>RCUE01000097.1_pt1 | contig 37274 bp, 35 predicted proteins | sample 2166111 | NCBI WGS metagenome assembly RCUE01 (sample SAMN09930795, study PRJNA488358) | compost metagenome | feature: garden; material: soil; isolation source: compost soil in phenylacetonitrile-enriched culture | place: Germany: Experimental Botanical Garden Goettingen | collected 2016-01-27 | reverse complement strand
TTTTTTGTTAACGCTTTCATTGTATCTAACAATCATCCTAAATTCAAAGGGGTAGAAAAACAATACCGCAAAACACAAAAGAACCTCCACGCCACGTTGCTGTAGTCATGGAAGTTCTTGTTCTACTCTTTTGCCAGACTGAGTCCAGATTGGCCTGGATTTATCGTTTCTAGACCTTTGGCTTTTCTGGTTTCCAGTTTTTAATTCCGTCATCCTCCAGAATACCCAGTGCTGCATCTGAGATATTAGGATCACGTAGCAAAGCGTCCTCGACTCTAAATTTAATATCGTCAGCATCTGCCAGCGTCATGCCCGGTGTAAGCTCAATCAACCCTTCCACGTGATAGTAGCGTCCTTCCTGCAAAATACGCATTTGATAAATATCCGTAACATGTGTGTCTGCTAGAATAATGGAAGCCACACGTTCTTCGATATCAGGAGGAGCAGATACACCGATCAAACCTACCATGTTGTCGTAACCGACCCGGAAAGCAACACCGACCATCAGACAACCGATGAGAATACTTGAAATACCGTCCAACAGTTTAAAATCGGTCAGCGATGTGACCACCACTGCTAGCAGGGCGAGTACTCCCCCCGTTGTTGCTACCAAATCTTCATAAAATACCAGACGGGTTGGCGGTGCAGCACGCCCCACGTGGCGGAACGCAGTGGTGAAAATGCTTAGCCCCTTCGCTTCTACTCTGGATTCATGCAGCACTTCTTTCATCGCTTTGCTCCATACAAATCCGTCCACCACTAGTGACAAAATCAGCACTACTACATTAATCCAAAATCCATGTGTAGATTCAGCCGGATGCTGAAGCAAATGAATGCCTTCCAATGCGGTTTCATAGGCCATGATCGTTACGACAATAACAGCAACCATACAGAACAGGTTAATCACCCGTCCAAAGCCGGTAGGAAAGCGTTTTGTCGGTTTTTTCTCTGCTAGTACACTGCCCGCGAACACAAACATTTGATTCACTGCATCCGCAATGGAATGCATCATCGTAGCAAACATAGAACCACTACCTGTCAAGGCAAAAGCAATCCCCTTAATCAAGGCAATGCCAGTATTACCTAACGCCGCCGAGCCCGAAGATTTGTTTCCTTTTTTGACCATACTCCAAAAGGAGTCCTCTTTCTGTTTCACTTCCATCTTGTAGCTCCTCCTGAGGTATACATAATCTGTTATATCATCGTTTGTTATGTATTATTTTTAACCCGTCCATATTCTACCTAACCAGCTGAGGAGAATCAATACAAACGATAATATTTTCCATGGAAAAGGAATGCCCCATGTCACCCTACGACATGAAGCATTCCCGTTACAGCCTTCTATCAGACATACCCTCAAGTTAACAACACAGATAATCTACATGCGCTGGCGATCAACATAAGTGCCTGTTTACCAGCTTGATTTCGTAATGCCTGGAATTTGGCCTTGATGTGCCAACTCGCGGAACGCTATACGAGACAGCTTGAATTTGCGCAAGTATCCTCTGGGTCTTCCTGTCAGCTCACAACGGCTTTTCAGGCGTGTTGGAGATGAGTCACGCGGAAGCTTTTGCAAAGCTTCGTAGTCCCCTTTTGCTTTCAATTCACGTCTCAGGTCCGCATATTTAGCTACAATTTCCTGGCGTTTCTTCTCTTTTACGACTTTTGACTTCTTGGCCATGTAAAGCTCCTCCTTGTGTTATATGCCAATCATGAAGGTTCACCATCACTACCACGAGATTGATGAACACGGATATGAACATGATTTCACGCCATAAATAGTAATAATTACGATTACTATTTAATATAACGCTGCTCCAAGCGTGTTGTCAACCCAAGCGGTTTGAATCACAACAACATTAAAAAGCCGTTGAAACAGTAGACCCCTTTCACTCTTGTGATCGGTCTGCCGTTTCAACGGCTTTAAAATTTGTTGACTAGCTCTGTTCATTCAGCCAAATGGCAAGCTACCCAGTGATCTGGACGTGCCTCACGATAGAGTGGAATCTCTTTAGAACAACGCCCGATGGCAAAGGGGCAGCGAGTATGGAATTTGCAGCCCGAAGGCGGATTAACCGGACTAGGAATATCCCCCTTGAGCAAAATTCGTTCTCTTTTCAACTTCGGCACCGGAATAGGCACAGCCGACAGCAACGCCTTCGTATACGGATGCAGCGGATTGCCGAATAACTCGTCACGCGAAGCTGTTTCGACCATAGAGCCTAGATACATCACGCCAATACGGGAACACAAATGTTCCACCACGCTCAAATCATGCGAGATGAACAAATATGTCAAACCCCGTTCGGCCTGCAATTTGGCGAATAGGTTAATAATCTGCGCCTGTATGGACACATCCAGCGCTGATACCGGCTCATCAGCGATAATTAGATCCGGCTGAAGCGCCAACGCTCGGGCAATGCCGATCCGTTGACGTTGACCTCCCGAAAATTCATGGGGGAAACGGTCGATATGATATTCGGACAATCCACATAGCTTGAGCACGTCCAGCACAATCTGCCGGACCTCCTCTTTGGTAGCTATACCGTGATCCAGTAGCGCCTCACCAATGGCATCACCAATCCGTACACGGGGATTCAGCGAGCTATACGGGTCTTGAAAGATCAGCTGAATTTTAGGACGAAGCTCCTGCATCGCTTTGGCAGACAAGCTGTGCAGATCCACCCCTTTGTATTTTACGGTACCGTCCGTTTTATCCGTCAATCTAACAATCGTGCGGCCCACCGTGCTTTTACCGCTCCCCGATTCCCCTACCAACCCGAAGGTTTCACCCTGACGGATTGTAAAGCTGATATCGTCTACCGCCCGCACATGTCCTGAAGTACGGTTCATAAACCCGGACTTCACGGGAAAGTATGTTTTTAAGCGGTCTATTTCCAACAATGGCTCAGCCATGAACAACCGCCTCCTCATATAGCCAGCAGGATGCTTTCTGCTGAGCTGAAACTTCTTTTAATGTAGGCTCTTTTATACGGCAAATGTCCATGCAATACCCACAGCGGTCGTGAAAATAACAGGAAGTCGTCAGCTCCAGCGGATTAGGTACCTGCCCGGGGATGGAATACAGTTCCTCTTGGCGCTGATTAAGCACCGGTTTGGACTTTAGTAACCCCTGTGTATAAGGATGCTTGGGATGATTGAACAGCTGTACCACCTCGCCTTCCTCGACGATCTTGCCTGCATACATCACTATGACGTAATCAGCCATTTCGGCGACAACACCCAGATCATGGGTGATTAGCATGAGCGACATATTGGATTGGGCTTTAAATTCACGCAGCATGTCGAGAATCTGTGCTTGAATTGTTACATCCAATGCCGTGGTCGGCTCATCCGCAATAAGCAGCTTGGGACTGCAAGAAACAGCAATGGCAATCATAATGCGCTGCAGCATTCCTCCGCTCAGTTCATGCGGATAGCTTTTTAATATCTGCTCCGGTCGGGATATACCGACCTGTTCGATCAGCTCCAGTGCTCGCTTACGAGCTTCCTTACGGCCTATTTTCAAATGCTCAATCAGTGGTTCGGATAGCTGTTCACCAATGGTCATGACTGGATTCAATGAAGACATCGGCTCCTGAAAGATCATGGATATTTCATGCCCGCGAATCGTGCGCATCTCATTTCTGCTAAGCTCTAGCAGATCGGTTTCCTCAAAACGGATGCTTCCGCCTGCCACTTTACCACCAGGACTCTGGATGAGACCCATGATCGACATCGCGGTAATACTTTTGCCGCAGCCCGATTCACCGACAATGCATACCGTTTCCCCCGGCTTCACACGGAAGCTGATATCATCCACCGCTTTAACCGTTCCTTCTTCTGTATAAAAATGAGTGCTTAAATGTTCAATAGAAAGTAAATTGTCCATGGTGCATGATCACCTACCTCTTATGTTTCGGGTCGAGTACATCCCGCAGCCCGTCACCAAAAATATTAATAGCGATGACTGTAGCAAAAATAGACAGTCCTGGCGGTATCCACAACCACGGTCGTTGCTGAAAATCCAGCACATTGTTAGCGGCATCAATCATATTGCCCCAAGTTGGTGTCGTGGGTAGCACGCCAAGGCCAAAGAAGCTGAGTACAGATTCACTCAAGATAGCTCCGCCAATATTCAATGTAGCGATAACGATCAACAACGGTAAAATATTCGGCAGCAGATGCTTGAACAGCTTTCGACGATTCGAGAGTCCCAGTACCGTCGCGGCTTGCATAAATTCACGTTCCCGCAAACTAAGCATCTGGCCCCTCACCATCCGTGCAATCCCCGGCCAGTTGACCAGACTAAGCATCAGCATGACAATATACATCCGTTGATCGGGTGGAACCTTCCAATCAGATAGCAGCGCGCCCATAATAAATAGCAGGGGCAAACTGGGAATTGTCAGCAGCAAATCAGCAACGCGCATAATAATCTGATCTGCAATCCCGCGAAAATATGCGGATATGACCCCCAGCGTAGCCCCCAAAAAGACTGACAATACCATGGAAGCCAAACCCACGGTAAGAGAAATTTGACCTGCCTGCATCACACGTGTCAGCACATCCCGTCCCAGCTTGTCTGTTCCTAACCAGTGATGGATATTTGGCGCCTTGTTCATCATTAATATATTTGTTTTATTATCGGAATAAGGAGAAAATAACGGACCGATAAAACAGAGCAAAAACATAAATACCACGACGAGCAGACCAGCCATAGCAAGCTTGTTTCTGAACAGCTGCCGGAGCGCTTGCTGCCACATTGAAGATTTAACAGTTGCTTGCAGTCTGCCGTTGCTCTTGCTCAAATTACTGCTCACGGATGACATTCCTTAGCCCCCTTCTTACACTTTCACACGCGGGTCCGCGATGCGATACAAAATATCGGACAACAGTGTCCCGATCACGCTCAATATGGCAATTAGCATCGTAAAGCCCATAAGTAGCGGATAATCCCGGAGCGAAAAGGATTGCATGTACAACTGACCGATCCCCGGCCAATTAAAAATCTTTTCAATAATCAGGGACCCGCCAAACAGCGCAGGTAATTCGAAGCCAACGAGCGTAATGGCAGGCAGTAATGCATTTCTCAATGCGTGCGTAAAAAGTACCTTTCTTTCCTTTAAGCCCTTTGCACGGGCTGTGCGTATATAATCCTGCTGGATCACGTCGATCATATTGCTACGGAAGTAGCGGGTCAACGACCCCAGTCCCAGCAGCGTCATAACGATCACTGGCAAGGTCATATGCTGGAGAACCTCCTTCACATACTCCATACCTGTAGCGTTACTGCCCGTATTGAGCATGCCACCGGGTGGCAACCACTTCAGGTCAACCGCTGCGATTTTAATCAGATACAGTCCGATAAAAAAAGAGGGCACAGACATGGCAGCGAAAATCATTACCATTACCAAAGTATCAAACCATGAATACTGCTTATAAGCAGCAACCACACCAATAATGACCGCGATAAACCAGGTCAGGAAGGTCGATATAACGGCCAGCAAAAACGAGTTCCAGATATATTCATTAAATAAGGTCAGCACCGGCTTCTGCTGGGCAAGCGAATAGCCAAAATTGCCATGCAGCGCATTGCCTAGCCAATTTCCATAGCGTTCAAGAATAGGCTTATTTAGGCCGTAAATTTCCCTCAGCTCCGCCTTTCTCTCTGGCGACAGCTTCAGATTGCCGCTAATGAAATCTCCCGGTGTCATGGCATACAGGAAAAAAATCATCATCGATGCGGCCAACAAAATAATAACCATATACGTCAGTCTTTTCGTTAAAAACGAGCTCATGACAGACTCCTTTCAATTCAAGGTCAGGCTACTCATTACGTTTCCCCCATTTGGGAGGCCCCTTGATCCGAACCTGATGTTCTTCACAAGGGGCCCGCAAATGTGGCTTATTTAAGGGACCATTCGAACAGATTACCAGACAAGCCAATGAACGGACTGACCTTTACATGTTCCATCCGACCATTGTAGGCATACACCGTCTTCTTATAGTTGGTAAAAATAACGGGCAGTTCATCGTTTAGCAGCACATATAATTCTTTATATATTTTCTTGCGTTCTTCCATATTCGTCGTAGACAAGCCTTTTTCATATAGCTCTTTTACCTTTGGATTGTTATATCCCTTGACTTCTCCATTAACGAATTGCTCGATTCCATCCGATGGATCTGTCAGCATGCCTGTCGAGAAGGCGGCGAGATCATAATCTTTACCTTCTACTTTGGCTACCATTGCATTAAAGTCTGCAAAGATTTCCGGCTGAAGGTCAACACCAATCGCTTTGTAATTTTCAGCCGCAAGCGCAATAAAGGTGTCTGTTTCTGGACGTTTAGAGGTCAGCAGGTGAATGGTCAGCTTCTGTCCGTTTTTCTCACGGATACCGTCACTACCTTCCACCCAACCCGCTTCATCCAGCAACTTTTTCGCTTGCTCCGGGTCGTAGTTGTATGGATTGATTCCTTCGGTCGTGTAAGACCAGAATATTGGGGAAGCTGGAATGTTTGCGACTGCCCCTGCTCCCTGAGCTGCGTCGACATAAATACTTTTCCGATCTAGTCCATAGGTCAATGCTTGACGAACCTTTTTATCCTTAAGCTTTTCATTTTCTAGATTTACTTGCAAATATCCGTAAGTGCTAGGGGTATACGGCAAAATGTTTAAAAAGCCAAGCCCTTTCAGTTTGTCAATATTTTCCTGAGTTGCGGTGAAGGATGCAAAGTCGGTATCGCCCGTTTCAATAAACTGCCAAGCATCGCCTTCTGCTGTTTTGTAAATGAAATGCTGTGTTTTCGGCTTGCCTTTGAAAAAGTGATCATTCGCCTCCAGACGAACTTCTTGCCCCGGAATAAATTTTTCCAGCTTATAAGCCCCATTCCCCAGAGGACTACTATGTAGATTCTTAAAATAATCCAGCTGTCCAAACTTATAATCCTTGCCGTAGTAGGCTTTGGACAGTACATATTCACCCAGAATCGGCAGAGCCAACGCGTTAGGTTTTTCCAACGTCGCAGAAATGGTCTGCGCATCAATTACCTTGATTCCTGCAATTTGTTTTGCCTTGCCTTCCGTATAGGCGTTGCCGCCTTTAATGTTCAGCTTTCGGATTTGACTGTCGCCAGGATAGGCTTTGTCATAGATCAACGTCCAAGTAAAAGCGACATCTTCTGCTGTCAAAGGGGAGCCATCACTGAATTTAGTACCGGGAACCAGATGAAATGTATACGTTAGATTATCTTTAGAAATATCCCAGCTCTTAGCCAGATTGGGCAGCGGAAGCCCCTTCTCGTCTACTGTGACCAGCGGAGTCCACAATTGCGAAATCACGTTGCCGTCATAGCCGCTTTGGTTAAAATACGGAGTAAACACCCCGGCTGGGTCAGTCAGACCCACAATAATCGTGTCGCTTCTCTTTTTGGACACTTCCGGCAATTTGGACATATCAGAAGCCTTTACCAAACTTGTTAATGGCTGCGTTGTAGTAGCTGTCTGTGTGTCCCCATTATTTTGGGCAGTAGCATTGTTGGAGCTGTCCGGTCCACCGTTAGAGCAAGCCGCCAGCAAAATAGAGCTCGCCAGAAGTAGACTGCTAAGTAAAATAATACTCTTTTTCAACATAATCCCCCCGAGTTAAATTATTAAATTCCGATAGAACAAGTTGTGATTAAGAAGATAAACCTCATTATAGGAATTTATTGGGGTTCTGTAAAGGGAGAACTACATTTTTTATGTAAAAAAAAGACGTCAACTCATCTGGATTCCAAATGATCGACGTCTATTTGTTTAAAGTGTTAAAGTCTGACGGGTGCGTGCAGCCTAATTTCGCTCCATATAGCCAAAAATGCTCCGATGCATTTCATCCACAGCCGAAAGCCGTGCGCTATATCCGAGTAATGTTTCTCCATCAAAATGTGCATGAATGAAGCCGGAGGCCCGGAGCTTAAAAATATGGTCGTGCGTGATTCCCTTGGACAGCTTGAGATGACGGACAATCTCAATAAAGGTTCGTGGAGACTGGCTTTGATACAAATATTTTAAAATCCTAAGCCTGCTCTTCTCCCCCAAGCTTCGGATCATTCGATATTCCTGTGGGGATAAAAAATCGTCCTCCTGAACATAAATTCCTGCCGAGTAATGGCACAACAGGAGCGACCCAAATCGATAAATAATATTTATCGGCTGAAAATGGTATTGAGGCACCAGCAACACGCGCGTCAGTCCTTCGGAAGGCTCGAACAGGAAGCCATTAGTGGTACGATCCACCCACTCCATAGAGCTATATATGCCCTTCTCCTTATTTCTTCGTTCAGCTTCTTGTTCCAGACCGCTTAGAATACTTATATCCACATGGCGAAAATACTCTTCGTCCCAGCCAGATAGCAGTTGCAAAGCAAGTTTGCGAAGCTTCTCCATGTCGTCAGGCAGCGGGATTCCATAGGCTGATGCCTGTTCATTTAATTCCTGTACAGTCCGGTTCTCCAGACGGTCTACGACCTCTTCAACCTTCCCCTGATCAGAAAGCATACAGACGAGTCCATAAAAGATCTTCCAATCTGCATTGATTTCCATGGACTCCAGCAATTCGGACAAACCTGGAGACAGCGTTCCACGCACTTGCTCCGCCCACCCGGCTGATAAGTCGGTCTTCTTGTAAGCCTTGCGGCAAATAAAGGTGTGTAAGCTGCTGAGCAGCTCAAACACCGGTCCATATGCTACATGTACATCGTAAGGAGCATTCACGTCGTGACTCATCGCTTTCTGTCCTCTTTTCTTTCATGTCTGATGTCCATTATACATACTATCGTACACCCGTTCATTCTTAGTGTCCCTTTCTACGAGAGTTTAGCAAAACACAGATACAAATATGAACGTAATAAGCATCATAATCAAAGCGCAAAAAAAGCCTGATCTCATCAGACCCTAACTGTTCAGCTATGAATTAGAAAAGGTTGTCTCCCACAAATATCGCAGGAGACAACCTTTGGACAAATAATATGATGTTTAAAGTTTGTTAGCTGCTACTTTCCACTCTAATATTCCTGTGGATGCTGAACCTTTGGATACCATTTCAATTCTTAATTTCGTTGTTTTTACAGGCGTAAAAGTAGTCGTATTATACTGGTCTGCCGAAGTACCCAATCCATTAGCCTGCTTGACATTAGACCAGCTGCGACCATTCCAATACTTAATCTTGTAAGACTTAGGAACATCAATGCCACCGCCATCTTTAAACCAATAGACATCCGTTTGGGATACCGTATATTCTTGATCAAAATCATATTGGACCCATTGTGTACCTGTCTCAGGCCAGTTACCATACACGGCATGACTTCGATCATTAGAATTAGCAGGTTCAAATCCATCGTTTAGCGCGCTTACATTTTCCCAAGATGAAGTATAGGAGCTGCTAGCCGTTGCCGCAGGTGCTATGTTCACGATTTTATCAGGATCTGTTTCAATTGGGCCATCGTCGTCTTTAGCCGTGATTGGGAAACGGGAAGTATCTTTTTTGAGCTGACTCCAGGTATAACGCAGCATCCAGATATCCCAGTCGGTGATATGATCGGAATTACCGGCCCACATAATGGTGTTCGTTGGGAATCCACCTGGTGGACGCTCATGTTCTTCATAAAAATCGTTTAATCCAAATCCATGCCCAATTTCATGTTCAGTAATCTCAATCTCATCCGAATTCACCGTACTCAGAACGTATTCATCATTCATACGCTGTCCCCAGTCGCCGCCGGCTCCCCCGTCAAAATTTTCTGTGGCCCAGAGATACATATCAAAGCGTTTATCCAATCCACCCGGATAAGAATAGTTTGGGTCCGAAAAATGCTCAAATCGGGATATTTCATTAGGCGCAACGGGAAGTGCAGCGGGAATTTCCGGTTTTTCAGAAGCTAGTGTATCTAGAATGGTATCCGTATAAATGACCTCGTCAGGCTGCTTGTCTAGGAGCAGTGAAGGATCGGCAACAGCCCAGCCTACCACTTTTACTTTAATATTCTTATAAGGCCAGCCGTCATATCCTTGAAGATGATCTGTCCAATGGTTCATCTGCCGATCTATCATTTTAGCAATATCTTGGCGTTGCTTCAGTGTAACGGGCTTAGAAGATTGCCAGCGTATAACATAATTAAGAGTCCCTTTTCCCGCAAAAATTTGATCAAAAATCGTATTTTTACGAGCCGTCGAGCCTTCGGTCAGCATTCTATTCTTCCAAACCCATTCCACCGATGATTTGAGATAAGCTGGCATATCAGCCAATGTCGAATCACTCGTTGCCGCAACCACAGAATTCCGGTTTAGATGAGAATCCGCTGATACAAAACTAGCGTTTCCCATCAGTAATAAACTAGCAATGACTACTGAAAAAGAAGCCATCATTCCTTTTCTGTTCAACATGTATGTACCTCCATATCCATTTGTATTATTGCAGTAGTTTTCCTGAAACGATGATCTCTATCAGCTCTCTTTTCGTGTTTGCGAACTAATCTAGGAGATCAAGAGTACACTATCAATCCTCCTTGTCGTTTTTTGTAAATAATCACAAATCATATTATCACTGGATTATTGCATCGTCAATATTTTCCTTAATGATTTAAATTAGGATTTTTAATCGTATTTTGGGACATATACTTACTCTTTGGCATGCACAAAACTGGTATTTTATAAAATGAAAAAACCGTTTATTCACTGAATCAATTCCATCACAGAATTTGATTTTGGAATAAACGGCTCTATTTATAAGCTTTTTCACACTACTCTAGCATTTTTTAGCGGGTAGGAAAACGAGTAGTATCCTTCTTGACTTGGCTCCAGGTATAACGCAACATCCAGGTATCCCACTCTGTTATTTTGGGAGAAGTTCCGGCCCACATAATAGTTGGCACAGGAAAACCACCCCTAGGCTCATGCTCTACTTTATGGATTTCAATGCCGATTCAGCCAGTGAAGCCAGTAGCTTCGCTGTTCCCGGCAACGCACGTTCGTCCAAATCAAAGGCAGGATGATGCCATTCCTGGCTTCCCGCAGTGCCGACAAAGACAAATACACCTGGGATGTTCTTCTGATAAAACCCAAAATCTTCGCTCGCCGAGGATGGTATGGGACGAACGACATCCAGACCGACCGCTTCCGCCGCCTCTTCCGCGATGGCGGCCAACTTACCGTCATTCAGCACAGGTGGCGGACCCTCGATCCAGCGGATGGTTGCTTTCGTGCCGAAAGCATCGGCAACACCTTTTACGACCTGCTCGAACCGTTCAGTCACCTGAGCGCGAATATTCTCGTCAAATGTGCGAATTGTTCCGTCCAAATGGGCGCGGTCTGGAATGATGTTCCAGGCATTGCCACTATGCAGCTTCGTGACGCTAATGACCGCGCTATCCAGCGGATTAATGCTCCGACTCACAATGGATTGCAGCGCCGTAATGATATGTGACGATACCACGATGGGGTCAATCCCTGCATGCGGCACTGCAGCATGTGTGCTCAGACCCTCCACCTCGATGTAAAAACCATCCGCCGCTGCCATTAGCGAACCTTCTTTGATGCCGACCGTGCCTACGGGCAGGTCCGGCTTGTTATGCAGGCCAAATATGGCCTGCACCCCTTCCAACGCACCGCTGTCCAACACTTGGACAGCGCCTTTAGCCTTTTCCTCAGCTGGCTGGAACACCAGTCGAACCGTGCCTTTCAGCTCCTGCTCTCGCTGCTTCAGCAGTATGGCTGCTCCCAACAAGGACGCGGTATGAAAATCATGCCCACAGGCATGCATCTTGCCCGGATGCACCGAAGCATAAGGCAATCCCGTTTCCTCCTGAATAGGCAACGCATCAATGTCTGCACGAAGCGCGACAGTTGGTCCCTCCTGCCGTCCACCGATTTCCGCCACTAATCCGGTACGCAGCGGCACATCCAAAATCGTTATGTTCTGTTCTTCCAGCAGACCACGGATAAAGGCGGTAGTTTCAACCTCCTCGTTAGATAGCTCGGGATTTCGATGAAGATGGCGGCGAATGTCCACCAGCTTCTGCTCCAAAACCTGCTCCTTCGTCCCGGTTGATCCACTCATCCCTATTCCTCCTTCGTGAACGCAAAATAGTTACAATTCTCTCAGACCAACAACATCTAGGACTGCACAGGCAATCCGGCAAAAGCTTCATACAACAACTCGAACGAGCGCACGCGCTTGTGTATATCCCTTATTCCTGTCGTAACGATCAGCTCATCGACCTGATACTTCGCTTGAATTTCCGTCAGCGCAGCATAGATTTCGTCTTTATTCCCTTTGTTAATTTGCGCTTGTGTAGCTTCTATTGTATATTCTTCACCCGATTGCTTGCCAAACTCTTCTGCACTTTCCAGCGTACCCACCGTAGCCGTCTTGCCACTGGCCAGATGAATTTTGTACAGCTTGTGCTCACCTGCTAACTCTGCAGCTTCCTCGGAAGTGTCCGCTACGATGACAGAAAGCGCAAAAAGAGCTTTCGGCTCACGTCCATAACTATAATCGAAAGACTCCCGATACGTACGGAATGAATCCAATGCAACCTGCTCATTACTATTGATAAATTGCGAGAAAACGTAGGGCAACCCCAAGCGCGCAGCAATTCCAGCACTGTCTATACTTGTACCCAAAACATAAATATCCGCTGGTGTTTCTGGAATCGGATTCGCCTGTAACCCGGCTAACGGTCCTTCTTCAGACGGAATATTGTGAATATAGCGGCTTACTTCATCAATTTTTTCTTCGAGAGAAGGCGCGTCATGAACGTTTCGCTGTAACGCCTGTGTGGATTTCGGCAGCCCGCCCGGCGCTCGTCCGATTCCCAAATCTACGCGACCCGGTGCAAGAGAGGACAGTACATTAAAGTTTTCAGCTACTTTATAAGGGCTATAATGCTGAAGCATCACTCCACCAGAACCGACTTTAATACGCTCAGTGCGTGCCAGCAAATGGGAAATGAGTACCTCTGGCGAAGAGCCCGCAACCTGCTCGGAATCGTGATGCTCTGATACCCAGAAGCGCGTAAACCCCAATTCCTCTACACGCTGTGCTAGCTTAATCGTATTACGAAGGGCCTGCGCTGCTGTTTCCCCCTCGTGTATAGGGCTTTGATCCAATACTCCGATTTTGATACCCATGTCTTCCTCTCCCGTCTAAATTGAATAGTTATATTCCGGTGTAATCCGTTTCAGGAATTGTTTGGTACGTTCCTCTTTGGGGTGGTTAAAAATGTCGTCCGGTGTACCTTCCTCGATAATATGACCGCCATCCATAAATACCACATGATTTGAAACATCACGCGCAAAGCCCATTTCATGTGTAACGACAATCATCGTAATGCCTTCCTTCGCAATCTTGCGGATCACCGACAGCACCTCACCCACCAATTCAGGGTCCAGCGCCGAAGTCGGCTCATCGAACAAAATCACTTCCGGGTTCAGCGCCAAAGCACGCGCTATGCCGACACGCTGCTGCTGCCCGCCGGATAGCTGGCTTGGATAATGATTCAGCTTTTCACCCAGACCGACCTTTTCCAGCACTTCAATGCTAATTTTTTTCGCTTCCTCCTGCTTGACCTTACGGACTACGACAAGTCCCTCCATGACATTTTCCAGTGCTGTTTTATGCTTGAACAAATTGTATTGCTGAAAAACCATGGCCGTCTTTTGACGTAGAGCCAAAACATCCTTCTTCGCAGGTCGCTTGCAGTTCACTGTAAAATCGCCAATGCTCACTTCCCCATCATTCGGCTTTTCCAGATAATTAATGCAGCGCAGCAGAGTCGTTTTACCTGAACCGCTCGGGCCTAAAATAACGACGACCTCGCCTTTGTTCACGGTCAAATCAATGCCTTTGAGCACTTCATGTTTGCCGAACGACTTTGTAATATTTTGCAGACGGATCATGATGCTCGACCTCCATTAAACACATTGATTTTTTTCTCCAGCAAGCCGGATATTCGTTCAATCAATACCGTCAAGCCCCAAAATAGCAGTGCAGCTGCGATATATACCTCTAAATATTTCCAGTTGGTAGATGCCAGAATTTCAGCCTGTGCCTGGATTTCTGTGACCGAAACCGTGAAGGCCAAGGTAGAGCCATGAAGCATCCCAATAACGGAATTCGTCAGGTTTGGCAAACTCACCACGAACGCCTGCGGAAATACAATCCGTCTCAGCACTTGCCACGTCGTCATACCGACGGCATAAGCCGCCTCGATTTGTCCCTTGTTGACCGATTGAATTCCAGAACGGACGACCTCAGACATATACGCGCCACTGGTAATGGAAAACGAAATGAGTGCAAATACCATATACGGAACATCTTTGGATTGCAGTGGCCAGCCGAAATGCTTTGCTCCTGCATCAATTAACAAGGGCAAACTGAAATAAATAAGCAGCAAATGCATCAGCATCGGTGTGCCTCGGATAAAAGTAACGTAACCGTGAGAGATTTGCGACAGCACAGGAACGTTATAAATTCGTGCCAACGCCGTTATAATCCCGATGATCAACCCTGCCAGTACGGAAACCACTGTAATGATTAAAGTGTTGGGCAGCGCAGAAAACAATCCTAAAAAGGCGGTGTATACAAATCCAAAGTCCAGACTCATATGCCTTTACCTCCTTTACTCAGACGGGGACTTCTCAAGTAGCGCACCACAAAACTTTTTCGTTCTTCGGGTTCTTTCTGCACTGCATCCCGATGCTCATGCCGGAGAAGCGTATTTTCCAGCATCTTGAACAATTTTTGTAAAATCAGACTGATCACCAGATAGATAAGGGATAACGCGATATAGGTTTCAACAAAATGCTGGGTAGCCGACCCTAATGTCTGTGATTTCCCTGTCATCTCCATCGCTCCGATTGTAAATGCCAGCGAAGTATCCTTCAGATTGCCAATCACCAGATTGGAAAATACCGGAACCACCACAGCCAGCGCTTGCGGCATTATGATACGTGTAAAGGTCTGATAGCCTGACATGCCGACGGACTGTGCAGCCTCGATTTGTCCTCGGTCTACTGCCTCTACTCCTGACCTGATAATTTCGGAAATAAAGGCTCCACTATTGAGTCCGTAGGTCGCTACAGCAAACCACAGCACATCCCATCTGGAGGAATTGATATCTACCAGCTTTAGTAGCTCTGGCAGGCCGTAATACACCAGAAACAATTGGATTAGAATAGGTGTTCCGCGAAAAAAGGAAACATACACCTGAGAAACACGTTTGAGAAATGGAATGTTATACATGCGAGGCAGCGCAACCAACAGACCAATGATAAGCCCCAATACAAGCGAGCTTGCTACAATAAACAAGGTGATGTGTAAGTAAGACAGCATTTTCGGGATAAAGCTAAAAACATAGTCAATATTGAACTCTCTGCTCATATGCCTGCCTCCTTTCTATACATCAGCGGTCAGAATACATAGAGTACCCTGACCGCTGAAATGTCCAAGTCTATCCTTACTTTTTACTGCTGTTACCTTCCTTTTTCACATCTTCCAGAGACTTCGTGAAATCCTCTCCAAGCCATTTAATGCTCAGCTTCGACAGCGTACCGTCGTCCTTCACTTCCTGAATGGCTTTGTCCAGGTCATCCGCCAATCCTTGCTCATTTTTATTCAGTACATACAGTACATCCGATTGAGTCAAAGGATCACCCACGGTTTTCAGAGCTACTTCTCCTTTTTCATCGGTGTTAAAACGGTTCGCAAAGTCTGTCGTAACGGTAGCATCTATACGGCCGCTCGTAATTTGTTGCACCGTATCATTGGCTGCACCACTCGTATAAACGATATTCAGGGCATCTCCGTGGGTTTTGTTATACTCTTTCAGCACATACGCCGCATTACTGGTTGGGCTGGTGAGTACCTTTTTCCCTTTCAAATCATCAATGGAGTGAATGGTATTGTTATCCTTCGCTACAGCGACTCTGTTCAGAAAAATGCTATATGGATTTTTGTTGAACAGATACTTGGCTTCACGCTCCGGGTTTTTTTCCATTTGATGCGATACCAGATCAATCTTGCCGGCATCGAGACTTAGCAGCAAATTTCCAAAGTCCATCGTTTTGAATTCAAATTCGTATTGAGGTAGGCGCTTGTCCAGCTCCTTGATCAGTTCCACATCAAAACCTGTTAAATTTCCGTTTTCGTCAATAAAGCATACATTTTTGAATTGAGTACCTGTGCCTACGATAATTTTTTTCACGTCTCCGCTTGAACCTGACGCACTGGACGCGTTATCTGAGGAACCGCAGCCTGCCAACACCAGGATGATTGCCATAACAGACAATATTGCAAACCACTTTTTCATATGAATCCCCCTCATCTCTTTGTATATCAGCAGTTTGCGACATACATGGTAGCTATAACATTCTATCATACATAATTCCTATAAGTTTAATCGGTTTTAGGATGTGATTAATTTAACACCTGGATACCTATACGTCAATCCACCAAGCTATAGAACTTTTCTATAACAAAACAGCACTCCGGAAACCTTCTGTCAGTGCATCTGCAAAATCTGAGGTTACTGCACAGTCTTCTTTGGTCGCAATTATGCTAATCTGCATCGACACCCTAGCTATCTCTGGAACATGGATACGGAACAGTTTCTGATCTTTTACTTCACGGTTCACACAGACATCTGGCAAGAAGGCAATACCCGCTTCTTCCAATACCAGCTTTTTGGCCGTGACCACATTGTCTACCTGAAAAGCAATGTCTGGTGGCTGCTCCAGTGATTCAAAAGCGCGATGAATTCTCATCCAATCTAGTGATCCGCATTCAAAAAACACCAGTGTTTCACGTTGAATATCCTGTATGCTGGCCTTTCCTGTCTTCATAAACGGATGGCCGTCGTATACATACAGGGAAATCGGATCTTCATAAAAAGCAAGCGTACGGATAGCCGGATGCATCACTTTACGGACAAAACTAATGTCTACCTCACGGTTCAACAGTTTATGTACCAGTTGATCCGTCGTTGCCGTCACAATTTTGTAGTTAACCTCTGGATAACGGGCACGAAGCTGCTTTAATATCTCTGGAATAATGTAGTTCGACACCGATATCGTGCAGCCAATTCGAATTTGTTGAGGGGCTTTCTTACGCTGTTGGAGCTTTTGCTTCCCTTTTTGCAGCACCTGAAGCATCTGCTCCGCATAAGGAAGAAACTTTCGTCCATACTCCGTCAGAACCGTTTGCTTGCTTTGACGGTCGAACAGCTTACATTCTAGCTCGCGCTCTAGCGTCTGAATCCGGGCTGTAACAGAGGGCTGGGACAAGAACAAGGCTTCTGCCGCCTTATTAAAGCTCCCATAATGATTCACGTATACAAAGGCTTCCATATTCTCGATATTCATACGCAAGTCCCCCAGTAAGTTTTATATACATTTATCCAATGAGTTAACTTGGTTTTTTGTATCATAAAACTCACTGAACGACCTGTCAATGGAAATATTGAAAATATCTATAATTTTAATAGCTCATTTAGTTCTTTAACAGAACGTTCCAACCGTGCAACCAATTCTTCGGACAACCCGTATGCTCCATCTGGCAGACGCTCGACCCACTGATCCACTGCATACACCCCGCCAAGAATATGTCTTCCGCCCAGTGCATTAATAACCGGCTTCAACGCATAGTCAATGACCAGCAGGTGAGCCAGTGTACCTCCGATAAATAAAGGCAAGACAGGTTTCCCTCTTAGCCCCTCCTGCGGAACCAAATCCAGGAATATTTTCAATAGTCCTGAATAGGACGCCTTATAGACTGGAGAAGCCACAATAACGGCATCCGCTGCTGCAATCAGCGCAAGTGATGCTGTGATGTCGGGGCTGTTAAAGTTAGCTGTGACTAGATCCTCCGCTGGCAAGTCGACCACATTCAGTAATGTGACCTCCGCTCCAGCCTGCTGCAACTGCTCCGTTGTATAGTGAATCAAGCCGTATAAACGGGATTGTGTAGACGGACTGCCTGATAGGATGACAACCTTGGACATATTTTTTCCTCCTTCTGTTATGCGTCAACCTTCACTTTGGATCTGGCTGCTGTATAGCGGTTCTCAGGAATAGGCACGCCCAGGTTTTCACGCAGTGTGCTAAATTCATAATCCTGACGGTACACACCGCGTTCCTGCAAAATAGGCACAACCAGATTTATGAAGTCATGCAGACCCGATGGTACATCAGAACCAATAATGAATCCGTCTGCTCCTTTTCTATCAAACCACTCCTGCACTCGATCCGCCACCTGCTCAGCGGTTCCGATAAAAGAGGTTCTCGGTGTAGCTGAACGCAACGCAACCTCGCGTAAGGTCAAGTTTTGTTCCTTGGCTACTCGTTTGATTTTATCTGTACCGCTGCGGAACGCATTGCTGCCAATACCATCAAGCTCAGGGAATGGCTCATCCAGCAGATATTGTGAGAAATCATGATGATCGAAGAAACGTCCCAAATATTTTAGCGCAGCCTCAATCGTCACCAGATTAGTGATCTCTTCATACTTACGTTCCGCTTCCTCCGTTGTATTGCCAATAATCGGCGATATGCCCGGCAAAATGACAATATCCTCTTCGGATCTACCATAGCGTACCGCACGTTCTTTCACATCACGATAAAACTGCTGCGCTTCCTCTAACGTTTCATGTCCTGTAAATACAGCATCCGCTTCCTTAGCGGCCAGGTTTTTGCCATCCTCGGAGGAACCTGCCTGGAAAATAACCGGCTGTCCCTGCTTGGATCGTCCAATGTTCAGCGGACCCTGCACAGAGAAAAACTCACCTTTATGGTTCAATGTATGCAGCTTTTCAGGATCAAAGAATACGCCGGCTTCCTTATCACGAACGAACGCATCCTCTTCCCACGAGTCCCACAGTCCTTTCGTAACCTGTAAATATTCCTCTGCAATTTTATAGCGCTGCGGATGCGACGGGTGCTCGCCTTTGCTAAAGTTAAGGGCAGAGCCTTCCAGCGGGGAAGTCACCACATTCCAGCCTGCACGACCTCCGCTAATATGATCAATGGAAGAAAACTGGCGTGCTACCGTGAACGGTTCGCTATAGGAAGTCGACAATGTGCCAACCAGTCCGATATGCTTCGTCACTCCAGCCAAAGCAGACAAAATCGTAATTGGCTCAAAACGGTTCAGAAAGTGAGGAATGGATTTTTCGTTAATGAACAGGCCATCTGCGATAAATACGAGGTCGAACTTTCCTTCCTCTGCCTTTTGCGCCTGCGTTTTATAAAATTCAAAGTTAACACTCGCGTCCGCAGGTACTTCAGGGTGACGCCAAGTCGTCATGCTTCCCCCAACGCCGTGAATAATCGCACCAAATTTAATTTGTTTATTCTTAGCCATAACTCTTCCACCTCTCTTGAACATGATTGTTATACCACTTGATTGTAACTTTCCAGCACTTTACCCAACTCTTCCAGATCCGGGTTGAGCAGTGCTTCATATTTATTATCCCCGCCTACCTCGACGACAGGGACATAACGAATACCATATTTGGTCTCCAGCACGTCACGCAGCGCATCATTTCCGTCCACTTGGATATTTTCATACGGCTGATTTTGGGATTCCAGGTACGATTTGATCTCTCCACAAAAATGACAGCCGGTTTTGCTCCACAATACAACTTTAGGTTTGGACGACATATACATACCTCCGTGAGCTTAATGTTTATAATTCCGATGAATTAAATAAGGATTATATTTATAATGTATCCTGCCGACCCTTTTCCGTCAATCGCTTGTGTAATAGACATTGCTAATTCAACGATAGAAAATTTTAATCTTATATCGTATTTAATCGGTTTATTGGTAGCTCAGTTATTTAAATTTAGGGGAATTGGAGTTTAAATGTGCCTTGACGCGGATATCCTTGGAATAGTAGCGCCCTTGTGGCGAAATGAAATGGGGTTGAGTAAATGCAGGATTGGGCCGAGGTTGCTATACGCACATTAATGGCTGTCGCTATATTATTTTTAATCACCAAAATTCTTGGAAAACGTCAGGTATCCCAGCTTTCCTTGTTCGAATATATAACAGGAATCACGATAGGTAACCTGGCTGCTACCATTCCTATGGAGCGTGAATCCACCTGGTATCTAGGCCTCATAGCCTTGTCAGTATGGGTACTGACAACACTTGGCATTGAATATTTGCAAATTAAAAGCAAGAAAATCAGAGATATAACAGATGGAAGGACAACAATCCTGATCAAAGACGGCAAAATTTTAGAGGATAATCTGAGAAAGGAACGGCTCACCCTGGATGAACTCATGGAGCAGCTTCGAAGCAAGAATGTATTCAAAGTAGCTGACGTGGAATTTGCTCTTATGGAAACCAGTGGCGAAGTCAATGTGCTGTTAACCAAAGACAAGCAGCCGGTGACGCTTAAGGATCTGAATATGCTGCAATTACCGGAAAAAGAACCCACAGCAGTCATTATGGATGGACAACTTATGCAGCAACAAATGGCATATATGGGGATCACTCAACAATGGCTGGATGCCAAGCTAAAGGAAAAGAGCCTGACGGTCAAAGATGTGTTTTTCGCGCAGGTGGACACGCAAGGGGAGCTATATATTGACCCATACAGTGATAATGTACAGATGTCCAAGGCACAGGATTCGAATCAAGCTGTGCTGACGCTGCTGCAGCAATGTACAACCGAGCTGCAAAAACTGGCTACGAATTCCAGCGAACAGCAAAGGAAACAGTTGTATGAGCTATGCTCACACAACTTGAAGGAAGCTATCCAGGAAATGCAGCCGGTAAATTCATCTAAGTCCTGAGCACATACGCATATGCCATAAGAGTATAAGCATGGGAGTTAAAAAGGAGCGTCCTTCAGCCGCTTATGGCTTTGAAGACGCTCCTTTTTATATTACTGTGCCGGTGTACATTTCACAGTTGCTGCTGTCTTTCATTACTTTTTGGCGCAGCGGCAGCATAACTGTAAATACCGTTCCTTCTCCCACCTTGCTGGATACAGAGATAGAGCCGGTATGCATCTCTGTTATTTTATAAGCAATGGACAGTCCCAAGCCGCTGCCTCCTGCAGTTCGGGCCCGTGACTGGTCTGCTTTATAAAACCGTTCAAAAATGCGTTGCTGATCCTGTTCGTTGATGCCCTGTCCCGTGTCCGCAATGCGGATAACCGCCTGTTCACCGTTACTTGAAAGAGAAACAGATATGCTTCCACCCTGTGGTGTAAATTTAATGGCGTTGTGAAGGAGATTTACCCAAACCTGGCCCATCAGATCCTCGTCCGCGTTGATCTCAACGATATCCACCTCAACAGTCATCTCGATTTTTTTAGCCTCCCATTGCGGTTCGCAGGCGAGAATAAGCGAAATCAGCTGCTTGTCCAGCCGATAAAGGGACGGACGAAACGGATGCCGCTCCGAATCCAGAATCGCCAGCTTCATGAGATTATCGCTTAGCTTGGATAGACGAATACACTCCGTCTCGATGATCGTCAAATACCGGTCTCGCTGCTCACGATCCAGATTCTCGTCCTTGAGCGCCTTGGCGAATCCGATTATCGAGGTCAGCGGTGAGCCGATTTCATGGGATACGTTTGAAATAAACTCCTCCCGCAGCTTTTCCATAGCCTTCAGATTTGCAGCCATATCATTGATACTGTCCACCAACTGTACATAAGGATGCGGCCTCCGATGTTTTCCGTTCCTCCCGCCGAGATCCCAATCCAGATTAATGTGAAAGTCTCCTTGCGAAATACGTTTTAAAGCATCGATCATTTCGGTAAAAGCGTGCTGTTCTCTAGGCTGGAAGAAGCGCCTTACCGTCATACTGATAATACCGAAGAAGAAAAAGCCTAGCGTCGTATTCATAAGAAAGACGAACAAACCATGGGGAGCCCATGACATGTGCGAATAGATCGCCTCCATAATAAAGAACGCGGCAGTCCAGCTGAGATACAGCACCAATAACACCAGCATGAGTCTCGCAAGGATATGGAGGAATCCCGGTTCTCGTTTCATTGCCTTACCTCCAGCCGATAACCCAATCCTCGGATCGTACTGATCCGGAAGGAGTGGCTTGCCTCCAGAAACCGTTCCCGAAGGCGTTTGATATGGACATCAACCGTTCTTTCGTCTCCCTCATAATCATAACCCCAGATCTGTTCGATCAACTGGTCGCGGGTAAAGGTTTTGCCAGGATAGCTGGCCAGCTTGAAGAGCAGCTCAAATTCCTTGCGCGGCAGGGTAAACTCCTCTTGCCCAGCCCGGCATTCAAATGTATCACTGCGCAGGACAAGATCTCCGACAGTCACTGATTTGGAAGCCATGATACGATAGCGTTTTAATAAAGCCTTCACGCGTGCAACAAGCACCATGGGGTCGAATGGCTTGACAAGATAGTCGTCCGTTCCGAGCGCGAAACCTTTCACGATCTGTGACGTCTCGCCTTTAGCTGTAAGCATAAGCAGCGGCAGGTCGGTTTGCTCTCTCAGCTTACGACACAACTCCCAACCATCCATTCCCGGCATCATGATATCAAGAACAAGTAAATCGACCTTGATTTGATCAAAAATGCGCATCGCGTCCAATCCATCCACCGCCTCGACTACCTCCAGACCTTCCATCCTCAAAAAGTGTCCGACCAGTTCGCGAATATGCGGATCATCATCAACGACCAATACACGCGCCATTTCAATCCCCCCTAACTAGTTCTGCCTTAAATCTCTCATCCTCGTCAAGAAGACTGCCATCTTATGCTTTACGCATATATGCACGCACCGTAAGCGGCGCGAAGATCGCCACAATGACTGTAGCGCCAAGCAGGGAGATCGCCAGTTCCCCGCCAATCGTTCCCGTATTCGCAAGCTCCCTGACTGCGTTCACAAGATGTGAAATCGGGTTAACGTTCACAAACCACTGTAGCCAACCAGGCATTGTGTCCACAGGCACAAATGCGTTGGAAACAAAAGTGAGCGGAAACAGAACAATCATGGAGATGCCCTGTACACTGGAAGCAGTGCGGGCAATCACGCCAAAGAAGGCGAAAATCCAGCTGACTGCCCAGGAACACACGATGACCAAAAGCGCGGCGATAGCAACACTCAGCAGCCCTCCCTCTGGCCGATACCCCAAAATATACCCCATGGCGAAGGTAAGTACAGTCGCAATAGTATACCGGATACTGTCAGCCAGCAGAGCTCCAGCCAAAGGCGCAATACGTGCGATTGGGAGTGACTTGAACCTGTCGAACACTCCTTTGTCCATATCCTCACGTAGTTGGACGCCGGTAACGACGGAGGTCGAGATCACAGTCTGCACGAGGATGCCTGGAATAATAACCGGCAAATAATGCTGCACGTCTCCTGAGATGGCGCCACCAAAGATATAGGTAAACATAAGTGTGAAAATGATCGGCTGGAGCGTGACATCAAACAATTGCTCGGGAGTATGCCGGATCTTCAGAATGCCCCGGTAGGCCATCGTCATGGAATTGAAGAACGCCTGTCTGAAACTCACAGACTTCTTCAAAGTGCGATCAAAACCTGTCATAACCGTAGTGCTCTTCATGCTCTCGCCCCCTCCCCAGCATGCGCTCCTTGGGACGTCTGCTGCTCGTTTACTTGTGCCCCATGACCAGTGATGGACAAAAACACCTCGTCAAGCGTCGGCTTTTGCACACTCATTTCTGCTAGACGAATCTCTCCAGTACGGAGGGCAATCAGCAGGTCCGTTACCCGATCTGCATTGGCCATCGGAGAAACAATCTTTCCAACTTCCACTGACACGCTGGACTTGACTGAAAGCACCTGTTCAACGATCTGAACAGCTCTCTCAATGTCCTGTTGATTTTGCACTTTGAGTTGCAGAGTCGACGCCCCCACTGCCGCTTTCAGTTCATCCACCGTACCCTCAGCGACTACCCGGCCATGATCGATCACCGCGATTCGGTCAGCAAGTTGATCCGCCTCGTCGAGGTACTGGGTAGTGAGCAGTACGGTGGAACCGGTCTTGACCAGACGCCGGATCGTGTCCCACATCTGGACACGCGTGCGCGGGTCTAGTCCGGTAGTCGGCTCATCCAGGAAGATCAGCGGCGGCTTAGCGATGAGACTGGCGGCCAAGTCCAGTCGGCGGCGCATGCCTCCCGAAAAATTTTTTAACGATCGCTTGGCTGCTTCGGCCAAGCCAAATTCCTCCAACAGCTCCGCTGCCTTATGACGCGCCTCGGCACGTCCCAGTCCAAGCAGTCTAGAGAAGATGATCAAGTTCTCAGTAGCGCTAAGCGACTCATCGACCGATGCGTATTGGCCTGTTACCCCGATCAATTGACGCACAACCTGCGGCTCCTTTACTACATCGTGCCCGAAGATACGCGCTGATCCACCATCAGGTCGCAATAACGTTGACAGCATTCGGATGGTAGTCGTCTTACCTGCTCCATTAGGGCCGAGCACACCGTAGATCGTGCCAGCATGGACATTCAAATCGACACCGTCAACCGCATGCTTATCACCAAAAGTTTTAACGAGTCCCCTTGCTTCAATGGCCAAGGTCTCTTTTTTGTCTGTATAATCCACATTCATATCCTCCCTATACGGTTTCTATAGCGAGGATAACCCACGTTTATGAACTGAATATGAATAGAAAGATATTGAACCTATTTACACTGTAAAAAAATAATCTCGTTCTACCTTGCTCACTCTTAAACCAAATGTTTTATACCACTCGGATTTCCCTTTTTCCTGCGCTACCTTGTGCAGCTCGTTATGTTTCCAATTTTTTATAGCGTCTAGAGACTCCCAATAGGAAACTGTGATGCCTACTCCATTGTGATCACGAACACTTTCCACACCTAGAAAACCAGGCTGCTCGGCAGCCAGTTCCACCATTTTGTCTCCCATCACTCCGTATCCGCCATCTCCTTCCGTACGTTCAGAAGTAAAGATAGCCGCATAATAGGGTGGCCGAGGAGTTTTAGCAATTGAGTTCATATGTTCCTCCTAAAACAAAAATATATAACCTTTCTTTCATTTGATTATAATCATAAATATTAAATAAAAAAAATGAATATATCTGATATGATACATGAATATATTTCATTAAAAAAATAGGAGTGAACAGGAATTTGTTTAAATATAAGATTTTTCTTTGCGTAGTTGAAATGGGAAGTTTCACAAAGGCCGGGGAAGTTTTAAATCTTACACAATCGGCAATCAGCCATGCGATCTCTGGATTGGAACATGAATTAGGGTTGACTCTTCTGATCCGAGGTCGTTCAGGCATCAGATTGACCAATAACGGAGAAAGATTGATGAAGCAATTTAGAGAGATCGTACAAATGGACGAAAAGCTCTACCAAGAGGTAGCTCTAATTAAAGGATTGGAAATCGGAACCGTAAAGATCGGCACATTTTCAAGCGTCTCTATTCATTGGCTGCCCCGTATTCTAAAAAAATTCAATGAGCAGTTTCCTCTTATTGAAATAAAACTGCTCGATGGGAACTACCATGAAATTGAGAGCTGGATAATCAGTGGGGAGGCTGATTTCGGCTTTGTGAACCTCCCCACGCTAGACACATTAGAGGCGTTGCCCTTAAAAGAAGAAAGCATGCTTTGTCTACTTCCTTCCGATCATATTCTGGGAAAGCAAGCCTCCATTCGAGTAGAACAGCTCAGAGATGAGCCTTTTATTATGCCTGTTGCAGGCTGTGACACCGATGTAAGGAATATTTTTTCACAGCATAATATGTCACCTAAAATCAAATATGAATTAGAAGATAACCATGCGATTATGGCTATGGTGCAGAATGGACTAGGCGTGAGTATTCTTCCTGAAATGATCCTGTCTCACATTCCTTACGACATCTCTATTCGTCCATTGGATGAGAGGCATTCCCGTACTATCGGTATCGCTACCGCTTCCTTAAAAAATGTTTCTCCAGCAGCTAAAAAATGTATGGACTTTATTAATGAATGGATCAACTAGCTTCATCATGTCGGCCAAGGAAGCGGATTTTCAAAACTGGACCAGTCCATATCCATTTCATTATCGTTCAGCAGACATTCATCTAGCTCTTCTTCCAAGTCCGGTCGATTCATTCCGATACCGATCATGACGATTTCGTTCATGCGATCGCCCCATTGTTCATCCCAATGGTCCAGAGCCTCAGGATCGGCTGCCACGATCTCCTGCCGTTCTTCTTCAGACAACGCAGCAAGCCAGCTTCCCGCAGGGCCAAATTGAATAGAGGGTCCTGCCTGGCTAATACTCGCTGCCCAATCCTGCGGTGTGGCAATCCAGGCCAAACCTTTGGCGCGAACGATCTCCTCCGGCCAATAGTTCATAAATTCAGCCAATCTTGCAGGATGAAATGGTCTTCTACGACGATATACAAAGGAATTTATCCCATATTCGTCCGTTTCCGGTGTATGGCTTTCAAGCTCCAGCTCCCGAATCCATCCAGCGGATTGACTAGCCTTGTCAAAATTGAACAGCCCTGTATTCAAAATGTCCGAAGGAGCGACCTTTCCCTTGGAAGTACGAATGATTCGGGCTTCAGGCTGTAATCTCCGCAGCACATCCTCCAGCTTATCCAGCTCAGCAGACTGAACCAGATCGCACTTATTCAGAATCAATACATCACAGGTTTCAATCTGGTCTATGAGCAAGTCCGAGATATCACGCGTGTCGTCTTCACCAGTAGCCTGCCTGCGATCCAGTAACGTTTCTCCTGATTCAAAATCATGCCAGAAACGGTTCGCATCGACTACGGTCACCATGCAATCCAGTTTTGCCAGCGATGCCAAATCAATGCCAGTTCCTTCATCGGCGTACGTAAAGGTTTGAGCGATTGGCACAGGTTCACTGATGCCTGTAGATTCGATTAAAATATAATCAAACTCGCCTTGTTCCGTCAGTTTCTTGACCTCCACCAATAAATCTTCACGCAATGTACAGCAAATACAACCATTAGACAACTGGACCAGTTTTTCTTCTGTTCTGGACAAGCCGCCCTCTTTTTTAACCAGCTCAGCATCTATATTCACTTCACTCATGTCATTGACGATGACTGCCACTTTCATTCCGTCCCGATTGTTTAATACATGATTCAAAATCGTTGTTTTTCCTGCACCCAAATATCCGCTCAACACTGTTACTGGTATTGCTTTCTTATTCATCGCTGGTACGCTCCCTTGAATATCGGCTTTTCATTTTCATTTTCATTTTTTAAATCGTAATAATTACTATTAACACCAACTTTCAGTAATATACAGCATCCCTTTTGCCTTGTCAACCGTAAAAAAACTCTTGAAATGAATGACCTAAGTTATTATTAATATGAGAAATAACGATATTTAAAGAGTTTTATTTTTTAAAGCTATAGATCAGGTTCGTGGAAATATGCAAAAACTGGCGACCGTAGAAGCAACACAATCTCTGGAAGTTCTTTTTGCATTAATGGGAGAATTAATCTTTTTGTTTTAGCGCATATATATTTTTTCCATGGTCGTTCAAATGTGGATCAGGCACCAGAAAAAAGCAGCAGATCAAAGAGAGGCTCCTGATCTGCTGCTTTTTGCCGATGATTTCTAACAAAGAATGATGCTTTATGACGAGTACAAAGTATTATTACCAAGCGTAGGCTTCTGGCGCAGGTTTTCCTGGACCTGGAAAAATCTCATTCAGCTTGGCAAGCACTTCCTCGCTCAATTTGACCTCAGGTACCCGTAGAGCATCCTCTAACTGTTCTAAGGTCCGTGGTCCGATAATTGGAGCCGTTACGGCCGGATGGGACAGTACCCAAGCCAGTGCAATCACGTCTTCCTTTTCACCCAGATCGCGGGACAATGCTGCAAATTGCTCCAGCTTCGCACGATTCTGCTCCACCTTTTCTTTGGCGCGTGCGCTGCGAGAACCCGTACCTGCTAACGCATTCCGTCCCAGCAGTCCGCCCGCCAGCGGGCTCCATGGAATCACACCCAGACCCAGCTCCTGAGCTGCCGGTAACACTTCAAGCTCAGCGGAACGTTCATTCAGATTGTACAAATGCTGCTCGGATACAAGCCCCAGAAAACGTCGTGCCTTCGCTTCGGCTTGCGCCACCGCAATATGCCAGCCTGCAAAATTACTAGAACCGATATAATCAACCTGTCCGCGATCCACCACGGACTCGAATACGCCCCATAGTTCATCCCATGACACATTACGGTCAATGTGATGCATTTGATATAGCTCTACATGGTCGGTTTGAAGACGTTTCAGCGACGCGTCCAAATGACGGCGAATTTTGTAAGCAGACAAGCCTGATCCTGCATTGGGTCCGTCATGTTCATTTTTCATATCTCCGTATACCTTCGTTGCCAACACGACTTTCTCGCGTCTTCCGCCGCCCTGCTGGAACCAACGTCCGATAATTTCCTCTGTCCAACCTTTACGATCATGGCCATATACATTAGCTGTATCAAAAAAGTTAATGCCTGCATCCAGTGCGGCATCCATAATTTTAAACGCATCCTTTTCTTCGGTTTCCGGTCCGAAATTCATCGTGCCCAGACATAACCGACTAACCTTCAAGCCTGACTTTCCTAAGTATGAATACTCCATACTATCTCCCGCCTTTGCCTAAGGATTTTAAAATTCCGCAAAATGACATGCCAAAAAAGACCATACTCAGTTTATTCACCAGAACAAACCACATTGAAACAACCCCGAATGCAATTTAAAGGTTGGATAACGCATGCAAAAAAGCCCCACGCACCGCAAAAGCAGCAAGCGCGAGGCCATCTCCCCTTATACTACCCCCAAATATTAAAAGAAGTGACTTTACGGTGGTTACCAGCGGAGCGGAGAATTTGAATCTGGAGAAGCGAAGCGTTCGCCTTTGCCACGGGATTCTTACCTTTTCATGTCTATCTAATCCAAAGAATCCCGTGGCAACAGCGATCGTAAGATCAAATCCTTCGCGGAGCGGCTCACTTCAACCACCGTAACTCACTTTTTTTTACAATCAAGGAATCAATTTCGTTTCTTTTGCTCGCTCGGCCATTTTTTTCGTATGCTTGCTGAGCGGCTTCTTAAACACCAATCCAAACAGGAAGCAAACACCGATAAATACAAACAGCATCACCACATCCCGTATCACCGTTGAAGGCAACATCCCTCCTACTGTCTCTCGTAACAGACTAACCGCATAGGTGAATGGTACAAACGGATTCAGCGCCTGAAAGAACGGTGTACTCGTCGCAATCGGGAATGTCCCTCCTGAACTGGAGAATTGAAGCACCAGTAGGATGACTGCCAGTCCCTTGCCGATATTACCGAACACTGAAACTAGTGTATAGGTCATCGCCGTAAACACCAGACTGATCAGCATAGAGGACAGTACAAAAGCTACTTTGGCATCCACATACGCCCCGAGCAGGAACAAGTCACCGAGAGATACGCTCAGCGCCTGAAAAATACCAATCGTGGAGAATGTCATAAGCCGTCCGAAATACACTTGGTAGCTTTTAAATTGTCCTTCCGGGTCATCCACATCTACCCTGAACATCGAGACCAGTAGCATCGCACCCACCCAAATCGACAATGTAGTGTAAAAAGGTGACATCGCAGAACCATAGTTGGGGATTGGGTATATCCGCTCCTGCTTCAACGATACCGGACTGCCGAGAAAATCACTTTCCTTTTTCACATCCCCCTTGAGCAATGCAATAGCGCGTCCGAGTGCATTTTCGCCCTTAAGCTTGCGAATTGTGTCTGCAGCCTGGCGTATGGAATCCTCGGCAGCTGGAAGATCGGTCCTTACAAAATTGGCTACTTGGTGTACCGCTTTTTCAGCTTCAGGAAATTTATTTTCAATTAAATCAGCCATTTTGACAAACTGTTGTTCCGCTTTGGGCAAATCATTACGCACAAAATCTGCTGCCTGATGAATTTTATTTTTAACCGCCGGCAAATCGTTATTTACGAAGTCTGCCGCTTTGTTCACAGCATTCGTAAACTCGCCCATACGTCCCTGAATCGTCGTCGCCGCTTCATGCAGTTTTTGACGGTATTGTGGCAGATCCTGCTGGAGACGTGTTAGCTCTTGCTGACCGAATTCTGCTGCAGCCTGTGCGTCATTTAATAGCTTTTCAATATTCGGTAGCTGCTCTTGAGCTGTAGTCAGCACATTGGCAGAATTGCGGGCAACGGATTTGATCTGATCCAGCGCCTTTTGAATGGCGGGTGCATACTCCGTATCATAATTGCCCAAAATGCTGTCAATTCCGCTACTGATTTCTCCTGCAAGGCGATCAGTGTCATCCAGCAGATTTTGCGCAGGCTTTTCACCGCGCTGGATGGCATCCCCGATACTAGTTACTGTGCTATTCAGACGACGGAAACGATCCTCCACCCCGCTCACACGGGAAATAAGTGAATCCAGAGGTTTACTTGGCAAGTATCCGTTCACACGGTTCAGCAATTGAGAAATATGATCCAGCACCCCCACGGCAGTTGTCAGCCTACCACTGACACGATTCACCGCAGCTTGTGCTGCTTTAGGATCAAAATCCACACCACGAATGATGTCTGTAATCTGAGAAACTTCATTCGCGATTTGTTGTACCAGCTGTAAGTCTTCTTTAACTACTGTACCAATCGAATCAAGCGCACCCTCATTTTTGTCCAGAAATTCAAGTAAACCGGTTGTAAAGTCTTTACCTGTGTCCGCTATTTTCTGTACTTCTGGCAGTGCCTTCTGGGCCGCATTAATGACTTTAAGAGCCGTTTGTGTGTCCTCTAGGGCGGTGGCCAGTGCGCTTTCTACCTTGCTGAAATTTTGATCCAGTTCAACAATTCGATCACCGGCCTTTTGAATATCAGGTATTCTTTTTTGTATATCCAAAATAACAGTGGCTACCTTGTCCAGCTCAGGCATGTTTTTGTCAATTTTGAGCACCAGGTCACCGGCACGGTTAATTTCAGGAATTTTCTCCTTCAATGCAATGATCTTTTGTCCCTGTGCCTTTATCTTCGGCAAATTTTGCTCCAGTTCCAATGCCTGTTTGCCCAACCTTTCGATATCCGGCAATCGATTATTCAGCTCCAACACCCGGTTCTCAATGTTACGAATCGTCGGGAGCTCCTCCTCCAACTTGACTCCGGCTTCCTTCAACTTTGTCAATACGGCCTGGCTGGCAGTTTCAATAAAGTTTTGGCTAATCTGGTTCGTCAGAGAGGTTGCCCCCGAAGATGTAATTTTCGGAGCTACTGCATTAATTTTTTCATTTACGGCGTAATCAATTTCCGGCTTTTGCGGATTTTCCGTCAGCACACTCGTAATTTTCTCTGAAAAATCTTTCGGGATCAGAAGGCTGGCATAATAATCACCATTCAACACACCTTTTCGTGCTTCCGCTTCATTGACAAAAGTCCAACCCAGCTTCTTGTTATTTTGAAGGTTATGCAAAACCTCATCACCGATATTAATCTTTTTACCATTCACTTCTGCACCCTGATCTTGGCTGGTTACTGCAATTTTAATCCCAGATGTATTCGCATACGGATCCCACATCGCTTTCAAATTCACCCATGCATAGACGGAAGGCAAAAGAATGATGCCAATGACTAATAAAGTCCCGGTCGATACTTTGAATACATTTCTCCAGTCTGTTAAGTAGATTTGCCATATCTTCCGCAACTTCATCACTCCTCGTATGTACATTAACCTGTCGTCCATTGTTGTATGCACACGTATTGTAAACGATTCGAGCGAATGAAGCCAATCCTGTTACAAAATATGTAAAAAGCGCATGACTCTTATAGAGATCATACGCTTTTCAATAAAATCAATCTGCTTAATTTCGAACTCCATTCGCGGGCATAGCCTCTAGGGAATAAAATGCTCCTTTTTTATTGATTTTTCCCACCACAGTAACCGCGCCTTTTTGGGAGAACGTATACTCGTTATCCTTAATTTTTACGGTATATCCTTTTAGGTTAATTCCAAAAAGGGATTGCACTTTCGACTTCGCGGCTGAAAGCGCCTGAGTTTGGCTGAGCTTTGGTCTAGCGAATGCTTTGACAAAATCCTTATCCCCCGTCCAATCCATACCAAGTTCGTTTTTTACGGCCCACACTTTACCTGTTTTCACGCCAATCAGCACGTTATTTAACTCATTATCGTCCCGGAAATTCCAAACGGTATCATTGCCTTCCTGCTGACGAAGCACATATTCAAACGGCTTGATTGTAGTCATACCAAGTGTTTTAAGCGAACGGTTCGCTTTGTTGGTCAGGGCAGCTTTAACATCTTTGAGCGAATACATAAAGCTGGCTGTTATTTGATTTCCATGATCAAGATCAATATAAATGCTTTGATCATTCCCCCACAGCACCCAATAATTTTGGAGTCCTACTTCGTCTACCGGGGAATATACGCGCCAGATGGCCTCCGTTTTAAAAACTTTATCGGTATCGAACGATTTCAGGAAAGATGCAACCTTGCTGCGCAGGTTATGATCCATAACTTTGTTCATATCAGCGGAATCATAGATGATGCTGGTGGACTGCACGATTCCTTTTTTGGAATCATAATTTTGGATAAAATCAGCATTAGCTGTGCCGCGCAAAGTTCCGTTTATAGTCCATAAGCCAAAAGCATTGTCGACACTTGTAAACTCTATCGTTTGTTTCCCGGCTAATGTATTCAGTACATCCGTTAAACGTTTAGTGACAGTCTGATCCAGTTTAACAGAGGTTTGTACGTTTTGAACTGTGGCAGCAGCGGGCTGCTGTGCCAATGCCAATGGCGCCGATCCTAAAAGTATTGATATTGCCGCCGCAGTTACTGTGACAGAACTCCATTTTTTCATTCAGTCCATTCCTCCTGTTGTCTACAAAAAATTCTTTAATGATTAAAGCACACATATCCCTTAGACGTGTCACAAAAGTAAAAAGTTGCTACCTACTCTAATCGCTCTTCAAGCCTCATCCAGAAATCCCAAACCAAAAGAAGCCCCTCAAGCCTAATTTTAGGCTCAAGGAGCTTCTTATTCACTACATTATCCATTTTTCAGCAGTCTGGCCGCCGAAAATGCTGCACCATGACGCAACTTCCGCTTTTCCAACCGTTTGTGCAGCGAACGGTTATACAGAACCTGAATGACAAAATACGAGATAATGCCTAGCACTACACCGAAAATTGACATGCCGATCAGGATGTGCAAGCCTCCGTGCAGCAAGTCTCTGAATACAGACCAGTTGCCGTGAAACAGCTCCATAAAAGAATGCTCGTGAAGTCGACCGCCCCTGACATGTACTGGATAATGAGATGGATAAATCCAAGCCCCCAGTTGCTTGGCGAATGGCATCAGTACAATCGGCAAAAAGGTCAGCTTACCTACAACATTACCCACTATGGCCGCAGGCAGCGAACCGCCAGACAGACGAACAATCGGATAAAAGACAAGGTATACCAGAGAAGCTGTGGAAATCACAATCATCTCCAGCGCAAAGCCAATGGCGAAGCCCAAAGAGATCTTTTTAACTCCACCAGGGGCGCGCAACAGCTTGATGAAATTCAGCCGAATCGCACGCCATATATTTTGAAACATATTATATTTCTTCTTCGATTTATGAGGTTTGAGCCTTTTTGGATTAAGCTTTATCAATAGGAGGACTCCTTCAACAGTACAATTCAAGTTCAGGAATGAGTATATAAAGTTCCCATCCTTACTTATGTCTATACTGTCATTATAACCCTCAGCGTTCGAAAAGCAATGCTATTCCGCCTGTTTCGCCGTTTTAGGACAGAATTCGCTTGTTGACATCGTTTTGGAGAGGCACAATGTCCCAAATCTCAGCCGCGTATTGCTGAATCGTACAATCACTAGAAAATTTACCAGAGTGCGCCATATTGACCATAGCACGCCGAGTCCACTCCGAGGGATTCCGATACACCTGTTCAATATGAACCTGTGTATCCACATAGGATGCAAAGTCTTTGAGCACAAAGTATTCATCATTATGATCAATCAGGGATTGATAAATGGCCTCAAATTCCCGTTCATGCCGCGTAAAAGGAGCATCGTTCACGAGTTGATCCAACACTTCACGCAGTCTTTCGTCACTATTGGCTGTTTTGCGCGCCGAATACTGGCCGTCCCGGTAATATGCCTCGATCTGATCCACCTTCAATCCAAAAATGAACATGTTGGCATCGCCTACCATTTCATGCATTTCAACATTGGCTCCGTCCAATGTACCTATTGTGAGCGCACCGTTCATCATAAATTTCATATTCCCTGTGCCTGAGGCTTCCTTGCCTGCCGTGGAAATCTGCTCACTGACATCCGCCGCAGGAATAATCAGCTCCGCCAGTGAGACCGAATAATTTTCAAGGAAAACGACTTTCAGCTTGTCCTTGACTTCCACATCTCGATTGATCGTGTCCGCCACGTTATTAATGAGCTTGATCGTCTGTTTGGCGAGAAAATAACCGGGGGCGGCTTTGGCTCCAAAAATAAATGTGCGTGGCGTCACATCCAGGCCCGGATTACTTTTAAGCTGGCTGTATAGATGCATCACATGCAAAATATTGAGCAGCTGTCGCTTATAACCATGCAACCGTTTGACCTGTACATCAAAAATGGAGGACGTATCCAATCGCACGCCCTGTTTTGCAAAAACATGCTCAGCAAGCCTGACTTTATTATTTCGCTTAATCGCCTGTATCCGTTCTTTGAACGTCTCGTCCCCACTGTAACGAAGCAGGTCGATGAGCTCCCTTGGACGGGTCCTCCAGCGTGTGCCGATCGTCTCATCGTACAAGCTTGCCAGCTCCGGGTTGGCGTGCATCAGCCAGCGGCGATGGGCAATCCCGTTTGTTTTATTGTTAAAACGGTCAGGGTACAGCTCGTGAAACGACTTCATCTCTCGTTCCTTTAATATTTGCGTATGCAGCGCAGCCACCCCATTAACGCTGTAGCTGCCGACGATTGCCAAGTGGGCCATACGGATTTGTTCACCGTGAATAATCGCCATTTCACCAATTTTGATGTCCTGGCCTGGGTAACGCTCCAGTAGCATAGCGCAATAACGTTTGTTAATTTCTTCAATGATTAAAGAAATACGAGGAAGCAGCTCCCGTACCATATTAACAGGCCATTGTTCCAACGCCTCACTTAATATCGTATGATTCGTATATGAAACGGTTCGCGTCGTAATATCCCATGCTTCGTCCCAGCCCAAGCCCTTCACGTCCATCAGAATACGCATCAGTTCCGGAATAACTAGGGTCGGATGTGTATCGTTAATGTGCAGTGCTATTTTATCGGGCAAATGGCTATAAGGTAAACGAAGCTTCTCAAACGTACGCAAAATACTTTGTAATCCGGCCGAGCACAGGAAATACTGCTGCTTCAAGCGAAGCAGCTTTCCCTCATAATTGGAGTCGTCCGGATATAGAAATGCGGAGATAGATTCCACCGATCGATTGTAGTCGAGAAAGCGGTAATAACCGCCCTCGCCTCGAATCGGTCCTCGAACGGGATCAAGCGCTGATTCCGCACTCCAAATCCGCAGCGTATTCACCTGTGTATGACCATAGCCTACCAGCGGAATATCGTAAGGGACAGCCCAGACCGTTTCAGCATCCTTTGTCTCGAATACAAGACGTCCCTCCTGTTCGTGGGTTTCCACTCTTCCCCAAAAATGAACCTCGACCTTTTTATCAGGACGACGTTCCTCCCAGACATTCCCTTTCTGTAGCCAGTAATCCGGCAGTTCAACCTGATTGCCGTCCACAATACGCTGTTCAAACAGACCATATTTATACCGGATGCCGCAGCCATGTCCTGCATAGCCAAGGGATGCCAGCGAGTCCATGAAGCAAGCCGCCAGACGGCCGAGACCCCCATTGCCTAGCCCCGCGTCCGCCTCCTGTTCTTCAATTTCCTCCAGATCCCAGCCCAGTTCACCCAATGCCTGCCGAACCATATCCAGTACGCCCAAATTCAGCAGATTACTGCCCAGTAGACGACCTATCAAAAATTCCAGGGAAAAATAATAAATCTGCTTCTCTTGTCCTTCTTTATAGGCTTGGTTCGTTTCTGCCCAATTCTTGCCGACTTGTTCACGAATCATGCCACCCAAAACCTTATATACGTCTTCCGACTGAGCCTCCTGCATCGGTTTGCCCAGCCTTCCGACCAGTTGCTCTCGAAAAGCCTGCTTAAATGCTTCTTTATTGCTGAACAAAGTTGTACCTCCTGTTATTTCCGTTTTAATGGCTAAGTATATCCTTTAAATTACGCTATTCTTGGCAATGACATAGGGAACTCTAATGTCTCCAATCAGAGTTCGATCTGGTGAAAGCTGTACATCTTTATCTAAAACCACATTCTCCACAACTGCCCCTTTACGGATGACACATTTTTGCATAATAATCGAGTTGCTTACCCGCGCGCCCTCCTCCACCCGCACTCCACGGAAAAGAATACTATTCTCGACCTTGCCTCCAATGGTGCAGCCATTGGCAACAAGTGAATGATCCACCTCGGCGCTGTGCGTATAGCGGGTCGGGGCTTCATACTTGATTTTGGTGTGTACCGGCTGATTCTGAAACAGGGCTTGATACTGCTGCTGATCCAACAGCTTCATGCTATTTTTATAGTAGCTCTCAATAGAATTAATAACCGCATGATAACCTTCATAACGATACGCATAAATACGCAGTCCACTTGGGTTTTTCTGGATGGCATCACGAAAGAAATGATTATCCTGATGGGCAATGCAATGCTTCACCTGATCCAGATACAAGTCTTTGTCCATCACAAACATTTCCAAATAAATGTTATGATGATCCTGCTCCTGATGAATACCCGTCACTCGTCCGTTCTCATCAATCTCCAGTCGTGCACAAGGATCATGCTCAGATTCTAGCTGGTCTATGGGTTTATATACAAGGGTAACATCTGCATTTTTCTCCTGATGATAACGGTATACATCCTCGATATCCACCTTATTGACATGCTGAGTTCCTGCGTGAATAATGGTTTGCCCCGATGAGCGATGAAAAAAATCCAGATTGTTGTGCACATGCTGCAAATCTCCACGCGATGCATCCGTCGGATCATTCCAGTCAGGTGGCAAAATAAACAACCCGCCCCGTCTGCGGTCTAAATCCCAAGGCCGACCTTCGCCCAGATGATCCAGCAGCGAACGGTATTTGCGGCGGATAAACAGTGCAATATCATGCACC
>RCUE01000096.1_pt1 | contig 37313 bp, 37 predicted proteins | sample 2166111 | NCBI WGS metagenome assembly RCUE01 (sample SAMN09930795, study PRJNA488358) | compost metagenome | feature: garden; material: soil; isolation source: compost soil in phenylacetonitrile-enriched culture | place: Germany: Experimental Botanical Garden Goettingen | collected 2016-01-27 | reverse complement strand
ATTCGATATAGGTGTCATAGAACGTACGCCACATGGCTTCTCTCCAAGCTTCATTATTTTGGAGAGCTTTGATCTTCTTTTTGATTACACTATCGCTATCGCTGAGTTTTAAAATCGAGCCACTCATTTTCCCCTTCAGTCCAGCACGGGCTAATCCACCTGCAATGGAAGGATTGCTAGCTCCATTAGCAGCATCAAAAGCTTTGAATAAGGCCGGACCGTCTGGTCCCGTATCATTGGAACCGCCTGTTGTTGCTCCAAAAATACCAATGGTATATCCACGATCATCGCCAATATCTTCGGCATAGCCATAGAATTCAGTCCATTTCAAAGAATCCTGCTCTGGCTTGTTCACTAGCTTCATAATATTATCCCATTGCTCACCGTCGAGTCCTGTATTATCCTTCAGAAACTGAAGTGTTGAAGGTGAGAAATTAGCATCATGATCAATAGCTGTAACCGCTGTTTGGCTAGTAGTCTCCACGCTGGTGAGGGGGATTTGCTGTATATTTGATTCATTTGTTTCTTGTACTGGAGTTCCGTTTTCTTCAGCAAGAGCCTTGGCGGGTAAGGGGCCGTACAAGCTAGAGAATGAAGCGATTACAGAAAAGCTTAGCAATATCATAAAAAACTTCGTTTTATGGGAAATGAGTTTACTCCTGATTTTAAACATATAACTCCTCCTCTAATAATGTAATTGTGAAAGGCTAAAAGAAATGTTACATATAAAAAAAGTGATGCTGTGTCAGTAGTAAGTAGCAACACCAAATACACTTTTAAAGCTTACGTAGATTAGCATCTAACTCGAATTAATTTAGCAAGATTATAGATAAGAAACATATGATTGAACAGTGCTCGAATAACCATTTTTATTCCAGTTTTGTGAATTGTAACTGGATACATTGGCCTAAATCTTCTGTTTTTTAATTCAAAATTAGATTCGTAGAGTGTATGGAAAACAGAAGGAACACTTTAACAGCTCGTTTGAATTCAAGTAATTAGATTAACACAGACCATAAAAGCAAGAATGAGGACGAAAACCAATACAGCCTCTTGATAGAATGAGATACATCACCTAACAGGAGGTTATAAATTGAACAAAATACAAGAATTTAACGATTTGCATACATCAGAGGAAATTTTATTTCTAGGGAACGCCTGGGATTTGCTATCTGCCCTGGCTCTGGAAAAAGCAGGCTTTAAGGCGATAGGTACGACAAGTTGGGGAATTGCCAATACGCTTGGGTTTTCAGATGGAGAGCTTATTGATTTTGAACAGCATGTAAGCATCATTCGGACGATTGCAGAGCATGTTCAGATTCCAGTGTCGGCAGATATTGAGGCAGGATATGGGAAGGATGTAGCAACGATTGTTGAGCATGTATTAAGGACAGCCGATGTCGGAGTGGCAGGGATTAATATTGAGGATTCATTAAAACAGCAAAAGGGGCTTCGAGAAGTGAGGGCGCACAGTAACTTGCTGTCCAAAATAAGAGCTGCCTTGGATGTTCATGGGTTTAAAGATTTTTTTATAAACGCAAGAACGGATACATTTTTGCAGATAGAAGCTCCACTTTCGGAGACCATAGAAAGGGCCAAAGCGTATGTGGAAAGTGGTGCGAACGGCATTTTTGTGCCAGGGTTAAAGAATGATGAAGAGATCAGAAAAGTTGTATATCATATACATGCTCCGCTTAATGTTTTATCCTTGCCAGGTCTGACGAATGTCCGCCAGCTTCAGCAGTTAGGAGTCAAAAGGTTTAGCTTTGGAAATGCGTTTTCTGATAAGATAATAGTTGCTTTGCAAAAGAATGCGGAACAGTTGATCAACCTTCGAGATACGTCACATTTATATGATGATTTTGCAAATCCTGAACTAGATGAGTATGAACTATAGAAGGGACGGAATCTTCGATCATGGCTAACCTTAGTCTTTCTTTTGAAGAAATGTGGGATAAAATTATAGCATGTGATCGTAAATATGACGGGGTGTTTTTTACCGCTGTGAAAACAACCCGTATATATTGCCGACCTTCCTGTCGATCCCGAAAACCGAAAAAAATCAATGTCGAGTTTTACTTTGATGTGGACACCGTGGAAAAAGCGGGTTTTCGCGCTTGCAAAAGATGCCAGCCTCATATAGATCATTCGCCGTATATCAGGCTTGTCCAGAATGTGGTTGCTTTTTTAATCAATCATTATAAAGAAAAACTAGTATTGCAGGATATTGCAGACCATGTTGGAATAAGCCCTTTTTATTTGGATCGGATTTTTAAACAGGAAACCTCCGAAACCCCGCGTACGTATTTGGAAAAAATAAGAGTAGATAAGGCGTCCTATCTTCTTAAAAATACAGATCTTACGAATCTTGAAATTTGCTATGAGACAGGCTTCCAAAGTCCCTCAAATTTCTATAAGTCGTTTCGCAGCTTGAATCAATGTTCTCCTAGTGAGTATAGGAAGTTACATAAAGATTAGGAATGGAAGGTGGTTATCTTTTTATGAGCAAGCTATCCGTATTGAATTATGTATCGCCGATTGGAGAGATAGAGATACAGGGCACCAAAGAGGCTGTCTATTCTATTATGTTCTCTAATCGGAATGAGCCCTTAACGAGGCTTACAGAAGAGGCTCCAGTCCAAGTATTAGAGGAATGCGCCAGCCAGCTTGACGAGTATTTTAAAGGTGAGCGCTTTAAATTTTCGTTTCCTTATGCTTTTGAAGGTACAGACTTCCAGCAAAAAGTATGGAATGCGCTGGTGACCGTAGGTTACGGTAGAACGACAGCTTATAAAGATATTGCTCTTGCTATTGGAAATGAAAAAGCAATCCGAGCTGTTGGCAGTGCGAATGGCAAAAATAAGCTGAGCATTGTGATTCCATGTCACCGAATTATCGGATCGAATCAGAAACTAACTGGCTATGCAGGGGGCCTATGGAGAAAAGAATGGTTGCTTCAGCATGAGAAGCGTTGTCTGGGATCAAAAGGAGGGCTCATGGATGAGAGAGATATATTTGAAAGAGTTTAAGCCGGAAAGCTGGGCCAACATGGTTCAAATCTATCAGGAGCGATATGATCAGGTAGATCCAGCGGTAAGAGCAAAGGTGGCCAAGAGTGAAATTCCAAAGGAGATTCAGATTGTGCTGCTGCCTGACATGGGCGAATATTTGCTGACTTGGATGGATCGAAAGGTTCCCGCACTTGGTCACGAAACACCGTCGGATTATTTAAAAAGCGAAGAAGGGACCAAAGCACTGAAGGCAGCCATTCTGCGTATGCCGCGTTAAACAACTGACACAAGGAGATACATATGAACACGTCCAAACCCCAATCAAGCTATACAAAGGGAGCCGTTGCCGTGCTCCCTCTGGCGATCACAAGCAACCTGTGATAAAAGAGTTCTAATTGGCTGAAAGCTCACTCTCCGTCACCCATTTATGATTTTTGACAGGCTCTCCTCCTGTAGTCGGCGTATAGTCTACCATATATACGGTCGTTGGCTCGGCGGAATCAATGGTAGCCTTAGCCCCATCCATCCCCTTCATATGATCTGCTGCAAGGATAACCTCTGTGCCCGGTGCATAGGGCTCGCTGCTTGCATCCTTAATCTCTTCATGAATAACCCACTTATGATTATTCACTTTCTCTTCTCCAGTGGTTGGTGTATAGGAGACTGTATAAGCAGTAGTCGTATAAGCACCCACAATCGTGGCAGTAGCCCGATTCATGCCTGCCATATGGTCAGCTCGTATAGTCGCTTGACCACCAACTTTGAAGGCTGGATTTTCAGCTTCTTTTAATCCGGCAGGAAGCTCACTGGAAGTGGAATGGTTCATCTCCGATGTGTCGTGCTGTTGACTGCTGTTTGCCGTGTGCTCTTGGTTTGGCGCGTTACTGTTCCCGCACCCACTCAAAATCATCATGACTGTACCAGCGAGCAAAGCCCATTGCATTCTCATATTTAATAGCTCCTTTAGGGTTTTATTTTCATATCAATTATACCCCCAGGGGGTATAATTGAAACGGAATAATATTACAAACTTGTGAAGTGTTTTTACCTACAAGGGGATCGCCTGTTGTGATCCCTTATTTGTTATGCAGAAGATGCGTAATTAAATGTTGTTGACAGTGAATAAAAAATCATTGTAATATCTATAAAACGCATCAAGTTACTTGGTATTTTGAGCGACTGTAAACATTCTAACTCACCAAAAGTAGAAGATATCAAGGAGCAGGGGGAGACATCAAATGAAGAAACCATGGATTTCATTTATATTGCTGCTGGGAGCAGTCGTGCTTTTTATTTCAGGCTGCGGCAGCAAGAATACGTCGGGCAATGCTGCGGGTGAAGAAAAGAAAACACTGCATATCGGCTTTAATCCTGGTCCATATAGCGATCAGTTTAAGAATGGTGTGGCTCCATATTTGGAGAAGAAAGGATATAAGATTACATATAAAGAGTTTACAGACGGTGTTCAGCCCAATGTAGCCGTGGCTAAGGGGGATATTGATGCTAATGTGTTTCAGCATTCGCTTTACCTGGATTCTATGAATAAGCGGGAGAATATTGATCTGATTGGTGCTGTACAGGTCCCGACTCCTCCAATGGGATTGTACTCCAGCAAGCATACCAGCCTTGACGAAATCGGCGATGGAGCCCAAATCAACCTGCCCAACGAGCCAGTCAATATGCTGCGTGCGCTGAATATTTTGAAGGAAGTAGGCTGGATTACGTTAAAGGACAATATCGATCCATTGCAAACCTCGGTGAACGACATCACCTCTAATCCGCATCATCTGCAATTTGTTGCTACCGACCCGGCACAGGGGCCACGTGTACTGGAGGATGTTGATTTTGCGGCTATACAAGGGAACTTTGCTGTATCGAATGGAATGAAGTTGACCTCGGCATTAAAGCTTGAAAATATGACAGATCCGTTCACGAACGTGGTGGCTGTGGACAGCAAGAATAAGGACAAGCCATTTGTCAAAGACATTATTGAGGGATATCATTCAGATGAATTCCAACAGTACATCAAATCGAATCCTGCGTATGAAGGCTACAAGCTGCCAAGCTATTTTAAATAAATGGGTATGATCCTGGCGGGCTGACATTCTCAGTCTATATCTTATGGATAGAAGGTGGAGATAAACGTGATTTTTTCATCCTCTGATCTCGTCAAGGCTCTGCCTGACAACTATTTCAGCGCAATCGATGACAAAGTGAATCTGTATAAAAGCAAAGGAATAGATGTAATTAATTTGGCAGCCGGCAACCCGGATCAGCCAACACCGCCGCATATCATCAGCGCTTTGAAGGATGCGGTCGATCAACCGATTAATCAGGGCTACCCGCCTTTTCATGGAAAAAAAAGCACGCTGGAGGCAGTCGCTGCGTTCTATAAACGGGAGTATTAGGTGGAGCTGGACCCTGAACGGGAAGTTGCCGTATTCAACGGCTCTGCCATAGGTGTAATGGGGATTCCACAGGCGTTGCTGAATCCTGGTGATTGGTTATTGACCACCGATCCGGCATATCCCCAATATTATTCCGCTACTGCGCTGGCAAGAGCCCATATTCATACGATTCCACTGAAAGAGAAGCATGGATTCTTGCCTGATTATACAACCGTGCCGGAAGAAATCGCAGAGCAGGTCAAACTGCTCATGATTAATTATCCGAACAATCCGACAGGAGCCGTAGCTACTGTAGATTTTCTGACGAAGACACTCGATTATGCTGCTCGGTACCAGTTTCCGGTTATGAATGATTTTGCTTACGGTGCTCTTGGCTTTGGCGGACATAAGCCGATTAGTCTATTGCAAATCCCTGGCGGCAAGGAGTATGGTGTCGAGACGTATACAGCTTCCAAAACGTATAACATGGCTGGATGGCGCTTCGGCTTTGCGGTTGGAAATGCGTCCGTTATTGGTGCGCTCAAGCATTATCATACGCATGCCTACAGCACTGTTTTTGGCGCGGTACAGGATGCGGGAGCTGTCGCATTGCTGGGCACCCAGGAGCCAGTACAGGAGCTCGCGAAGTTATATGAGCGGCGCCGTAATGTTCTCATTGCAGCGTTACGAGGTATTGGCTGGGATGTAGCTGCTCCCCAAGGGTCTTTTTTTGCCTGGTTCAAGGTGCCGGAGGGGCATACATCGGCTTCCTTTGCAGACTTTTTATTGGACGGGGCGCACGTTGCGGTCGCTCCTGGAGAAGGCTTTGGTCGTGCAGGAGCTTCTTATGTGCGGGTCAGTCTGGTAAACAGTGAGGAAAGGCTGCTGGAGGCGGTGCAGCGTATCGCAGCGACGGGTGTTTTTCAAGTATAAGCCGGAATACAAGGAAGTTATTTTGCTGCAATCAGGAATTGGCAAAGCGAACGCTGCCTCGACTACGGCCCTGCTGATTGAGCGTTTTAGCCCAGAGCTTGTCATTAATACCGGGTCTGCGGGTGGGCTCGATCCAGCGCTGCTTGCTTTTGCGACAGAAGCGCTGGCGGAGACCAGGATTGAGGGGAAGATCGTCAAGGGTTTGATTACGACGGCAGACTCCTTTATCCGCAGCCAGTTTGGTATTCCATTTTTGGCTGCGGCCAATTCGGCCGCATATGATAGAGACAAGCTTTGATATATTCAATGGCACTATTCAGGAACGTTTTTTCTTCGACTTGCCATGCTGGTTAATGAGAGTTCGAAGTTGTTTCCCGGTTTGGTTCAGCTCTATATCGTTCAACACATAGTCGGTGCTGACTTCCCAGGTGCTGTGGTCATTCAGATGAAAAATAAAGGCGGGAAAGCGAGGGCGCAGCCATTTGCGGATGGAGGCCCCTTCGAATTCGACTTTAGTGATTGCAGCCCACGGGACAGTTCGAATACCATCTGAAATGCTGTGCTCGTCAAAGATGAACAGGTAGGTATCCTTTCGAAGCGTTCTGCTCAAACAAACCACGAGATAGCTACCGAAAAAAGGAAGTCCGACAATGGCGGACGTAATAAAGAAGAAGATTTGTAGAGCTGAGATATCTTCGTCGATAAAAATGAGCAGCAGCAAAAACAGACAAATAAGCACAAACATCAAGCTGCCCATGGCTTTCCAAAATGCCAAAGATCTTCGATATACAATTTTATCCACGGAATACCGCCTCGTCGGGAACAAACGCCTGAATGAAATAAGTTATCCGTTCTATCCAGTCAGCTTCGGTCACACTTTCAATTCGCAGACATGGAGTGGCCTGCATATCCAGTTCTGTATTTCTTACAATCCACACATCATTCTTTCCTTTAAGAACAAATAGCAGATTTGTAACAGAAGGACCATTTTCATCCGTATCCGTGTATACCATTTGGCTCAAATTATCAAGGCTACACTGATTACGATCAAAATCCTCTCGCCAGTCTTGTATCATTTGTTGAGCCGACTCATGAAGCTTCCACGTTGTCATTTGCTGCATGGTGAAGTTGGATGAGGTTAACTCATTCCACTGTTCTTCGGTCAGATCGACGTATCGGCTGTGCGCATTGAAGTTCGGAGCAGACAGGCCGAACAGTTGATCAATGTCGTGATGCCAGTCTTCTGGAGAAGACCAGCGAAAGAAATGGAGTTCATTGTGACTGGAGAAATGATACAGAAAACGTTCATTTCCATGGTGTATCGTTAACGTATTTTGCTTATCTTGTTGCTCCTTAAAGCCACGTAGCATCTGACGACTTTGTACCAGATGAGCTAAAATTTCAACAATGAACGCATCAAATTCGAGCTGTTGTTGCTCGTCATCCCGTTGTTCCATCAAACCCTTGGATATCATGCTATGCGTTGCGGCATGAAAAAGTAGTTCCCAGCGATCTTCGGTTAGTTCCCCGTAATAAGATTGGAGCAGACCAGAAGCCATATCTTCTGCGCCCAATGCGGTCAAGGCAAAGCCTAGTTCCTCAAGCGTTAAAATTACCGTTTGTTTGTCCATAGTCAGGCTCCTTCTCCATCTGTTAAGTGTATGTTTATTTAAATAGTTTGCTGGCCCAGCGTATCCCTTTTTCGGCGAATTTGGCGACTTTTCCACCTGCCCAGCTCCCCACTGTACCGCCGACGTATGCACCGACGGCTGCACCAACCGGACCGCCGATAGCACCGCCTATGGACCCCAAAACGACAGCTCCGCCATAAGTTGCGGCGGTTTTAATCGCTACGTTAGAAGCAGATACAGCCACATCCGTTCCGGTAAGCTTCCCGCTTTTCCATTTTCCAGCCAGACTGATACCTTCGCCCACAATATTCATGGTGGCATTAATTGGATATAGCTTTTTGGCGATCATGCCGGGAATTTGGCGTGTTGCTATGCCGTAGCGTCCTTTTTCCACCCCGGCGATGACGTTGCGCGTCCACTGAGGAAAGCTATTGGCTTTGTTAAACCCAAGGCCGAGCTTACCCATTTGAAGCTTTCCAGCTAAACGATCAAAACCTTTCAAGCCCTTCATCACAATACCTGGTTTAGCGAACTGGCGGTTTATGCTTTTGCCCAAATTACGCATAAAAGCATTGTTACCTTTGCCTTTCACCCATGCCGCATTATGTATAACCGCTCGAGTGGGATTTTTCAGACTTTTCTTGAATTCTACTGTTTTGGTGAGCACAAGTGTGGAAGCCAGACCGCTATAGATCGCTGTTCCAGCAAAGCCCAGTTGCCCGCGCCATTTATTGGCCTCTGACAGGCTGTTAATGGCTATAGCTGCGGGATCGTTTCCTTTTTTTCCGGAAGTTGCTCCTTCACTGTTCTTAATCTGTCCGCTTTGATCTCCTTGGTTAATCCCTGTGTCTGCTTGGGTATCTATTTCCTTGAATTTTACTGCAATCGAACGCAGCTCTGTGCTGACAGAACCGACGGTTTGAGTAAAAGCGTCCATTTGTCCACGTGCTTTGTGAAAATCCTGATAAAAGCGCTGCTGTGTCGTTCCTGCCCAGCTATTCTCTAGCATTTGAATATGCTGTGACAGTTGTCCGCAAATTTGTGCCCCCAGCTCACGTGCCTGCGCGAACTGCCTGGAAACCGCCTCTAGTTTCTCAGGAGGAACCATAATTTTAGCCATGATGTCCACCTCGGATGATTAAAATAATTACTTATATTTTAGTGAATCCAGTGGGGGTTAGCAAAAAAAGGGGGGGATTTTAGTGAAAAATAAGTCATTTGTATGAGTTCATGAGGGTGCATAAGGGAGAATAGTAGGAGGTGTATGATCCGAAGTTCTTATAGCCATTCATAACGAAACGAAAAAAGCCACTCTTTTCAAATGGAGCTTTCCATTAGAAAGAGAGGCCTTCTTGCGTAGAGACTAATATATATTTCGCGTCGGTTTAATTACTTTAGCGGAATCTGCTTGGACAGCTTTTCAAACTGCTGCAAGTGAGGAGTGACCTTGGCAGTAATACCTTTGAGATACTTAATGGACGCTTGTCTTTGGCGTTCTTTGGTAGCAGTCTCTTCAGGGAACATGGAGTATTCCTTTTGGACAGAGCCATTTTTATAATTTACGGAGAAGAGGTCTCCTTTTTGCCACCTTTGGACCAGATCTTGATTACTGTGTAAGATATTTATTATTTCATTGCTATTTTTATAAGTGAAGCTGTAGTCTGGATCGGCCACAGCGTGGATCACTTGGTAGCCGTTCTGTAATCCATTGTTCTGAAAAGTACCTACTTGGATCTCGTTCGAACGTACGGTTCCATCCGTTTGCGTCACTTTTTCAGTCTGCGTACCCTTGCCGCTCATCGTGTCATTGCTCCATGTTCCGTTGTATACGACTTTATGATTCTGTCCATCTGCATCCGTGTATTGATTTGTATATTTTCCGGTACCTGATCGCTTGCCATTCACAAAATCACCCGAATACTGCTTATATTCGCTCCATTTGATCGTACCACGTCCGTTAGGCTGCCCATTCTCGACCTCTCCATAGTAAGTAGTCTGACCGGATAGCTGAAGCAATTCCTTGGTTGCAGCCGCATTCGCCGCAGGTGTACTTACAGACAGCGCTCCAGATATCAGCGATGCGGACACCATAATAGGCAGTGATAGAGCCTTCCCTTTTTGCCAAAGTTTTTGCATCATGAGTTCTCCCCTTTCGAAGCTTTGAATTTCTAAAAGTTAAGTTCAACAACCCAGCACCGTTTTTATACTATTTTGTGCTTGGTGATTTATAGTTTAATATATATTGAGAATTATAGGAAACTGTAAAGTGAAAACAGCTAGTTAGGAGAGAGATTCATGAATTTACCCGAACATGGGAGTGAGGATGTATCGAGCATCCTTGCCGTGGAGTTGGAACATGAGCCTGTCAAGACCATAAAAGGAATCCATCAAGTGGAGCCTGATGCTAATATCTATTGGCTGATTGATGTGGAATTTAGTGGTTTTACGTTGTCAGATGAGGATATTTTGCGATTGCTCAAAGGATATATCGTGTATGGGCATGTTCATGATTTACAGGTGTGGACTAGTGTGGGGCGCAGACCAGCAGGCGAATGCCATTTTGATAAAATTTGTGTTTGTATAGATATATTCGATAATGTAGAGATGCAGGTTTGTTTGGATGAAGTCAAGGTTGCAGACTTTATGAACACACTGCCAGCGCGTTTTCAGGAGAAGGGAACTGTTCATGTGCTTCCTCGAGAGGATGCTCACCATGCACGTGCAAAGGCGGAAAAACTTAAAGCATTTACAGATCAGGAAGGTGAAAGGGAACACGCTGTCATGCTTAGGCTAGTAGCGGATCAAGGCCAATCTTACCGTGGAGCGGATATCTGGGATGTCATGCTGAGTCTCGGAATGGAGTGGGGAGATATGGACATTTTCCATGCACACCATCACGGGACGGGAGGTTATGATGAACTATTTAGCGTACATACGGGAACCGAGCCTGGCTTTTTTTGGTTGAGTACACTCGCAGAGGATCGCTTTGCAGATTTAATTTTTAGTATGGATGGGGTGCGAACCGCGCAGCCGCAAACGGTGTTTGAGGCGATGTGGAAAAGTGCCGAATATGCACGCACCAGACTCGGCGGGACATTAGTGAATGAACAGGGTCTGCCAGCTGTGCCGGAAGATTATCTACATCAGATTCAAGAGATGGAAGATCGAATAAGAGAGTTTGGATTTAAAGCAGGCGAGGATGTTGTTCTGTTTCTATTCTAGATTAGAAAGGAGTGATTTCGTTGTCCAGCAACGCTATTGAGAAGCTAAGAACGATTCTAAAACGTAAAGCTACGATTTTTCATACAGGGGGTCGTAGACCGTCGGATTCCCTTGAACAAAGCTGGATTGGTAGAGTTACAGTGGCTTTGCCAACGGAGGAACAACCCATTGATGTACAGGGGAATGTTATGGCTCCGATCATGCAATTGTATTTGCCTGCCTTGCCTTTTGTCCCTGAAGCTATGCACAGTGTCAAGCTGTTGACGGTCTTTCTGTCTCCCGATGTACTGGATCATGAGGACATGGAAGGATATATGTGTATTCGTGAGTATACGTCGGTAGAGAATTTGGTAGAAAAAGATTTTAGTCCGGTATTTATGCATATCAAGGCATTCCCGTTATTCCCCGAGCTCATAGAGAATGACTATCCCGTTTGGGACGGGGAAGATATCCCTGAGGAATATGGTGATGCCCTCAACAACATGGATGAGGAAGAACCCGACTATTTTGAGGACATCGTGGAGGAAATACATGCGGTTCACAAAATCGGTGGCTATCCCAGCTTTATTCAACCAGGCATCGACTTTGGCGAAGGCTATGAATTTATGTTTCAGATTGCGTCAGATGCCAAAGCTGGATTGAATATTGTCGATGGGGGCAGCTTTTATTTTGCCAAGCATCAGAATGAAGGAATCTGGCGGGGGTACTTTGATTTTTACTAAATATTGAAATGGGGTAGAAAAGAGATGAATGTTTTAGGTCAGTTAGGATCTGCCATCCAGAACAGTCTATTTATTCAATCCGAACTGAAGAAAGCACATGCCTTGATTCAGAAGCACGACCTGCCTGTAGAGCAGGTGGAGGATGATTTTCACAAGCAGATCATCTTGCTGGAGCAATATGCCGGCACTCGCATTTTTCAGCAAGGGCTTGCCAGATACAAAGTAATTAATACAATGCTTTTGATCATATCTGTGATTATATTGCTGGCAGCAGTTATCGTTGCGGCGGTGGAATATTTACAGCCGGAACGACATCTGCTGCAAGTGTTGGTGAATGCCATGTTCGACTACTGGGTTCCCTCTATTACAATACTTAGTGTTGTATTCGTGGGTGTGATCGTTCTTGCCATCGTTAGAAATGTTTATGCCAGACGATTACATACACGTGTGCTGGATCGGTCCTGGCAGGCCATTTTCCAGCATGTGGATAAATGAGGCTAGAGAGCAACTAGTAGATTGTCATACCAGCTTAAGGAGTGGCAGCAATGAATGACTGGGAATCGGGAATCATTCAAGTTGATAATGAGCACGCGTTTTATTCTTCTTTAACGGAAGATCAGTTGTTAGAGACTGCTTTGTACACGAAATATTTTCATTCTGTAAGAAAGCTAGGAAATGGGTACATTTGGTACCATTTTGATCAGGTTCCTTTGCTGCACCGGCATTTTTTTGTGTCTGTATGCTTTAAGGATACAACCCTAATTGTTGTGGAGATTTCGCTCCAGGGCAACGAATTTCCAACCTCATGGGATAATTGGTCTGAGGAAGGGGAGAGAAAGCGGCAAAGGGAGCATGATCATTTGTTAGAACAACATTTGTCCATGAAGCCAAGCTATCGTCAAACCAAGCCTTACCCCTATATGGAATATGAACTGAACTGGGGGAAAATCTCTTCTTATTTTGACCCCCGGTCGGGAAATACGGCCATTGCTTTTAAGTATAAAGATGATTGTTGAAGGTGAGAGTGTCAGACGAGTAAGGAGAAGTGTGATGGATAAAAAAGCAAAGAAAATACTTATGAACACTTTCTGGTCCTCCAGCGGCTGGAAGCAGGAGAGGGAACCTTTTTCGGGTGAGGATTTTGAATATGCCAAAAGTATGGGCTTGATGTTCGATCCGATCACCATTACACATGATGAGATTATAAAAAGGTTATATGAGCTGCACCAGCAAAAGGCTACAAAAGAGCGAGTGGCAGCAGCGTTTTTACACAGTCTTTCCACGAAAAAAGTCCATTTACGAAGCGCCTTATCGAGCTGGGCATTAACCGCAAAACTGCCTTTGCACACCTATAGGGAGCGGCCTGTCGTCCTGCCCAACTACAGTAGCTGTGGGGATTGTAATTTTCATAAACTAATGTCCGATAAGGAATACGTCAATAAGGATTTGAATGTACTGAATTTTGAACGAATCAAATGGGGAGGTATTCGGCTGAATCACCTTCTTTATTGCTGGATGGACCTTGAATTGTTCAGTCAAGAGGAGGAGTTCCAGGTTACTGATGAGGATCTGGTAATACTTCACAACATGCTGGAAGCGGTTCAGGACTGTGAGGCTCAGAACGGTCCACGACAATTGGAGAAGCGCTGGAAAGATGTGCTCCCATCCAGTAAAAATGAACGCGATGTGGCTATGGAAGTATGGGGATATGCAGGATTGCTCACACCACGGGACACACCTCGCAGGCGCCGCGGCGGCAATGATGATTTTTGTTCGGTAGCAGCCTGGCAAGGAGATGACGGATACTCACAGGAAGCGCTGAACTATTACTTCGGTACGTTTTTATAAAGAAAGTGAAGGTTTATCTTCAGGTTAGGCTATTCCCCCAAACAAATAAGGGAACTCCCTGATTGGTTCAATTGGACAGAATACTTAGAATTAAAGTAGGGTGAAAAATTGAACTTTGGGGGAATGGATGATGAGTCGATTAACCGTAGCTACAAAGATGTTACACATTGTGAAAAAAGGATCAAGACTTTGAAAGGGATCAGTAGATACATCCCCAATCAGCATGGAGCTTGGGCAATGCTCATTCTTCCATTTTTGTTTGGCTTAGCTGCTTCTCCAAAACAATTCATTCATATACCTCTATTCGTATGCTGGTTTTTTATCTATTTATTTAGTTTTCCTGTTCTCCAATGGATCAAAACAGGAAACAGTAAAAGATACCGTAAACCTGTTGTTATTTACGGAGCAATACTCCTTCCTCTTTTAGCTTCTCTAGTATGGGTTAAACCTGCGTTGATCTGGTACGGAGTTCTGCTTCTGTTCTTTTTTATGGCTAATATGTATTACGCCAAAATGAAGAATGAGCGTGCTTTGTTAAATGACATTGCCGCGATTCTGCTTTTCTGCTCTTTTATATATCCTGTTGTTCATATTGGAGAAGGCGGAGATTGGACGCTAACCACAGAGCTGTTTTTGCTGTTGGTGTGTTATTTCATAGGAACGGCTCTTTATGTTAAAACGATCATCCGTGAAAGAAAAAATCCACGTTACTATTATGCGTCTATTATCTATCATTTGATCATTGTGCTGTTTGCCGCCTGGATCAAGGTGTTTTTGGTTATTCCATTTTTAATTTTGTTCATACGAGCTATATGGCTTCCTAAGTTCGAGTTAAAGGCAAAGCATGTAGGCATGGCTGAAATTGGATTTTCATTGATGCTCTATGTATCTGTGCTGTTTTTATATTTTTAAAAAGGAGAGACATCAATGATATCTTTGCAAACGCCACGAGATTATCGCGTAGACCCGTTTATCGTCATTTGGGAGGTAACAAGAGCTTGCGCATTAAAATGCCTTCACTGTAGAGCGGAAGCCCAATATAAGCCTGACCCTCGTCAGCTGACATTTGAAGAGGGCAAAAAGCTGCTTGATCAAATCGCCGAGATGAATCATCCATTAGTGGTTTTCACAGGTGGAGATCCGTTATCGCGTCCTGATTTGTTTGAGCTGGCTCAATATGCAATTGAGGAAAAAAAGTTATCGGTTTCAATGACGCCCAGTGCTACCCCGAAAGTGACACGAGCAGCAGTCGAAAAAGCAAAGCAGGTTGGTTTATCACGGTGGGCTTTTAGCCTGGACGGTTCATGCGCGGACATTCACGATCATTTTCGAGGGACTGTGGGTTCTTATAATACGACCATGCGGGGAATTGGCTATTTGAAGGAATTGAACATTCCTATCCAAGTGAACACAACCGTGTCCCGATACAATCTTCACGATCTGGAGCGAATTGCAGAGAAGGTAAAGGAAATGCAGGCGGTGTTATGGAGCTTGTTTTTTCTCGTTCCCACCGGGCGTGGTATGGAAAAAGATATGATTACTCCTGATGAGCATGAGGCTGTAATGAAGTGGTTGTATCAGATACAGCAACAGATGCCCTACGGTGTAAAGGCTACCGAAGCACCTCACTATCGAAGGGTGGTCCTACAGGAAAAGCACAAAGCAGGACAGCATAGTGCAACGTTCGAACAAAAAAGGGCAGATGTTCTGGGGCGTGCCCCTAAAGGTGTAAATGATGGAGATGGATTTGTTTTTATCAGTCATATCGGTGAAGTGTACCCGAGTGGTTTCCTGCCGCTAACATGCGGGAATGTACGAAAGGATAGTTTGGCCCATATTTATCGGAACTCTCCGATTATGAATAATCTTCGGGATAAATCTCTGCTTAAAGGAAAATGTGGAGTCTGTGAATTCAATACAGTCTGTGGAGGCTCCAGAGCAAGGGCTTTTGCCATCACAGGAGATTACTTAGAGAGTGATCCATATTGTGCATATATGCCTGGAGTGGGGAAGGAAACGTGCGCTTATGAATAAAAATGCTAAAAAAGTTGTGATCCTTGGTGGAGGAATAAGCGGTTTAAGTGCTGCCTTTTATGTGAAGAAGCTGGCGGAGGACAGGCAGCTTGAAGTGGAGATTACATTAGTGGAGAAAAGCGACCGCCTAGGAGGAAAGCTGCAAACGGTTCGCCAAAATCATTTTATGATCGAAAAAGGACCGGATGCTTTCCTGGCCAGAAAGACGGCTATATTGGATTTGACTATGGAATTGGGACTGGAAGCTGATTTGGTGTCAACAAATCCGAAGGCCAAGTCGGCCTCCATTTTGCATAAAGGCAAGCTGCATACCATGCCGATGGGCTTTATTTTAGGTATTCCAACCAAGCTAACTCCCTTCATTCGGACAGGGCTAATTTCTCCATTGGGAAAAGCGCGCGCAGCCATGGATTTGATCATTCCAGCCAAGAAAGGCGATATGGATGAATCTCTGGGAGATTTTATCAAGCGGCGTCTAGGTAAAGAGGTGTTGGAGCAGATTACAGAGCCTTTGTTATCTGGTATTTACGCTGGCGATACGTATTCTCTTAGCCTCAAGTCAACCTTCCCTCAATTTAAGCAGATGGAACAAAAGCATGGAAGTCTGATTATAGGTATGGCTAAAGGGGCGGGGAGAAAGTCGGGTGCACCTAACAAATTGCCGGAAATCGCCAAGAAAAGCATGTTTCTTTCCTATCGACATGGATTATCGACCATCGTGGAGCGGTTAAAGGAAAAGCTCGACACTGTCCAATTTGTGATGGAGCAGCGTGTGGCTGAGATAAGAAAAGAGAACGGTTATCAGGTAGTCCTGAACCAAGGACAAATCATAGATGCAGATGCAATAATCTGCGCTATTCCAGCCTTTGAGGCGGCTAAATTATTTTCCGATATCACAAGTGTGAGCTGGCTTAATAAGATCAATTACGTTTCGGTAGCGAATATTTCCTTGGCGTATAAAAATTCAGACCTTCGCCTGGCCTATGAGGGAACTGGATTTCTCGTTCCCCGTAAGGAAGGAAAAATGATTACGGCCTGTACTTGGTCATCTACAAAGTGGAGCCATACCGCACCCGAAGGGTATACACTCTTGCGGACTTACATTGGCCATGCAGGTGCACAGGAATGGGTTCAGATGACAGACGAGGAACTAGTGGAAGCAGCCCGCAAAGACCTGAAAGATCTAATGGGGATCGATGCTCAACCTGAAATGACCGAGGTCAGTCGGTGTAATCAATCCATGCCACAATATCCGATTGGGCACCAAGAACAGATGGCGAAGGTGAGACATGATTTGTCACAGTATTTTCCGAATGTGTTTCTTTGTGGCGCTGGTTATGGAGGCGTTGGCATTCCAGATTGTATCGCTCAAGGCAAAGAAGCAGCTGAACAGCTGGTCTCAGGTTTCTTATAATCAGGCTCTTTCCACGAGTGAAAAAGGGATCACCCTAATTGGTTCAGCCTTGAGAGAGACATAGAATGAGAGTTGAGTATAAAACTGAAGTAAGATGGGGGAATGAAAAATGAGCCAGTTAACGGAAGAAACATGGGTAGCGGACATTGTGAAAGAAGTACCCAAAACAAGTGACTTGTTCCGTAAACTACGGATTGACTTCTGCTGTGGCGGGAAAATATCGCTCCGTGAAGCAGCTGCCAGCCGGGGGCTTCACGCTGGTGAACTGCTGGCGCGGGTGCATGAAGTGGAGGAAAATCAGGCACAGCACAAGCAAATGCAACCTTCCTCACTCGAACCCAAAGAACTGATCGCCTATATTCAGAATGAGTATCACACAAAGTTATGTGAAGAACTAGCGGCGCTCACACCGTATATTACCAAACTAACGCGGGTTCATGGCGAACGTTATTCGCACCTAAAGCGAGTGAATGAACTTTATACCTTGCTTAAACAGAAGTTAACGATACATATTCAATTCAAGGAAAGCCTCCTGTTTCCGTTGATTCAAGCGTTTTTTCAAGACTCGGCATTTGAGCGTGTGGACGCACTTCACTTTCATTTATCCGAGTTGCAAGAGGAGCATCAAGCGATTGTGGATATACTGCAGGAGCTGCGCTTGATTACCAATGGCTTTGAGCCGCTGCAGGAAGCTTGTGGTACGCATCGACTTGTATTGAAGCGTTTGGAGGATCTGGAAGCAGACATTTATAATCATATTCTTCTTGAGAATTGTACCTTAGTTGAACGTACCAGACAGGCACAACTCCATTCATAATGTAACCTCTCACTTAATGACAGGCTGAACGTAAGGAGCCAATAAAATGAAGAAATTTGTTAAACATAGTCAGGCACTCTTTTCTATTTTTGCCATTGTGTTATTACTTGCGGGGTGCGGTGCGGGGCAACAATCAGCTTCAAGTGGTAGCAGCACGGTCCAGAATGAGGTCTCCGGCCAAGATTCATCGAACAAGGCTGAAACTGTTGATCTGACCATTTCCGCAGCCGCGAGCTTAACAGATGCACTCAAAGAAATTCAACCGTTGTACGAATCATCCCATAAAGGTATTAAATTGAATTTCAACTTTGGTGGTTCTGGTGCACTGGAAAAGCAGATTGAGCAAGGAGCTCCATCGGATTTGTTTTTGTCTGCTTCGAAGAAAAACATGAAGTCTCTCGTAGATCAGCAGTTAATCGAGAGCAATCAACAAAAAACATGGCTGACGAACGAGTTGGTAGCGGTGATCCCTGCAGACGGGACGATGAGCATCACGAGTGTAAAGGATTTAACGCAAAGCGAAGTGAAAAAGGTAGCAATCGGTATTCCTGAGAGTGTTCCTGCAGGCAAATATGCACAGGAAGCACTGACGAACGTAAAGCTTTGGGATGTGCTACAGGACAAGCTCGTTCAGGCAAAAGATGTTAGACAAGTGCTGCAATATGTGGAAACGGGTAACGCAGATGTCGGATTTGTGTATAAGACAGATGCGTTGACTTCGCAAAAGGCGAAAATTGCCTTTGAGGTGGACTCTAAAACTTATTCAACGGTTGAGTACCCTATCGGGATTATCAAAGCTTCCAAGCACATCCAAGAAGCCGAAATCTTCTATGAATACCTTCAATCGCAAGAAGCTCTGAATATTATGGCTAAGTATGGATTTACCATACCGAAGTGAGCATGCAGGCTATAGATTGGAACGAATATTGGCCTCCGATCCGATTATCGTTACAGGTTGCACTGTTATCCAGCGTTTTGGTGATCCTACTAGGCTTGTTTGCGGCATGGTCCATGTCGCGGTTAGGATTATTCAAAGGGAAAACACTCGTTGAAACCGTGCTTATGCTGCCTTTGGTACTCCCACCAACGGTAGTTGGATTTTTACTGTTAATCTTACTCGGACGAAAAAGTTGGTTTGGACGTTTGGTGGAGCAATGGTTTGGCGAGCCTATTGTATTTTCATGGTGGGCTGGGGTTGTGGCCGCGGTGGTTGTGGCTTTTCCTCTAGTCTATCGAACACTGAGAATGGGATTCGCTTCAGTGGATCAGGACTTGGAAAACGCGGGACGCTCAATGGGGGCAAATGAATGGCAGGTCTTTCGATATATCACCTTTCCGTTGATTTTCCCTTCTTTTAAAGCGGCCTTTATACTCGGGTTTGCCCGTGGGCTGGGCGAATTCGGGGCTACGCTGATGATTGCCGGAAATATTCCGGGTAAAACACAAACGATCCCCACAGCCATCTATATTGCAGTAGATTCTGGTCATCTTCCTATGGCCTGGGTATGGGCATGCTCTATTATACTGATTTCCTTTATGATGCTCCTGTTAACAGGCCAAAAGAACAATTAATTTATTCATACAAGCTTCCCTCTGGTAGAGGGGGCTTTTTTTGTATCTTTCCATAGAACGAGGGATTTTCTATAGCGCTATAGGACATTCCCTAATGGGAACGGAGATGAATGAATTACATAATGAGAGTAAGCGAATGAATCTTCCCCGTGAGTTTGCGATGGGCTGATTCATTCTGAAAAGGAGCGTTGATCACCGATGAAAAAAAAATACAGTCTCAACTTCTTCAAGCCAATCGAGAGCTATTCTGGAAATTGGTCAATCCTTGAAGAAAAAAATAGAGAATGGGAAAACGTGTATCGCCAGCGTTGGTCTCATGACAAAGTGATTCGTACGACGCATGGTGTTAACTGTACTGGCTCCTGTAGCTGGAAGGTTTTTGTTAAGAATGGCATCATCACCTGGGAAAATCAGCAAATCGATTACCCCTCCTGCGGTCCAGACATGCCGGAATTTGAGCCGCGTGGATGCCCGCGTGGGGCTTCATTTTCTTGGTATGAATACAGCCCGTTACGTGTGAAATATCCATATATGCGCGGTAAGTTATTGCGACTCTGGCAAGCTGCCCTCAAGGAGCATAGCAATCCGGTAGACGCATGGGCCAGCATTGTGGAAGATCCGGAGAAAGCCAAGCTCTACAAATCGGCTCGCGGCAAAGGCGGCCATGTTCGTGTGGCTTGGGATGATGTTCTGCATCTGATTTCGGCGCAATTAATTTACACCATTCGCAAGTACGGTCCTGACCGGATTGCAGGCTTCACCCCTATTCCAGCAATGTCGATGATAAGCTACGCTTCGGGAGCACGGTTCATTTCTCTGCTTGGTGGGGAGATGTTGAGCTTTTACGATTGGTATGCCGATCTTCCGCCTGCTTCTCCTCAAATTTGGGGTGAGCAAACGGACGTACCTGAATCCTCAGATTGGTACAACGCAGGTTATCTGATCATGTGGGGCTCGAATGTGCCGCTTACCCGGACGCCAGATGCCCATTTTATGACGGAAGTACGCTATAAAGGAACGAAGGTTGTATCCGTGGCTCCGGATTTGGCGGAAAACGTAAAGTTCGCTGATAACTGGCTTGCACCCAATCCAGGTACAGACGCCGCTGTGGCACAGGCGATGACGCATGTCATTCTGGATGAGTTCTATCAAGAACGCCAGGAACCTATGTTCATTAACTATGCCAAGCAATATACAGATATGCCATTCATGATTCTGCTTGATCCCCACGAAGGAGCCTGGAAAGGCGGACGTTTTCTGCGGGCCAGCGATCTGGGGGATGCTTCACAACATGCAGATTGGAAACCGGTCATATTCGATGAAGTAGCAGGCGAAATGATGGTTCCGAACGGTACAATGGGACAGCGCTGGGAGCAAGATAAGAAATGGAATCTGATCTTGGAGCGGGAAGACGGAACAAAGGTTGAACCTGCGCTCACGGTGGTAGGTCATGACGAGCAATGGGAAGAAATCGTATTCCCTTATTTTGATAACGCAGGTAACGGAACGTTCAAACGTGTCATTCCGGCGAAAAAAGTACGTCTGGCTGATGGTTCAGAGCGTTTCGTAGCCACCGTATATGATTTGATGATGAGCCAGTATGGTGTCGCTCGTAATGATAGCCCTCATAATGCAAAGGACTATTACGATGCAGCTTGTCATTATACTCCTGCCTGGCAGGAAAAGATCACGGGAGTCAAGGCATCGGTTGTAGTGCAAGTTGCTCGCGAATTTGCTCAAAACGCAATCGACACCCAAGGACGTTCTATGATCATTATGGGGGCGGGTATCAATCACTGGTTCAACAGTGATACCATTTATCGCTCCATCTTGAACCTGGTCGTGCTGACTGCTTCTCAAGGTGTCAACGGCGGAGGCTGGGCGCATTATGTAGGTCAAGAGAAGTGCCGTCCTATTGAAGGCTGGTCAACGATTGCCTTTGCAAAAGACTGGCAGGGACCGGCTCGATTGCAAAATGCTACTTCATTTTTCTATTTTGCAACAGAACAGTGGCGCTATGAAGAAAGTGGCACCGACACATTGAAATCGCCGACTGCGGGAGATGTCAGTTACCAGCATCCGGCGGACTACAATGTGCTTGCTGCCCGGTTGGGTTGGATGCCTTCTTACCCACAGTTTAATAAAAACAGCCTGCTATTCGCTGAAGAAGCAGCGCAATTAGGCAAGAAGTCAAACGAGGAAATCATTAACCACACTGTGGAAGAGATTAAATCGCGTAAGACCCGTTTCGCTATTGAAGATCCAGGGGCAGCAGAGAACTTCCCGCGTTCACTCTTTATTTGGCGATCCAACCTCATTTCCAGCTCGGCCAAGGGACAGGAATATTTCATGAAGCATTTGCTCGGAGCCTCCGACGCACTGCTTGCCCGACCGAACGAAGATCAGAAGCCAGAGGAAATCGTTTGGCGGGAAGATGTAGAAGGAAAGCTTGATTTGATGGTCGCACTTGATTTCCGGATGACCACAACGCCATTGTACGCGGATGTCGTACTTCCGGCGGCAACCTGGTATGAGAAGACGGATTTGTCCTCAACAGACATGCACCCGTTCGTACATCCATTTAATCCGGCGGTAAATCCGCTTTGGGAATCCCGCTCAGACTGGGATATTTACCGTCAGCTGTCTGAAACCTTCTCGAACATGGCCAAAGTGCATCTGCCGGGAATATATAAAGACCTTGTAACTGCACCGCTTGGACATGATTCTATAGGCGAAATTTCGCAGCCGATGGGTCTTGTCAAGGATTGGACGAAGGGCGAGGCCGCTGCTGTACCGGGTAAAACTATGCCTAATTTCAGCATCGTAGAACGCGATTACACGAAAATCTACGATAAGTATGTCTCGCTCGGTCCCAATTTGGCTACAGGAAAAACGGGCGCGCACGGCGTTAGCTTCTCGGTAGCGGAGGAATATGAGGAATTGAAGAAGCTGAACGGGGTCTATTACGATGAGTCCATCAAAGATGGACTGCCGAAAATCCAGACAGCTCGCCAAGTGGCCGATACGATTCTCCATCTGTCGTCGGCAACCAATGGTCGTGTCTCCCAAAAAGCCTACGAAGAGGCGGAAAAGGATCACGGGGTGAAGCTGATGGACATCTCAGCCGACCGCGCAGCCGAGAAAATCACATTCCAAAGCATTACAGCGCAGCCGCGTGAAGTTATACCGACACCAGTATTCAGTGGCTCCAACAAACAGGGACGTCGCTACTCGCCATTTACCACAAATATTGAGCGTCTCGTTCCGTTCCGGACTTTGACAGGAAGACAGCATTTCTATATCGATCATGAAATCTTCCAGCAGTTTGGGGAGTCGCTGCCTATCTATAAACCGACTTTGCCACCGATGGTATTCGGCACGCGTGATCGGGAAATCAAGGGTGGTCAGGATTCACTGGTGCTTCGTTATCTGACTCCACACGGGAAATGGAATATACACTCCACCTACCAGGATAATCAGCATATGCTTACGCTATTCCGCGGAGGTCCTACGGTATGGATCAATAACGAAGATGCAGCAACTCATGCTATTGCCGACAATGACTGGCTGGAGGTGTACAACCGTAACGGTGTCGTAACCGCCCGGGCAGTTGTCAGCCACCGGATGCCAAGAGGAACGATGTTTATGTACCATGCTCAAGATAAGCACATTCAAGTGCCAGGCTCCGAAATCACGGATACACGCGGGGGCAGTCATAATGCGCCAACAAGAATTCATCTCAAACCGACCCAGATGGTTGGTGGATACGCTCAGCTTAGCTACGGATTCAACTATTACGGTCCGATCGGCAACCAGCGCGATGTGTACGTAGCGGTACGTAAAATGAAGGAGGTTAACTGGCTTGAAGATTAAAGCTCAAATTGCCATGGTCATGAACCTGGATAAATGTATTGGCTGCCATACGTGCAGCGTGACATGTAAAACAACCTGGACGAACCGCAAAGGTGCGGAATATATGTGGTTTAACAATGTGGAGACTAAACCCGGTATCGGTTATCCGAAGCGCTGGGAAGACCAGGAATTATATAAAGGCGGCTGGCAGCTCCGCAAAGGGAAATTGGAATTGAAGTCAGGCAACAAGCTGTCCAAGATAGCACTGGGTAAGATTTTTTACAATCCAGACATGCCGGAAATGAAAGATTATTATGAGCCCTGGACTTACAATTACGAGCAACTGACCAACGCTGGTGAACAGAAGCATTCACCTGTGGCACGCGCGCACTCTGCGGTAACGGGTGAAAAAATGGATTTGGAGTGGGGTCCAAACTGGGAAGATGACCTGGCGGGTGCGCATGTAACTGGTCCGCTTGATCCAAATATTCAGAAAATCGAAGAAGAGATTAAATTTAACTTTGAGAAGTCGTTCATGGTTTATCTCCCACGGCTTTGCGAACATTGTTTAAATCCGAGCTGTGTCGCGTCCTGTCCTTCAGGTGCTATGTACAAACGGGACGAGGACGGAATTGTGCTCGTGGATCAGGAAGCATGTCGCGGCTGGCGGTATTGCATGACGGGCTGTCCATACAAAAAAGTGTACTTTAACTGGCAGACGAACAAAGCGGAAAAATGTACCTTCTGTTTCCCACGTGTGGAAGCAGGCCTGCCGACAGTCTGCTCCGAGACATGTACAGGACGAATTCGCTACCTCGGTGTTATGCTGTATGACGCGGATCGGGTGCTTGAGGCCGCTTCTACGCAGGACGAGAAAGAGCTTTATAAGGCGCAGTGTGACCTGTTCATGGATCCTAGTGATCCGGCAGTGATCGCTCAAGCGAGAAAAGACGGCATCTCGGAGGACTGGATTGAAGCAGCGCAGAACTCGCCGGTCTACAAGCTTGCCATTGAGCACAAGCTGGCATTCCCGCTTCATCCGGAATATCGTACATTACCTATGGTCTGGTATGTTCCACCACTTAGCCCGATCATGAATTACTTTGAAGGGAAAGACTCGATTGAGAATCCCGATATGATTTTTCCGGCTATCGAAGAAATGCGTACCCCTATTCAGTACCTTGCCAATATGCTGACGGCGGGCGACACCCAAACCGTGAAGGAATCCTTGCAAAGAATGGCTATGATGCGCTCCTATATGCGTGCTCAATCCACAGGACAATCTTTTGATGAAAGCCGTCTTGAGCGCATTGGCATGACACCTCGGCAGACTGAGCAGATGTATCGGCTTCTGGCGATTGCCAAGTATGAGGATCGTTTCGTCATTCCAACGTCGCATAAAGAAGGATATTCGAATCCGTACCGGGCTCAAGGATCTGCGGGTTACGGCGATACCATGGGAAATATGGGTTCAGGATCTGGATGTGACGGCTGTAGTATGGCAAGTTCAATGGGGATGGAAGAGCCTTTGAAAACGGGAAAAGAAATGTATGAAGAAAACTTCTACGGGGGTATTTGGCGTGATTAATGTAGCGAAGCTGTATGAATGCAAGCCATCATTCGGGTTTTTCGCCCAACAACTCATGTACCCGGAAAAGCTGGATTTTCATCCGGCTTTTCTGGAAGCATCGTTTGATCCAAACCATCCGGCATATACGTATGCGAACACCTACTGGTCCCTTATGCAAGAGTTCAGTATGGAAGAGATTCAGGAAATGTATACAGAAACCTTTGATTTTCAAAAAAATTGTGCACTATATATGACTTACTTCAAATTCGAAGATGCAAAAGAACGGGGACAAATGTTGGTCAAGTTAAAGGTGCTATACGAGATGTATGGTCTTGAAATGCCAGATGGTGAGCTGCCAGATTACCTTCCGCTCATGTGTGAATTTCTGTATGCCGCCGAATGGTCGCAAGATCCGAAGACGACAGAAAACTTCCGCATGCCAATCGCGATCCTGGAAGACGGCACATATCATTTGCTTAAAGCACTGGAAAAAATGGAAAGCCCGTATTTTCATCTGGTCAAGGGACTGCGCGAAACGCTTAAAGCTTGCGTAGAACAGGAGGCAGCCGCGTTATGATGATGGAGCAGTTTTTATGGGTCATTTTCCCTTATATGTGCGTGGTCATCTTTATCGTAGGTCATATCTTCCGCTATAGAACTGACCAGTTCAATTGGACGGCAAAATCGAGTGAATTTATTGAAAAGAAACAATTGATGATTGGAAGTCTCTTATTCCACTTGGGGATTATTCCTGTTATATTTGGTCATGTGTCTGGTCTGGGCATACCCAAAACCTGGATGCATGCGCTGGGTGTAAACGATCATCTATATCACATTGGAGCGGTCTATATTGGTGGAATATTTGGGGCTATGACGTTCCTGGGGATGTTGATACTTACCTCTCGACGTTTTACAATTCGTAATGTGCGCCGTTTAAGTACAGCTTCTGATTTGATTGTAAATGTATTGCTGTTGGCGCTTGTATGCATGGGGATGTTTGCAACTCTCGTAACGAATGCGGTACAGCCTGAATTCGATTATCGGGAGACGATCTCAATCTGGTTCCGCGGCCTGTTCATATTCCGTGTCGACCCGACACTGATGAGAGATGTACCGATTTCTTTCAAGCTTCATGTACTTATGGGTTTTGCGATTTTTGCGTTCTGGCCGTTTACCCGGCTTGTACATGTGTGGAGCGTTCCGTTGAATTATGTGCGCAGAAGTTATATCCTGTACAGAAGACATAAATCGAACTAGGAAAGCGGGCCCTGCCTTCTTTCCTAGTTTTATTAGGAGAGAGTGATGAATAATAAGATGGATTATCAAAGGGAGCTTGAGCGAATACGCGAACATTTCGGTTATGATTTTATGGCACTTGCTCTGGTTGAACCGGCCGAATATCAATACGTCATTAAATGGAAAAATGCCGCTGGCAATTTAAATGATCGATTTAAGCGGATTGTGCTGCAATCTGGAAAGGGCATAGCAGGAGTCGTGTTTAAAACCGGGAAGTCTGTCTTTATTCCATCTGTTCATCAATATGTTGGGGCAGAGAACCTATTTAACTATCCGATCGTTCAATCCGAAAAGCTCAAGAGTCTCGGGGCTGTGCCTCTGTGGAACGATGCTCGCGTCGCGGGCGTACTATTGGGTGGATTTCGAGAAGAACAACTGATGACCGAAGCCATGATGCGTGATTTGGAAGCCTTGGCACATGAGGGATTTGGAGAGTTGAACGGGAAGGAAGTGATTTGAATTGACATTGTCTATAGGGACAGACTCTTTGAGTGCTCTAATGGTGAAGATGTTTGAGAACAGCACAGAAGCTATCTTCTTTTTTGATAGGGAAGGGAAAACCCTAGCCATGAACCCAGCGGCTGAGGAGATTGTAGACGATGACGTTCTCATTCAACTCTATGAAGGACAGGACAAGGCTTTATGCGGAACATGCAGGGGTTATACAAGCGACACAGAGCCCCGCACCTGCCTTGACTGTTACTTCAATGTGCCTGAATCCGACAAATTTGCTTCTTTTCAAGTCTATTTGGAAACAAAAAGCAATGGTATGGTTCCCTATGCCGCTTCTTTTCACACCGTTGATTCTACAAATGGAATCCGGGTGCTGATGCTGAGAGACTTGACCCCGCAATTTCAGACACAGGAAAAATTATATCAAAACAAAATGATGAAGCATGTCATTGAAGCACAGGAAAACGAGCGTAAACGGCTTTCCAGAGAGCTGCACGACAGCGTCGCCCAGGAATTGATGAGCGCGGTTGTTGAACTACGAGTGTTAAAATACATGACGAATGATGATCAGCTCATTAAAAACATGAAGCAGACGGAAGCATCCATGACACGCTTGCTGGATGATATCCGTAACCTGTCTGTGGAACTCCGGCCTGCCACCCTTGATGATTTTGGACTTGAAGCGGCATTCCGTTCCCACTTTAAGCGGGTCGAGCAAAGCTTTGGCCTAGTGGTTGAGTTCGTATCTGATCTTCCCCAAAAGCGGTATGGAAGTGAAAAAGAAACAGTCATTTACCGCGTCTGCCAGGAGGCTGTGCTCAATGCGTTGAAGTATGCCCAGGTCGACACCATTAAAGTTTCTTTGTCCGAGCATGAACATTCGCTTCGTTTAACTGTAGAGGATGATGGGATTGGCTTTGATAAAGGGGGCAAACCTATTGGAACGGGACTTGGTCTGTATGGTATGCAGGAGCGAGCAGAGCTGGTAGGCGGAAGTTTTGGCGTCCTTTCTAATGTTGGTCAAGGAACCAAAGTCTTTTTACAAATTCCGATTGGACATGAGGAGGAATAGAAACTTGATCAAAATTGTATTAGCGGATGACCATGCCATTGTACGAAGTGGATTTTCCATGATTCTCAACTTCCAATCGGATATGGAGGTTGTCGGAACGGCTGCGGACGGTATTGAAGCGTATACTATGGTAGCTAAACATAAGCCGGATATTCTCATTATGGACCTTAGTATGCCTCCAGGCGAAAGTGGATTGATCGCTACAGGCAAAATTAAAGAGGACCACCCTGATACTAAAATTCTGATTTTAACTATGCATGACGACGAAGAATATTTATTTCATATTTTGAAGAACGGTGCTTCAGGGTATGTTTTGAAAAATGCACCCGATGAGGAGCTATTGCTTGCCATACGCACCATTCATGGGGGTGGGACGTATATCCATCCTAAAATGGCTACTTCTCTCGTGCGTGAGTTCATCAAAAAAGATACAACCTCACAAACAGAGGATCCGTATGAGATCCTGTCCAAGCGTGAGCTGGAGATTCTCCCTCTGGTCGCAAAGGGATACGGTAACAAGGAAGTTGCCGAAAAGCTGTTCATCTCTGTCAAGACCGTGGAAGCGAACAAAGCTAAAATTATGGAGAAGTTGAACTTAAAAAGCCGGCCTGAGCTGGTCCAATATGCCTTAAAGAAAAAAATGCTGGATTTTTAGTTTATGAAGAAGATCATTTTTAGTCCAATAATATATCTAGAATGAATCAAGCAGCTTCTTACGAGAAGCGGCTTTTTTTATTTTCAGGGACTCCCCTGACTGGGAAAGGGGAGTCCCCTATATTCGAAAGGAAGGGCTAGCGGCTACAATGGGAACAGAAAAATACAAATCAAACATTCGACAGAATAAAGTTGAAAAGGTGAGTTAAATGATTAGAAAAATGCAGTTGCCACTACAAACATTGAACTTGATTCTTGGATTCATGGTGTGGGTCATCATTTCTTCCCTCATGCCGTTCATTACGGAGGATATCGTGATTCCACCCGGAAAACTGGCCATGGTTACGGCGATTCCGGTCGTGCTTGGATCGATTCTGCGCATTCCGCTTGGTTATTATGCCAATATTTTCGGGGCGAGAATCGTTTTCCTCGTTAGCTTTGTTTTGCTTTTGTTTCCGGTCTACTATATCAGTGAAGCTTCTACGATGACGGATTTAATTATCGGTGGCTTATTCCTTGGAATTGGGGGAGCGGTGTTCTCGGTTGGAGTGACTTCACTGCCCAAGTATTATCCGAAGGAAAGACATGGCTTTGTCAACGGGATGTATGGTGTGGGCAACTTGGGGACAGCGGTAACGACCTTCTCCGCTCCGATTGTAGCGACGCAGGTAGGATGGGCACTTACAGTTAAGCTGTATCTGATCCTGTTGCTTGTTTTTATCGTTTTGAATTTCTTCTTTGGGGACCGTCATGAAACTAAAGTCAAAACCCCCATTATGGAGCAAATCAAAGGGGTTTACAAAAATGAAAAGCTTTGGTTTTTCTCGCTCTTTTATTTTATTACGTTTGGCTCATTTGTAGCTTTTACGGTGTATCTACCGAATTTTCTCGTATCGAACTTTGAACTGGATAAAGTGGATGCAGGGATGCGTACAGCAGGCTTTATCGCGATTGCCACATTCTTCCGCCCTATCGGTGGCTGGCTGGCGGATCGTTTTCAGCCCTTGTTCCTGCTGGTAGGTACGTTTGCTGTGTATACGGTTGCTGCGATTCTTCTGGCTTTTTCACCAGACATCACACTGTATACCGTAGGGTGCTTGGCTATCGCTGTGAGTGCAGGAATCGGGAACGGTGTCATTTTCAAGCTAGTTCCATTTTATTTTAATAAACAGGCAGGTATAGTGAACGGAATTGTATCCATGATGGGTGGCCTGGGGGGCTTTTTCCCTCCGATCTTGCTATCGACGATTCATGCTGCTACTGGCCAATATTCCATTGGGTTCATGCTGCTCTCCCAAGTGGCACTGGCTAGCCTGATTCTCGTCATATGGCTATATTATCAAGCACGTTTCCCTGTAGCTGCCGAGCAGAACCACTTTGAGAAACAAAAGGAACTTCAGCAGTAAAGCATTAAGAGTGAAGAAATTATAAAGGCACCTTTAACGTTTCTAGCGAGAGCCACAGGAATAAGCACAAAGTTAACGATCGCTCTTCAACGTTAGGGGGACATTGTGATGAAGGAACGTTATTCAAGACAGATCTTATTTAGACCTATCGGCAGTGAAGGACAACGTAATCTGTCTGAAGCTGTTGTCACCATTATCGGCTGCGGGGCACTAGGTTCTGCCATTGCTGAAACATTAGTAAGGGCGGGCGTCGGAGAGATTCACCTGGTTGACCGTGATTATGTGGAGACGTCGAATCTGCAACGCCAGCAGTTATTCACGGAGCAGGATGCTGTACAAATGCTCCCCAAGGTTATGGCTGCTGAAAAAAGGCTGAAGGCGATACGAGAAGACGTACGCTTGTATACCTATCTCGACAGCCTGGATGCCGGGCTTGCTCAAGAGCTTGCTGGTAAAAGCACATTGCTGATGGATGCAACGGACAATTTTGAAACTCGGTTACTTATAAACGATGCTGCACTAAAGGCTGAAATTCCATGGATTTACGGCGCCTGTGTTGGAAGCACAGGCGTTGTTTTTCCATTCGTGCCGGGCAAGTCGGCATGTTTTCGCTGCCTTCTGCCTTCGCTGCCAGCGATCAATCAGACCTGTGATACGGCTGGAATCATATCGCCTGCTGTCCAAGTGACGGCCGCCCTCCAATGTGCAGAAGCCATGAAGTGGCTGAGCGGCAAACGTGATAAGATGCGCAGCAAGGTTCATCTATTCGATCTATGGGAAAATACGCAAATGGACATAGGGATTTCCCGCATCCGGAATCAGGATTGTCCAACCTGTGGAGAACAGCCTGAGTTTCCTGCACTGACAGCAACCCATCGCTCGGCATATGCGGCGCTGTGCGGGCGGGATGTGGTGCAGGTTCTTCCAGACCCTCATCGTCCGATCACGCTGGACGATGCAGAGAAGATGGGCAGGCTTATGGCGGAACATGTAAAAAGGACCCCTTATTTCGTTGAATTTTATGCCTTTAAGCATCGAATGATTTTATTTAAAAACGGAAGACTCCTCATTCACGGGATCGGAAGTGTTGCCAGAGGTCAAAAGCTATACCATCAGTTGTTTGGTTGAACAAGAGATATAGATCTGATAAATGTAAATAATGTATAGAGTTTTCATAGCAGAGTAGCTTGTTAGGTGGCTGGAAGGTGGAAAAAATGAGTGTATTTGAAATCGTGACGGAGCCCATTCTCCCACAGGCCTATGCGGATTATGTCTTAAGACCGGAAGCAGGAGCAGTGACCCTATTTACAGGGCATGTAAGAGAGTGGACCCAAGGCGTACGGACGTTATACCTTGCATACGAAGCTTATGTGCCTATGGCCGAGAAAAAGCTTGCAGAGATTGGCCGCGAAATTGAACAGAAATGGGAAGGGACAAGAGTAGCAATTGCACATCGGATTGGTGAACTTCAGATCGGTGATATTGCCGTTGTCATCGCCGTCTCCTCACCACACCGCTCGGATGCATATAAGGCGAATGAATACGCAATCGAGCGAATCAAGGAAATCGTTCCAATCTGGAAACGAGAGATTTGGGAAGACGGAACGCAATGGATCGGACAACAAAAGAAAAAACCGGAGGAAATCAGTCATGATTAAGCTGTACTATTTTGCAGGACTCCGTGAGGTGACGGGTAAATCTGAAGAAATGGCAGATTTGGCAGGACAAACTGTAGGAGAATTATGCAGTTGGATTACAGATAAATATCCGGATATGCCGATCAAGTCTACACGAATTGCAGTAAACGAAGAGTACGCGTTGCTTACAGATGTACTGCAGGATGGAGATATTGCAGCTTTTATTCCGCCTGTTAGCGGTGGCTAGTGAAAATGCTCGTCATGTGTCCATTTCTGCAACGTCAAATACAGCTAATGAAAAAAAGAAGGTGGTCACATGAGTTCACATTCACTGAAAGACCTATTGCGGCGTCCGATCCGCGATTTACGTATATCTGTTACGGATCGCTGCAATTTCCGCTGTTCCTACTGTATGCCAAAAGAAATTTTCGGCGACGATTTTGCCTTTCTTCCCAAAAGCGAATGCCTATCGTTTGAAGAGATCCATCGCCTTACGGAGCTCTTTGTAGGCCTTGGGGTCAAAAAAATCCGGCTCACAGGCGGTGAGCCATTAATGCGGCCGAATCTTCCCGACCTTGTCTCTCGAATTTTGTCTATCACCGGAGTGGAGGATATGGGGTTGACCACAAATGGCTTGCTACTAGGGCAACAGGCTCAGCGCCTCTATGATGCGGGGCTGCGACGACTGAATGTCAGTGTAGACGCTCTGAACCCCGAGCTATTTGGGCGAATGAATGGACGGGGCATTAAGCCTGCTTTTATTTTGAAGCAGATTGATTGTGCAAGAGAAATCGGATTTGAGATCAAGGTCAATATGGTGGTTCAAAAAGGTGTTAATGATTCTGAAATTTTGCCGATGGCCGCTTATTTTAAGGAGCAGGGAATAACCCTTCGTTTTATTGAGTTTATGGATGTAGGTAACGATACCGGGTGGAGCTTCAAAAAGGTAGTAACAAAAGAAGAAATTATTGAGCGTCTTAAGAATGCGTACGAGCTGGAGCCGATAGATCAAAATTACTTTGGAGAAGTGGCAAAACGTTACCGTTATAAAGACAGCGACGCGCAAGTTGGCTTTATTACTTCGGTTTCTGATTCATTTTGCTCATCCTGCACGCGTGCCCGTTTATCTTCTGATGGCAAGTTTTATACGTGTTTATTTGCTTCAGACGGATTCGATTTGCGTCAGATGCTTCGTAACGGGGCGAATAATGAGGAACTACTCGATGCGATTACTTCAGTATGGGAACAACGCTTAGATCGGTATTCCGATGAACGTACTGAAGAGACTGCAAACAACCGAAAAAAAATTAACATGTCCTATATTGGGGGCTGACATTTTTATCATGGCAATGGGCCGTATTCAAGGTGTTGCCCCCAAAAAGAAAGCGCAAACATTTTTGTTGGCAAAACTTAAATTTGATGTTATTATGATCTTGGGATTGTTACTGAAAAGGCAAAACCCGGGACATGGAACTGGATTTCCATGTGTTGGGTTTTGCCTTTTCTTTTTGTATACAGATTTGCAATAACACAGAAAGGTGAGTGATGATGTAGGGCTATCTCTCTTTGTGAATGCGCTTTCAATACAATGGAGTTGTAGATCTTTACTGCACTTTACAGTTTGGTTTGCAATGAAAGTTGATCGGCTATTACCGTCTTGTGACCTATCTGAAATATCGCCCAGCATCTAAATCCTTTTTTAAATTATTACGGGATCAGGGGGCAGCCAGAATGATCATAACAAAGATATTTAATAATAACGCCATAATAGCCAAAGATTCAAAAAGGCATGAATTTGTTGTTATGGGTCGTGGAATTGCATTCAAAAAGAATGCAGGAGAACAAGTAGAAGAGCATTTAATTGAAAAGGTGTTTGTACTTAAACAAAAAGATGCTTCAGAAAAATTTAAATTATTGTTAGAGGATGTCCCTACAGAATATGTTTCGTTATGCTATGACATCATTGAATATGGAAAAAGCATATTGGAAGCACAACTGAGTGACTATGTATATGTTTCGCTTACAGATCACATGAACAATGCATTTAAAATGTTTGATGAAGGGTTTAAAAATGCAAATCCGTTAATTTGGGAGATCAAAAAATTTTATCCTAAAGAATTTGCGGTTGGCTTAAAAGCACTGGAGTTTATTGAAGACGAAACAGGCAAACGATTGTCAGAAGATGAAGCAGGTAATATTGCTCTTCATTTAATCAATGCTCAAGTAAACAGCTCCTACAACAAGGTAGCAGATGTTGCTCAGCAAACTCAAAAAATACACGACATCTTGAATATTATTAAATACTCTTATAATACCACCATAGATGAACACTCGATCAGTTATGAGCGATTTATTACACATTTAAGATTCTTCTTTCAGCGATTAAATAAAAAAGAAAAAGTAGAACTGGAAGACGATTTTTTATGGAGGCAAGTGAAAGCAAAGTACAAAAAGGCTTATGGCTGCATGCTGAAGATTGAGAAATACTTGGATATGGTATTGTCAGATGAGGAAAAGCTGTATATCACGATTCATATTCAGCGTGTGACCCAAAGACAAAATTGAATAACTCTTGGATTGTTACTGGTAATGCAGGCGAAACCAACCTAGATCGAATTTGATCTATTTTGGTTTTGCCTTTTTTTATAAATACAATTAAAGGGGAAGTTACAATGAAGTATGAGACATTAGCAAAAGACATCATCAGAAATGTCGGCGGCAAAGAAAATGTGAATAGTCTAACTCATTGTATTACACGCTTGCGCTTCAAACTAAAAGATGAAAGTAAAGCCAATACAGAGGTTTTGAAAAATATGGATGGTGTTGTCACTGTGGTAAAGAGTGGCGGGCAATACCAGGTTGTTATAGGTAACCATGTACCTGAGGTTTATGCTGATGTTACTGCTGTGGGTGGTTTTCAGACAGGAGATTCAGAAGAAGCATCTGGTGAAAAAATGAGTTTGTTCAATAGATTCATTGATACTATTTCAGGTGTATTTACACCCACGTTAGGTGTCTTAAGTGCCACAGGTATGATTAAGGGCTTCACTGCCCTATTTGTAGCTTTGGGCTGGCTGACCACTACATCGGGTACCTATCAAATTCTCAATGCTTTAGGTGATTGTTTATTTTACTTCTTTCCTATTTTCCTGGGGTATACGTCAGCTAAAAAGTTCAATGCCAACATTTTCATAGGTATGGCTATAGGTGCATCCCTTGTGTACCCCACATTTAGCATGATAACAGCCTCGGGCAAACCACTATACACTCTATTTAGCGGTACTATATTTGAGTCACCGGTATATATCACCTTCTTAGGCATTCCGGTCATTCTGATGAGTTATGCGTCAACAGTTCTTCCGATTATCATATCCACCTATGTAGGCTCAAAAATAGAAAATTTCTTTAAAAAGGTCATCCCTAGCGTAGTGAGAACATTCTTGGTACCATTTTTCACCTTATTAGTTATTGTTCCATTAGCACTAATTGTGATTGGACCGCTTTCGACTTGGGCAGGTCAACTGCTTGGCGCAGCAACGCTCTTTGTGTATAACTTAAGTCCAATTATTGAAGGCATCATCATGGGCGCTTTCTGGCAGGTATTTGTTATTTTTGGGTTACACTGGGGTCTTGTTCCTATCGCTATGAACAACTTGGCGGTGCTCAAATTCGATCCGATCCTTGCTGCGACGCTGGGAGCTTCCTTTGCTCAAACAGGTGTTGTGCTGGCGATTTTGTTCAAAACCAAAAATGTAAAGCTGAGATCCCTTTCCATTCCAGCTGTCATCTCCGGGATCTTTGGTGTAACAGAACCAGCGATTTACGGGATTACATTACCACGTAAGAAACCGTTCATTTTAAGCTGTATAGCGTCTGCGGTAGGTGGCGGTATTATAGGCATGATGGGAACGAAAGGCTATATCATTGGCGGCTTGGGCATTTTCGCGATTCCGAGCTATATCAGTCCATCAGGAATAGACAGCGGATTTTATGGGGCTGTTATCGGTATCCTGGTAAGTTTCGTATTAGGCTTCTTGCTTATGTTCTTTGGCGGATTCAGAGATGATGAGGTGAAAGAAACGAAAAAAGAAGCGAGTACAACAGGGGCAGCAAAAGGAGGGAAAGTATTAGTAAGGCAGGAGACGGTGATCAGTCCGTTAATGGGTGACGTAAAGCCTTTATCTGAGGTAACTGATGAAGCCTTTTCCACAGGTGCTTTGGGTAAAGGGATTGCCATTGAGCCTTCCGAAGGCAAGGTTGTTTCACCTGTAGATGGTGTATTAACATCCTTATTTTCGTCAGGTCATGCCATCGGAATTACCAGTGATCAAGGCGTGGAGATCCTCATCCATGTAGGCAAGGATACGGTCAAATTAAAAGGTAAACATTTTTATCCCAAAGTAAAACAAGGGGAAGCCGTCAAAAAAGGGCAATTGCTCATGGAGTTTGATATGGAGGCGATCAAAGAGGCAGGTTACGTTCTGACTACCCCTGTGATCGTTGCCAACACTACAAGTTACTTGGATGTCATTGAAACGGAGAAAAAGACGATTGGTTATAAAGAGGATTTATTGACGGTCATGGTCTAAGCTACCAATATTTTAGGAGGAATGAACAATGAACAATAATATAACCAAGAAGTTTCCGCAAGGATTTTTATGGGGAGGGGCCACGGCTGCTAACCAATTTGAGGGTGGGTATAATGTGGATGGTAAGGGACTAAGCACTGCTGATGTCATAACAGCCGGGACGCATACTGTTTCCCGAAGAATTACGCCTGTGTTGGAAGAAGGCATGAACTATCCAAGTCACGAGGCGATTGATTTCTACCATCATTATAAAGAGGATATCCGATTATTTGCTGAAATGGGTTTCAAGGTCTTTAGAATGTCGATTGCTTGGTCCAGAATATTTCCTAACGGAGATGATACAGAGCCGAATGAGCAAGGCTTGCAGTTCTATGATCGTGTGTTCGCAAAATTGAAAAAGTACAACATTGAGCCTTTGGTTACAATCTCACATTATGAAGCACCGTTCCATTTAGCCCAAAAATATAATGGCTGGTCAGACCGCAGAGTCGTCGATTTTTATGTAAGATATTGTGAAGTGCTTTTTAACAGATACAAAGATGTCGTAAAATACTGGCTCACCTTTAATGAAATCAATATCTTAACCTTGTCTTTCGGAGCGTTCATGGCCGGAGCGATGATGCCAGAGGGAAATGGAGAGCTTGCCCATGCTACAGTGAAGGATGAGCAGGTATTGTATCAAGCTTTGCATCATCAATTTGTAGCCAGCGCAAAGGCGGTAAAGCTAGGACATGAGATCAATAAGGATTTTAAAATTGGCTGTATGATTGCTTATATGTGTTCATATCCACTTACCTGTAACCCTGATGATGTTTTGCTGGCTCAACAAAAGGATAATTTGAGTAATTTCCTATGCTCAGATGTTCAAGTAAGAGGTGCTTATCCGGGATATGCTAAACGATATTTTAAAGAACATAATATCCAAATTACGATGCAGGACAATGATGAGGATGTCTTAAAAGAAGGTTGCGTAGATTTTTATACCTTCAGTTATTATTCATCTACTTGTGTCAGTGCAGACCCCAATCAGGAGAAGGTGGGTGGAAATTTATCCATGGGATTAAAGAACCCCTACTTAAAAGCAAGCGTCTGGGACTGGCAAATCGATCCACAGGGATTGAGATGGTCCCTCAATAACATTTATAACCGATATGAAATCCCGTTAATGGTTGTTGAAAATGGTCTTGGCGCCG
>RCUE01000094.1_pt1 | contig 39307 bp, 20 predicted proteins | sample 2166111 | NCBI WGS metagenome assembly RCUE01 (sample SAMN09930795, study PRJNA488358) | compost metagenome | feature: garden; material: soil; isolation source: compost soil in phenylacetonitrile-enriched culture | place: Germany: Experimental Botanical Garden Goettingen | collected 2016-01-27 | reverse complement strand
CGCCAGGTACCGCCCATTTGATTCAGATTTCGGACTTTTTTAATGTATCGCTCGACTGGTTGATGAAAGGAATTAAGCCGGGGGAAGGCGTGCTTCAGGAGCAGAAGGCTGCTTATTTTTTTGGGGTGATGGGGCCATTGAATTGCCAGGCTGAAGATCTTGAGACAGAAGAACAAAACTTTATTTTAGAATATGTTGAATTTGCGAAATACCGTAAGCAAAAAAGGGAGAAGGACAAAGCGAAACTTGAATAATCTATGGCTAAAAGCCTGGGTGGATAACCCGTAAAACGGACTAAGGGGTTCGGTTTACGGGTTTATTTGATTTCCTGATAATATGGCGGCGCGTCGGATGCTGGAATGCTTGTTGGGTTTAGTGTGGTGTCGCCTCCTTATAATCGTTATCGTCGATATTCAGAATTGCAGCAACTTGTTTTCTGTACCTTTGTGCTTTACGGGTGCCGTGAATCAGATTGGACAAGCGTGAAGGCGGAATATTGTGTGTCTCGCAAAATGTTTTCTGATCCAGTCGAAGCTCGACAAGCCTTTGTTTGATGGCCCACCCGAAGGAGGTGACAGGCATTTTGTTGTTCAAGAGAAATCGCCCCTTACGGATTCTTGCGGAATAATTGGTGTGTTATAATAATCATCAGTAAACATGTTAGAATTAACCATCTGAAACTATGATACACTTTTATACGTGTTTTTACAATCGTAAATACGTTATTTCGTCAAATTAATTACTTAGTTAAGTGCTAGGTGGTTCTGATAATCCGTAAGGGGGCAACATTAATGCATAGTTCAGCAAGCGGTTATCTTTATGCAGGACGGTATTATTATCGCTCATATATGTAAGTTAAAATAATTATAATATTTTTGTTTACAAATAGTTGATGAGAGAGTATAATAAATCTGTTGCCTCAATACATTATGATTTGCGGTCGTGGTGGAATGGCAGACACGCTATCTTGAGGGGGTAGTGGGCGTACGCCCGTGGAGGTTCGAGTCCTCTCGACCGCATTATGTGTAATACCCAGTTGAAAAAGCATCCTGACACGTTTTACGTGAAGGGGTGCTTTTTTTGTTAAATATTTTTCGTTATATCATTCTGTTACAGAAGCGGTCATATGGACAGCGGACCGCTCGTTAACTGTAATGAAGAAAGATGTCAGTTTTTCCGCAAAAGCTTCTCTATATCTCCTATAAGCTTATCTGGAGTGGTTTGCGGCGCATAACGCTTAAATACGTTACCTTCTCGTGTAATTAAGAATTTAGTGAAATTCCATTTGATCGCTTTGGAGCCTAATACTCCTGGAGCAGTGTGGGTCAGGTAGCGAAATAGAGGATGTGCCTGATCACCGTTGACATCTGTCTTGGCGAACATGGGGAAGGTCACACCGTAATTGATTTGGCAAAACTCAGAGATCTCCTCGCTGGAGCCCGGCTCTTGTTTGGCGAACTGGTTGCTGGGAAATCCCAAAATTTCGAGCCCCTGTTCATGATACTGGTCATATAGCTCTTGTAGCGCCTTGTACTGGGGGGTTAACCCACATTTGCTGGCAGTATTCACGATAAGTAGAACTTTCCCTTCGTATGTGGATAACGGAATTTGTACCCCTTGTAGGGTCTGTGCATCATATTTATATACGCTCATGATATCCCTCCTCATTCAATATTCTGCAATTAAATTGTAAGCAACTCAACAAGGGGTTGCAAGTCCGGAAGAGTATACGGGCATTGGACCATTGTAAAATCGTCTTTTGTTCAAAACGGTAAATCGCACTTCAAATGGAGCTAATTGAGGTGTTTCTTCTCATAAAAACGGGTTCAATCGGTAATTATCTGGCACGTATAGCGTATTTTCTTTCCTTTTTGCAAATAAGGAGTAACTAAGCCATACCCTACGCCAATATTGACATGCCTTTCATTTTCAAAAAGGGGTGAAATACAGAGTTTTAAAGAGATACGAGAAGCATAGATGCCTTGTAAGCGTTATTCTTAATCTCCTATGCTCTAAAGGGTGGTTTATAGCCCCGCCGTTGAGCTTTACAGTCTTCCTTGCACGGGTGTATGATTCAAGACGTAATTTCAAATTAACACCAATGAAGCAACAACGAATTGTCTAAAGCGCTGAATTTTGCAGTTGCAAAAACGGGGGAACCAACGAGTATGTACGGCTTTGAAAGCCGTGTGTCTCATGGGGTGAATTTTCCGGTCAAGTGCCGTAAATAGGGCGACTCTCACGTCCGAATCCGACAGCTAACCTCGTAAGCGTACAGGGAGAGGCAACAAACCGCCGTGTGCAGCCATGGTTTATTTTATCATGGATATGTCAGAAGCCGGAGGAAAGCCTTTTTCCTTCGGCTTCTTTTTGTTGTCTTTTTATACCGGGAGAGGAGCTACTGATGGAAGGTCGGTTAATTATTGTCACTGCACCGAATGAAGCGGGCAGAAGTTTTGTGAAATTGCTTATTTTCAAAAAATTGGCGTTTGCAGTTCTCACGAATAGCGCCCAGGAGGAACGACAGCTCAAAAAAATGGGTGTGGAGCACATTGTCCGCATCAATACCATGCAAGCGGGAAAATGGAATTTTCCAAAAAAAGAAATTGGTAGTGTGTATTTGTTCGAGAACAGCTTGAATCTGACTTGCCGTTTCCTGCAAATATGTCGACCACTAACATCGGAATCGATCTATGTTATTACACACGGCTGTAATCCACAAGGAATTTATCGGGGATTGGGAGCGGACCATGTGATCTACACATTGAACGGAGAGGTGGGTTTTCTGCTGAACGGATAAGCACTTATGACATAGTTGTTTTATGATTTTATGATGGAATAAGAATGGCGATCTGAGGATCGATACGGAGGGTATAAACATGATGGATATATACATGCTGCTCGTCATGGCTGTGAGTTATGGAGTGATACTGCTGTTTGTACGCTGGTGTGATGCGCAGACCTCTAAAGGAGGACGAAGAGGATGATCGTTATACTCGGGCTTACGGCTATTGTGTTTATGTATTTAATCTACGCACTCCTGAACCCTGAAAAGTTCTAGTCACTTGTAGGGATAGAGCGGGCGGGAACAACAGATCTGAGCATTAAAGCATCATTGGTAGCAGGTTTTCGCAAACGTGTGCACTTCATAGATGGTCTAATCGGGTCTGTTGTTCCAAACGCAGGAGCATTTTGAAGGAGGAATAGAGGATGGAGCTGCTTCAAATTGGAATTGTGATCGTTATATTGCTGCTCTTGGTAAAGCCAATGGGTACATATATGTATCATGTATTCTCGAATGAACCGAATCGAACGGATCGGATTTTTGGCAGAACAGAAAAGCTGATTTATAAGGTAGTAGGCTTGAAGAAAGTGGAGAGCATGCGTTGGACTACGTATGTTATGAGTTTCATTGCTACGAACGTCGTGCTTGTGGCAATCAGCTACTTGCTGTTGCGTTTACAGGGAATGCTTCCCGGTAATCCGGCTGGAAACAGTAATATGGAAGCATCACTAGCTTTTAATACGGTAATCAGCTTTATGACGAATACGAATCTCCAACATTATAGCGGAGAAAGCGGGCTTACGTATCTGACACAGATGGCGTTCGTCACGATGATGATGTTCACTTCGGCTGCTTCCGGTTTTTCGGTTGCTGCGGCTTTTATGAGAGGATTGACGCGGCGCGGTGAAGGGATGGGCAATTTCTTTCAAGATTTTATTAAAGCTATTATAAGGATTTTCCTGCCACTGGCCTTTGTGCTTACGCTGGTGCTGGTGGGATTGAAGATACCACAGACGCTACAGCCTACGGCGGATCTTACGACGCTGAGCGGAACACAACAGCAAATTTCTATGGGACCCATTGCTTCTCTGGAGTCCATCAAGCATTTGGGGACGAACGGGGGCGGTTATGCGGGAGCTAACTCTGCGCATCCTTTTGAAAATCCAAGTCCTTGGACGAACGTGCTGGAAATTTTGGCAATGTGGGTAATGCCGGCTTCGTTGCCGTATACCTTTGGATTGTTTGCCCGTAATCGTAAGCAGGGCTGGATTATTTTTAGCTCCATGATGGTATTGTTTCTAATTTTTCTATCCATTACGTATGTGTCTGAGAAGACAGGTAATCCGTTAATCCAGACACTGGGTGTGGATGCTTCTCAGGGAAGCATGGAAGGGAAAGAGGTTCGTTTCGGTATTGGACAATCGGCTTTATTCACTGCGGTCACAACAGCGGCAACGACAGGTTCGGTCAATAATATGCATGATACACTAACCCCACTGGGTGGTATGGCTGCTTTGGGAGAAATGATGCTAAACGTCATTTTTGGCGGCAAGGGCGTCGGGCTGATGAATATGCTGATGTATGCGATTCTGGGGGTGTTTATATGCGGTTTGATGGTCGGAAGAACCCCGGAATTTATGGGTAGGAAAATTGAAGGCAAGGAAATGAAGCTGATTGCGATTGCCATTTTGGTACATCCGTTTCTTATTCTTGCTCCAACTGCGCTTGCGTTTATGAGTCATTGGGGATACGATGCGGTCTCTAACCCCGGATATCACGGGTTGACTCAGGTGCTCTATGAATATGCATCATCTGCGGCAAATAACGGTTCAGGATTTGAAGGCCTTTCAGATAACAACGTGTTCTGGAATGTTACAACAGGAGCAGTTATGTTTTTTGGACGATATGTATCCATGATTGCATTGCTGGCTGTGGCAGCTTCGTTGAATGCCAAAGCCCCGACCCCGGTGACGGTAGGCACACTGCGCACGGACAACAAGCTGTTTGGAGCCATCCTCATCGGAGTTGTTCTGTTGATTGGTGCGTTAACCTTTTTGCCGGTGATCGTATTGGGTCCTGTAGCTGAATTTTTGACCATGTGATGAAAAATGAGCATGAAGAAGAAAAATGAGAATGGATGAACGGGGTGCTTGATCATGAAGGAAGAACGCAAACGCATGCTGGATAGAAGCATCTTGAAGCAGGCGATCAAGGATAGCTTTATCAAATTAAATCCAATGATCATGATGAAAAATCCTGTCATGTTCGTCGTGGAGATCGGTACATTGGTCGTACTGCTCATGCTACTGCTTCCCGGTTATTTTGGAGCCGGCAAGGAAATGGGCTTTAACTTGGCTGTATTTATTATTCTGTTGTTCACGCTGCTTTTTGCTAACTTTGCCGAAGCGCTCGCGGAGGGACGGGGGAAGGCACAAGCTGCTTCCTTGAAAAAATCCAAGCAGGACTCGCAAGCTAATAAGCTTGTCGGAAATGAGATTCAAGTAGTCAGCTCGACAGCATTGCGTAAAGGTGACGTGGTAATCGTCTCTCAGGGCGAAATGATTCCAAGTGATGGTGAGGTCATTGAAGGCCTGGCTTCGGTGGATGAATCTGCGATTACGGGAGAATCAGCTCCGGTCATTAAGGAATCGGGCGGTGATTTTTGCTCGGTAACCGGTGGGACGCGGGTGGTCAGTGACCGTATTAAGGTGCGGATTACAACTGAGCCGGGTGAGACGTTTATTGATAAAATGATTTCGCTCGTGGAAGGTGCACAGCGGCAAAAAACGCCAAATGAAATTGCGCTGAATACATTGCTGATTAGTTTGACGATTATTTTTCTAATTGTGGTGGTGACACTGGCTCCGATAGCCCGTCATTTTAAGATTGATTTGCCTGTTCCCGTGCTGATTTCGTTGCTAGTCTGTCTGATTCCGACCACGATTGGCGGGCTTTTGTCGGCTATTGGGATTGCCGGTATGGACCGGGTTACCCAGTTTAACGTGCTGGCCATGTCAGGCAAGGCGGTAGAAGCATCCGGGGACATCAACACGATGATTCTCGATAAAACGGGTACCATCACCTTCGGAAACCGGATGGCGAGTGAATTCGTGGTGGTAGATGGTGTAGAAAAGGCAGAGTTAGCGAAATGGGCGGCGATGAGTTCACTAAAGGATGAGACACCTGAGGGGCGCTCGGTGCTGGAATTGATGCGCAAGCAGGAGTACACGCTGGATGAATCCTTGGCAGCAGGTGGGACCTTTATCGAGTTCAAGGCAGAAACCCGGATGAGTGGTCTGGATCTCGCCGATGGACGAAGAGTACGCAAAGGCGCCGTGGACTCTGTCCGGCAGTGGATTGTATCGCAAAAAGGCAGTGTTCCGGCCGATCTGGAGGAAAAAGCAAATCAGGTAGCCGCAGAAGGAGGTACACCGTTAGCGGTGGCGCTGGATGATCGGATATACGGCATTATTTATTTGAAGGATACGGTGAAGCCGGGCATGAAGGAGCGCTTCGATCAGCTTCGGGAAATGGGCATCCGCACGATTATGTGTACCGGTGATAATCCGCTGACCGCTGCTACAATTGCACGTGAAGCAGGTGTGGACGATTTTGTAGCAGAAAGCAAGCCTGAGGACAAAATTGCGGTTATCCGCCGTGAGCAGGAGCAGGGCAAGCTGGTTGCCATGACTGGAGATGGTACCAATGATGCGCCTGCGCTGGCCCAGGCAGATGTCGGTCTTGCCATGAATAGCGGTACGGTCGCGGCCAAGGAAGCTGCTAATATGGTGGACCTGGATTCTGATCCGTCCAAAATTATTGAGGTGGTCGCCATCGGTAAGCAGCTGCTTATGACACGCGGGGCATTGACAACGTTCAGTATTGCGAACGATGTTGCTAAATATTTTGCTATCATTCCGGCGATGTTCATGCTGGCTATTCCACAAATGAGTGCACTGAATGTCATGGGACTGGGTTCCCCGCTCTCGGCTATTTTATCGGCACTCATTTTTAATGCGGTCATTATTCCACTTCTGATTCCGCTGGCTATGAAGGGCGTGAAGTATAAGCCTATGAGCTCGGATCGCTTGCTGGGACGGAATTTACTGATTTATGGCCTGGGCGGTATGGTGGTACCGTTTGTCGGCATTAAGGCCATTGATTTGCTGGTACATTTGTGGATTTAGCGCAGAAAGGGTGAGCGACATGAGTGGTTTTTATCGGATGTTGTCTGGACGCAGGTTTGCTGCACATGAGAAAGCCGGATCTGGCGGACAAGGTCATAACAAACGTACAGGGACGGAGGCAGTGCCGGAAAATCAACCAGAGAGACAAGAGATGCGAGGAAGCGCGGTTATTGGAGTGGCTTTGCGAACTTCTGTGCTAATGATCCTATTGTGCGGATTGGCATATCCGCTAGTCAGCACAGGAGTGGCGCAAGTCCTGTTTCCGCAGCAAGCAAACGGCAGTATGCTTCGTGACACGGAGGGGCGGGTAATCGGCTCTGAGCTGATTGGGCAGTCCTTTACCAATCCGGCGTTTTTCCAAGGTCGGGTATCAAGTATCGATTACAATGGGGCTGGTTCAGGCTCAAGTAATTACGCACCCTCGAACCCGGCATTGGTGCAGCGGCTTAAGGATTCTATTGCGGATTGGCAGAAGCATAACCCGGATGTGCCCGTTAGTCAGGTTCCACTGGACCTAATTACGAACTCCGGCTCCGGTCTAGACCCGCACATCTCGCCACAGGCGGCACAGGCTCAAATTCCGCGTATTAGCGGCTTGACGGGGATTGGTCAGGACCAGCTGAAGGCGCTGGTGCAGGAGCAGACAGAAGGCCGCAGCGCCGGGGTGTTCGGCGAACCGCGTGTGAACGTGCTCAAGCTGAATCTCGCGCTTGAAGCGCTAATGAAGGTTAAGCCAGTTAAGTCATAGATGGACGAAAAAGGTATCCCCTAGCGATAAGTTTGGAGGGATACCTTTTTCTATGGATTAGGGTGCTCTGGGATGGATAGCTGCAAAGGAAGTATTTTATTTCTTATAGGTGATATGAATTTGTTGTTTACTTATTTACTTAGTTTTATATTGTTTGATGAATTTTTGGCTTTCCTTAAGGCTGAAGCGAGTACCAACATGTATATTAATACAATAATACCAATGACTAAGTAAGATAATTTAATATTCATTAAATCGGTGAGAGTACTGCTCAAAATAGGGCCGATCATTAGACCAATCGAGTATGCCGTGTTATAGAGAGCAAAAGTAATTCCATAAGAATGAATTCCACTTCGTTGAGAAATATCAGCAAGTTGAGGTAAGCAGGGAGCAAGAACCATACCCATGCTAACTCCTAAAACAGCTAAAATAACAGCTTGAAGTGATAATATTGCTGGAAGTGCAGTTAGAGGAAGAGCAATGGATACCATAAGTAGACCGAGGAGAATTCCATTTTTATAGCCGATCTTGCTGGAGAATTGACCTATAAAGGGGGTTGCCAGGCCATAAGCAAGTGTGGGAATAGCAAATAACAGTCCGATAACTCCTGGATTAGCGTTAAAATTATGCTGTAGGTGTAACGGTAATGTTGGCTCAAGTACGCTTGGGACGGATGCACCGATAATTACAACCCCGATAACCAAAAGCAAATCTTTATTTTTCATGAACGAAAAAGGAGATAAGTACTTTTCATTTTTCTCTTCCGGAATATCGTGCAGGAGTACTAGTCGAAGTACAGCATCGACGACGGCCAATGCGATGGCAAAGTAAAAAGGGAACTGGTAACTTCCCCATTGATACAACCAACCGCCTATTGTCGGTCCGAGAAGGGTTCCAGCGGCTTGCCCAGACAACGCCAAGCCCATGGCTTTGCCGCGTTCTTCAGATGGGTATAGCTCAGCCAGCAGAGCGAGCCCTGCTGTCCAGGTCATGGCGGCTGCGACCCCTTGAAGAGCACGTGCCAGTACAAGCAGCCAGAAGGTGTGGGCTATGGCGAACATTAAAGTGGAAGCTATGAGTCCAATTAACCCCCATAACAGAGGAGTCTTTCTCCCAATTCGATCCGTTAACAGACCAAAAATAGGAGTAGCTATAAACAGTGCAATTGCATAACTGCTGAACAAAAATCCAATTTCGGTTTGAGTTGCTCCAAGAGAATCTGCGTATCTTGGCAAAATGGGGACGACTAATCCATAGATTAACATGTCAATGAACACAGCTAATCCGACAACCGTTAGAGCAGCTTTTTGTTTATAGTGCGCTCCTTTACTCATTTTCATCATTACATCCTCCTATAAATTTCTTCTGATTTCCTCTTTAATTTGCTTAACAAATTTTAATTGCAGCTCGCATTGATCATAAATATTTTTGAAAATTAACATGACGTTTACAGGGATATCCATAAGTTCAGCTTTTTGCTCCTGACCTAGTTTCATTTCTTTATAAATTTTTTCAATGGCTTGATGCTGAAAACTTAAAGCTTCTTCTATTTCATGGAGGCCAGCCTCATCCATAAAAGTCAAAGCTGTGTACAGGGCTGTTGGAAACACAACAGAAGTTTCTTTAAATGATTCGATTAAAAGCCGACTAAACTCATTTTTTCCAGCCTCCGTGATAGCATATATAGCTTTGGACCGGTTTCCTGTCTGTTCTAATGTTTCTAAACGTACAATTCCTTCTGAATCCAGTTTTTTTAGAGCATGATATATGGAAGCTGGTTGCACATAAGCCCATTTATCCGTTTGTGCTGATTGCATTTTCTGTTGTATTTCGTATCCTGACATTGCTCCATATTGCAGCAAGAGCCCAAGAACCATCACACGTGTTGTACTCAAGATGATATCTCCTCCATAACTTTATTGCTAAATGTTTTATACTAAATATTTAGTAAAGGATTATAGTCGGATTATATCATTACAATCCAATGATGTAAAGGTTTATTGCCAACATGCGTCTCTCACTGCGTCTCTCACTGTGCCTCTTCAAAAGAAGCCGTACTAAGAAATTAACCGGCTTTATCCCTAGAGACACGATGGCTGACCTCAACATCGGAGTACGTGAGCTTTGTTGTCTTTTAAATACCATGCGGTTGGTTACTGATCAATACTATTAAATGGAGAAAGGTATCCTTAGATAAGTACCTCATAATCCCTTTGTTTATGGGATAGCTTTTTACCATTAAGCTGATAGATTTTATATAGTTTGTAATTATAAATTTAACCTGAAAAACATTAATTCCATATTTACTTTACGAAAATATGGAGGTAGAATATTTCTTGTGTAACATACTAAATATTTAGTATTTTATATTTTTTAAAAAATGTATAGTTATTAATGTTTTCTATTCTATTAGAGAGGTGGAAATATATGAACAGTCAATAATGATGCTTACATTTTCATCGGAAAGGTACTTTCTGCAAGGGGAGTGATCCGAAATGTTAAGCAAGGTAATCAAGGATATCCGGTTTATTAGAGAAATGGACCCAGCGGCAAATAGTTGGCTTGAAATAGTATTATGTTACCCAGGTTTTCATGCTCTGATATTCTATCGATTATCCCATTTCCTTTTTGAGGTTCATTTGTATTTATTTGCGCGAATGTTATCTAATTGGGGACGATTTTTTACAGGAATAGATATACATCCAGGCGCGAAGATGGGGGATGGGATTTTTATAGATCATGGTATTGGGGTTGTAATAGGTGAAACTGCTGTAATAGGAAGCAATGTGACGATATATCAAAATGTTACTTTAGGAGGCACTGGGAAAGATGTGGGGAAAAGACACCCTACTATTGGAAACAGGGTTGTTTTAGGGGCGGGAGCTAAAGTATTAGGCCCTATTAGAATTGGCGATTCCTCCAAAATAGGAGCAGGTGCAGTAGTATTAAAAAATGTTCCCGACAATTGTACCGTCGTTGGTGTATCGGCAGGCATAGTGAAATGGAATGGATATTCAATCATAAAAAACAACCAGCATAATAAGTCAGTGGTCAGATACCATAAATGATCATATTTAGAGGAGGAACTATTATGCATAAGCAAGCCCCTGTGCAATTATCTAAATTAATCCAGAATGAAACTGTGTATTTCTGGTCTCCATCCGTTCGTTGGTGCAAAACAGAGGACGCTGTTGAAATTGAGCATTCCATATTCTCTGGTATAGCACTTGAATTATTCCCTGAGTTGTACTACATAACGCAAAAAGGCATAAAGCTGGAATCTCTTATCGAGCATTATTCTCATTTAAATCAGGAACACCTTGTTGATTTTATTAAACATTTAATTAATGAACGCATATTAGTAAATTCTATTTTATCCCCTCAAGAGCTCCTTTATCCGCATAATTATCTTGTACACAATCCTCACCACGAAGACACTTTCATTGATCCGGAACGTTACAATCACTTCAAACAAAAACAGCTTGAACGCTCATTTTCGAATGTTATGGAGTATGAACTTCCTCTAGAGGATGTTTCATTCACAGAAGAGATTGTAAATCGCAGATCTTATCGTAATTTTGATATAAATCGCAAACTTCCATTTAAAACATTATCAAAGCTAATCTCTGTTTTTAAGCAGACGATAACTAATGGGGAGATTCGCTATTTTTACGCAACTGATGGTGGATTGTATCCAATCGATATATTCATTTATGTTAAGGACGCCCGCATAGAAAAGGTAAAGGCAGGCTTATATTACTATAATCCAGTACGTAATATGCTACAAATGGTAAGCAGCGCCTGTGTTATCACACAAGAAGCTCATTATGCCCAAAATCAAGAAATATTTAGCACATCAGCTTTTTCTGTATTTATGGTTTATGACAGTGAGGTAACGATGCCGAAATATGGGGGAATGGGCTATTTGTATGCTGCTATCGACTGTGGAATTATGGTGCAACTGTTTACTCAAGTAGCTGAACTGGAGCAGGTGGGGTTGTGTTCTATTGGTGATATGAATTTCCGGAAAATTAAAAAATATTTCAAACTAAATTCGAGTCAGGTTATGCTGCACTCCATTGAAGTTGGACTCAAGTAAATAGAAGATGGAACCTCGGCAGGGAGGAATAACATATGACTATTCACAGTCTATTTGAAAAGCAAGTAGTAGCTAATTCAGATCATCCCGCTGTTGTCAGTTGTGAAAAATGCCTAACTTATCGCGAATTAAATGAAAAATCCAATCAATTAGCTGAAGTACTGGTTGAGCATAATGTTTGTACTGGTTGCATTGTTGGAATTATGATGGAACGCTCCGTCGATATGATCATTGCAGTATTAGCGGTCCTTAAATCTGGAGGAGCTTATTTGGCAATTGATCCAGGTTACCCTGAGGAGAGAATTAGATTTATGCTAAGTGACAGCAATGTGAAGTTGCTGCTTACACAGCAGCATTTAGGAACTCCTAATCATTCAGGATTAAGAAAATTAGTAGTGACTGAACAACTGTATTCCAATCGCTCGACTGATAATTTGGAGCGGAATGTTTGCTCAAGCGATCTCGCCTATTTAATCTATACCTCAGGTTCAACAGGACAGCCTAAAGGAACCTTATTAGAACATAAGGGAATTGAAAATTTGCAGTCAATTTGGGCAAATAATTTCCATATTACTTCAAAAGATCGAATCGGTCAGTTCGCCAGCTTTTCATTTGATGCCTCTGTATGGGAACTTTTCATGACACTTTTTAATGGGGCGACCTTATATATTATTCCTCAGAAAATAATACATGATCCCATCGATTTTGAAACCTATGTTTCAGAAAATATGATTACCGTCTTAACACTGCCTCCAAGTTATGCAGTGTACCTGGAAGCTTCACATATTTCGGATTTAAGGTTGCTGATAACAGCCGGATCGTCATCATCCAGTAATTTGGTAAATCAATGGAGTCCGTGTACAACTTATGTGAATGCATACGGGCCCACAGAAGCGAGCATATGTGCTTCTTTATGGGTGGCTCCTTCAGCATATTTTGAAGGTAATTCAGTTCCTATAGGCTTGTCATTGCCGAATACGCATCTTTTTATTTTTGATGAGCAACTGAACCCAGTTGATGCTGGAGAAATCGGGGAACTTTTCATAAGCGGCTGTGGGCTGGCAAGAGGCTATTTGAATCGTCCAGAGCTTACAAAACAAAAATTCATCCAACATCCAACAATTCCGGAAATAACAATATATAGAACCGGTGATTTAGTTCGGATGCTTCCTGACGGGAATTTGGAATATCGTGGGAGGCTGGATCAGCAAGTAAAAATACGTGGACATCGGATCGAATTAGAAGAAATTGAGGCGATTCTACTTAAACATAAAGAAATCACAGAAGTAGTGGTGCAGGCTATTCAGAATGAGCAGGATCAGTTGCAGTTGTGCGCGTATTATGTAGCCCAAAATACGATAAGCACGGCGGAGTTGCGTCAGTTTATCAGGCAAGAATTACCGATTTATATGATGCCTACCTATTTTATTTATTTATCTGAACTTCCTATGACCATTAATGGAAAAGTGGATCGAAAAGCTCTTCCTATGCCAACCAGGGATTTATCGGAGCAACCTAATCTTCAGCAGCCTCGCACTGATTTAGAAGAACTTTTATGTCTACTAATGGGCGAGGTTCTTGGCGTAGACCAGGTGGGTATATATGATAACTTTTATGATTTGGGTGGTGATTCAATTAAAGCCATTCAATTATCTGCAAAGTTGAACTCCCATAATCTAAAGCTCAGTAGTCATCTTCTTTTAAAACAGCCTACTATTGCACAATTTGGCCAGTCCATTCAACAGATTCACCGTAAGAGTGACCAAGGCAAAATTTTGGGGAATGTCCCCCTTACCCCTATTCAGCATTGGTTTTTTACAAAAAAGTTAACTGATAAGCATCATTGGAATCAATCTGTTCTGTTTTATAATCCGGAACGCTATGAAACAGAAGCATTGCTCAGAGTTTTGAGAACACTGGTTGAGCACCATGACGCGCTTAGAATGACTTATCAGATGGAGAGCGGTAATTTAAAACAGGTGAACATGGACGTGAGTCCCGAGGTATTCAATTTCAATGTATTCGACGTGCCACATGAGGATGAAGAAAAATTTATTATTGACCAAATTTCAGAGATTCAAGGGAGTAAAAGTTTGGAGAAGGGGCCATTAGTACATTTAGGACTGTTCAGATCCAAGTCAGGAGATCATTTGCTGCTATCGATACATCATTTAGTGATGGACGGAATTTCCTTACGTATATTAATCGAAGATTTCTCAAAGTCCTATGAGCAAATTATTAAAGGCAGACAGGTGGTTATACTGCAAGAAAAAACAGATTCATACCAAAAATGGGCTGAAGCATTGGAAAATTATTCGGATAGTAGGGAAATAGTAAAATACATCCCTTATTGGCTGAATTTCAATGCAAAAGTTAATCAAGAATTATTACTGTGGAAAAATGAACAAGTACAGGTGTCAACACAAAGGAACAAACGTAATTTAAAATTTGCTCTGTCAAAAGAAAACACAAAAAGGCTTGTTGGCCAAGTCCATCATGCATATAACACCGATATAAATGATGTTTTGATAACTGCTTTAGGGATAGCTCTGTATGACTGGCTTAAAGTCAAACAAGTTGTAATCAATATGGAATCCCATGGCCGTACAGATATTTTACCTGATATGAATATTACACGTACAGTCGGTTGGTTCACATCTCAGTGCCCAGTCCTTCTATGTATGTATGAGTCTGACAATTTGTCTGAATGGATTATAAAAACCAAAGAGAATCTTAGAACTATTCCGAATAAAGGTTTGGACTATGAGGTACTCAAATATCTTAGCCCGGAAAGTTTGAGGGCACCTTTGGTATTTTCTATTGAGCCAGAAATTAATTTTAATTATTTAGGTCAACTTGACCCAATCTCAAGTTCTCCATATTTCCAACTCTCTTCTTACAGCAGTGCAGCTTCCTTTGGACCCGAGGGATTAGGGAATATCAGCCCTAATAATGAACTGTGTTATGCACTTGAAATAACAGGGTATATCACGAGAGATCAATTGCATCTTTCTATCGGCTATGATAGTGCACGGATTAGTGGACAAGAAATCCAACATTTGGCGGGAAGATATGAAAAGCATCTTATCAGGACTATTCAGCATTGTATAGACAAGAAGGAGCAGTTGCGCACTCCAAGTGATTTTACATTAAAAAATTTAAAGGAAGAGGATTTAGATATGATTTATGATGTGCTTCGCAGTTCCTTAAATTCTAAACACTAGATTAGGCAGGTGAGTAGAGTGAACCCGTTTTCAAAAGAACAAATTCAGGATATATATACGCTGTCCCCCATGCAAGAAGGCATATTATATCATTCTCTGTCAGATACAGATCCCAACACTTATTTAGTACAGCTAATTCTAACCATGGAAGGTCATCTTCATGTTGAACTTATGAAGCAAAGTTTTTCGACACTTATCCAACGGCACAATGTATTAAGAACTACTTTCTTATTGGAAAAGGTCAAGCAGCCACTTCAGGTAGTGCTGACGGAAAGACCTCTTCAATTTGTTTATAAAAGCAGAGCTGATATATCAAATCTGGATAAAAAACAGTGGATTCAGCATTATTTACAAAAGGATCGTCAGCAAGGATTCAATCTAACGGTAGATCCGCTCATTAGGCTGTCCGTGCTCCAGACAAGCTCTAGTGAAAGTACTTGTATACTCACTTTTCACCATATTTTAATGGATGGCTGGTGCTCTGATTTAATCCTTTGCGAATTATTCGAAATCTATACTGGTTTAGTTAAAGGACAAAGTCAAACCATTTGTATGGAGCAGCCTTATAGTCAGTATATAGGATGGTTGGCAATACAAGACCAAGACAGTGCTCTTGAATACTGGAAAGATTATTTAAGCGGATTTGAAGAATGCTCCATTCTACCAGATCAGACACGCAGTAATGGAAAAAAATCAGTTCAAAATTATAGCTTGGGTAAACATTCTATTCAATTAGAGCGTCGACTGTCCAATTTCTTGAAAGAATTGGCTCGAAACAACCAAGTTACATTAAACGCGGTCTATCAGAGTCTTTGGGGGATTGTGCTGCAAAAATATAATAATAGTAACGATGTTGTATTTGGTTCAGTTGTTGCAGGACGGCCACCAGAGATCCCAGCAGTTGAGCGAATGCTAGGATTGTTTATTAATACAGTTCCCTTACGTATACAATCAGCGGGAGACCAAACTTTTACCTCACTAATACAGCATATTCATTATCTGAATTTAAAATCTAAGCCCTATGAGCACTTGTCACTTTCACAGATTCAAAATCAGTCGATCGGACAAAGCCTGTTTAATCATATTTATGTGTTTGATAATACGCCTTTAAATTCCTCATGGAAACATCTGTTAGCGGAAGTGGATGTAAATATTAAGGAAGTTGATGTTATAGAACATACTAATTATGACTTAAGTATTACAGTGCTTCCGGGAGATGAAACAAACATAACATTTATCTATAATTCCAATATTCATTCTGAAGATACTGTGAGAAGAATGGCAAATCATATATATAATGTTGCAATGAAAATCTATAGTGAACCTTCTGCTTGCTTGAAAAATATCTGTATTTTGAGTGCTGATGAGGAAATCGAACTTATTGCACTGAGAAGCTCAAAGAGTATGGAGCACAGCGGTACTGAAACACTTGCAGATTTATTTGAAAGACAAGTTGAAGTTGCGCCATTTGCAACGGCCCTTACCTATGGAGAAACTCATATATCATATGGTGAGTTAAATAAGCAAGCCAACAAGCTTGCCTATGTTTTGCAAGATATAGGTGTTCAACCTGATCAACTAATTGGACTGCTTACTGAGCGTTCACCAGAGATGATTGTTGGGATACTAGGCATTTTGAAATCCAATGCAGGCTATACTCCTCTTGATCCGGAAAATACAAGTGAGAGGTTAAAGGTTATTGTGCAGGATGCGAACTTATCAATCATTGTAGTTTCGCGATCAAACGTTTCTTTAATTACAAAGCTAATAGCACAACTGGAAGGTTCCGAAAGACATCGGATTTTGGTTCTTGAGGACGTGCTGGAACAAACAAATGATCGTGATAAGAGTAACCCACTACGCGTATCAGAGGCTAACCATTTGGCTTATGTAATGTATACTTCTGGCTCGACCGGTATACCTAAAGGAATCATGATTGAACATATCAATGTAATGAGAGTTGTGAAGGGTTCAGATTATGTACAAATTACACCACAAGATACCATTCTCCAATTGTCCAACTTTGCTTTTGATGGTTCTATTTTTGATATATTTGGGAGTCTTTTGAATGGAGCAAGACTTGTTTTAATAGACAAAGAGACAATGCTTAATGTATCTGAGTTAGCTCAGTTGATTTTAAAAGAGAGTGTCTCCGTTTTTTTTGTGACAACGGCTCTTTTTAATACACTCGTAGACCTTGAAATTCATTGCTTGGCCAATGTAAGAAAGGTACTTTTTGGTGGCGAGCGAGTATCCATAGTACATGTAAATAAAGCTTTTCAGTTGATGGGTAAAGGGAAAATTATTCATATGTATGGCCCCACAGAGAGTACCGTTTATGCGATGTATCATGAAGTTCAAGAAGTTAATGAGGAGATGTTTACGATCCCGATCGGCCGACCCATTAAGAATACGGAGGTGTTTGTTCTTAATTCGGATAATCAGCAGCAGCCAATTGGGGCAATTGGGGAACTGTGTATTGCTGGAGAAGGTCTCGCACGAGGTTATCTCAACAATGACCAATTAACTCAAGAGAAATTTTTCTATCTGCATGATAAACGATTATATAAGTCAGGTGACTTAGGGCGACGACTTGAAAACGGAGAAATTGAATTTCTAGGACGTAATGACCATCAGGTAAAGATTAGGGGATTCCGAGTTGAATTAGGTGAAATTGAAAAGTGTATCCTTGAAAATCAGGCCATTAAAGAAGTATTCATCATGGAGCAGACAGATAAACAAGGGGATAAGCGCTTATGTGCGTATTTTGCTGCAGATCAAGAAATGAATACCGAAAAAATCAGGCAATGGGTTTCCGAAAGGTTGCCAAACTACATGATTCCTGCCTATTTTGTAAAGGTAAAGAAGTTGCCTCTAAACGCAAATGGCAAAGTGGATCATAAAAAACTACCAATACCTGATACAAGCCAGCTTTTTCAAAATCAAGCGATACATCCAAGGAACAGCATTGAAGAGACGATAGCCCATGCATGGGAAACGGTGTTGGGGATTGAAAACATAAGTGTAGTCGAGGACTTTTATACATTGGGAGGAGATTCAATAAAAGCGATTCAAATTTCCGCGCAACTTCGTGTGAAAGATATTACAGTGACTACCAAAAATATATTCCAGTATCCAAGCGTAGCGGATTTAAGCACCTTTATTATAAAGAGACAATCCAAGCAGGCCCAGTCTGTGAATACTACTGTGATCCAAAATGGCTATGACGAATTAGGGATTTCCGCAAGTGATCTGCACGAACTTCAAACAGAGTTGAATTCCAAGATCAATTAACAGGGGGAACTAGTCATGTCGTCTAAACAACTTTTACAAAAGATTTATTCGCTAACACCGATGCAAGAAGGAATTCTATACCATACATTGCGTGAAGAAAATCAGGGGAATTTTATAGTTCAGCTTTTTTTCAGTGTGGAAGGGCCTCTCTCACTAGATATTATGAATAAGAGTATGCAATTGCTTGTACAGCGACATGAAGTTTTTCGTACACTTTTTAATGTCGATAAAGCGAAGCGACCCATTCAAATGGTCGTAGACCATTTGGAACATAAAATTGTTTTTCAGGATTTAACTGAAAAAAATCATGATTGCCAAATGGAATGTATCTCTCATTATGCCGATGAAGAAAAAATGAGAGGCTTCGATGTAACTGCTGAAATGCTTGTTCGGCTTGCTGTATTCCAGACGAATATACAACATTTTCGATTACTTCTAAGCTTTCATCATATTATTGTAGATGGTTGGAGCTTGAGCGCGATTGTACAAGAGCTTTTTGAAATATATAGTGCCTTATCTGCGCAAAGATCTCCTGATCTAAGGGAAATTCACTCTTTTCAAAATTATATCGAATGGCTTAAACATCAGGATCAAAATTCTGCAAGTTTATACTGGAACCAATATTTAGAGGGGATTGAACAGTCCACTGCTCTACCATGGCAACCCAAACAGAAAAAGGAAGGCTACTTGCAGGAACAAGTTAAGTTTACCTTCGATCGGGAAATGACTAAAAAACTTAAGGAATTGGCACTTGCCTATCGTGTAACGATGAATACTGTTATTCAAGCAATCTGGAGTATTGTGCTAAAAAGATATAATGATACCAATGATGTGGTTTTTGGAACAGTCGTTTCAGGAAGGCATGCAGCTGTTTCCGGAATCGACCAAATGATCGGAATATTGATCAATACCAATCCAGTAAGAATAAAATTTGAACAAGATATCCATTTTGAAGATCTGTTGATACTCACACATAAGCAAATGATTGATTCCCAAGAGCATAGTCATTATCCTCTGATGAAGATACAAGCGGCTACACCATTGAAAGAGAATTTAATCAATCATATTGTAGTTTTTGAAAATGTGCCTTTGGAATTCAATTTATTAGACGGACAGCATGTGCATGAGTTGAAAATTTATGATTTTGAATTAAAGGACCAAACAAACTATGATTTCAATATCATTATTATCCCCTCCGAAGAAATATCTGTATGTTTAAAGTATAATGCATTTTGCTATTCGCATGAAGATATGCAAAAGGCTGCCGGACATATTCGTGCGGTCACTACTGCCATCACTGAAAATCCACACATACTTGTTAGAAACATTTCAATTCTCACACCAGATGAAAAAGAACGTATATTAACAGAATTCAACAACACAGACCAGGCTTTTTCTGGTCAACAATGTTTACACGAATACTTTGAAGATAGAGTTATAGCTAATCCTAATAAAACTGCCCTTATCTTGGGTGAACAAAAAATGAGCTATGAAGAGGTTAACAAACGTGCCAATCAGCTAGCCAGAATACTACGAGGCAAGGGGTTAGGTAGTAATCGGAGCGTTGGAATAATGGTTGAAAGATCATTTGAAATGATCATAGCTATACTGGCGATTCATAAGGCTGGTGGTGCTTATATACCTATCGATCCCGATTATCCCAAAGAGCGGGTTCGTTATATGCTGCAAGACAGCGGTACTAATCTTGTCTTAACAAAGACAAAGTGGAACGAACGCTTCTCGGGTTTTGAAACAGAAATCCTGCTTATGGATGTAAGCTTGTCTGATAACGAGGATGACAGCAATCTAAATTGTGTTAATAATCCTGATGATATGGCTTACATCATATACACATCAGGTTCTACCGGCAAACCAAAAGGGGTTATAGTTCAACATCGGTCCGTTGTCAACAATATGTTGTGGATGCAACGAAAGTATTCGATCACAGAAGCCGACGTTATCATGCAAAAAACAGCTTACACTTTTGATGTGTCCGTGTTTGAATTGTGTTGGTGGTATTTTCAGGGCGCAGCCGCCCTATGTTTACTGGAGCCTGGAGCTGAAAAAGATCCTGAGAGCATAATCCGCACAGTTGAACAACAAAAAGTAACTGTAATCCACTTTGTTCCATCTATGTTACATGCATTTTTAGACTATTTGGAATATGGAGAGGGACATATTCAGCGTTTATCGTCTATACAAAAAGTATTCACCAGTGGAGAAGCACTGACATGCTGGCATGTTCAACGGTTTAACGATAGATGGAGAAGAGATAGAAACATTGTTTTCTCTAATCTATATGGACCGACTGAAGGCACTATACATGATTCTTATTTTGATTGTCCTTCTGATTTTGAGATGGATTCCATACCAATTGGCAAGCCAATCGATAATATTCAAATGCATATAATAGATCAGGATGGTCAATTGCAGCCAATTGGAGTAGCAGGAGAATTATGTATTTCGGGTACTGGTGTAGCAGCAGGATATGTGAATCTTCCAGAAGCAACTGAAGAGAAATTTGTAAGGGACCCATTTAGAGTAGGTCAAAAAATGTACAAAACAGGCGATTTAGCAAGATGGAAGAGTGATGGGAATATTGAGTACATGGGGAGAAAAGACTTTCAAATTAAGATCCGTGGGTATCGAATTGAGATTGGAGAAATAGAAAACGTTCTGCATCAATATCCAGGTATACAGCAGGCATTAGTCACAGTATATATGGATGCCAAAAATAATGGACATTTATGCGCATATATTATGGAGTCCCGATCTATCAATGAAAATTCTATAAAAGAATATCTTATCCAACGGGTTCCAGATTATATGGTGCCGTCTTATTTTATAAAGTTAGATAGATTTCCTCTATCGCAAAGCGGAAAGATTGATCGTAGGAATTTACCAGTACCGGACATCAAAGTAAAGGTATCTGTTAGCTACACACCGCCAAGTAATCATATTGAAACCGTGACTTCAGAGATATGGGAAGAAGTACTGGGGGTAGAAAAAGTGGGCATTCATGACCATTTTTTTGCACTCGGAGGAGATTCTATCAAAGCCATTCAAGTGTCGTCACGTTTACAACGTCATCATGTGCATATCGGAATCAAAGATATTTTCGCGAATCCGACGATTGCACAATTAACTCAAGTGTTAGCTATACAAACCAAAGTTGTAGATCAGAGTGTTGTTGAGGGGATCGTTCCGCTTACGCCAATTCAAAAGTGGTTTTTTGAACATCAGGGGATACAACGTCATCATTGGAATCAGTCTTTTATGTTGTATAGAAAAGAAGGTTTTGAACCTGAGACCCTTCAAGAAACAATGAATTGTATTATTTATCATCATGATGCTCTGCGTATGGTGTATGCAAGCGAGCAAGACTCTATTGTACAAACAAATCAGGACATAAAAGAGTCAGCTTGGTTGCAGGTTATGGATCTATCAAGTGAACTAGATGTAAGGGAGCGTATCGCAAATTTTTCAGAAGAGATTCAAAAGAGTATGGATTTAACTACAGGTCCTCTACTAAAAGCGGGGCTATTCCAAACCATAGAAGGAGATTATCTCCTTATGGTTGCGCACCATTTGGTAATCGATGGTGTTTCTTGGCGAATATTACTGGAAGATATCACACAGGTTTATAAAAAGCTTAGTTCGGGAGAAAAGCCTTCATTACCATATAAGACTACTTCCTATAAGAGCTGGGCTAGTGCACTGGAGGAGTATGCGAACAGTCCGATATTACTTGATGAGATTCCATATTGGATGAATATGGATCAACGGCATACTGAGCCTCTACCTAAGGATCGCACATGTTCGACCAACTTTATCAAGGATACAAGATCGATAAATATTCAACTATCCAAGCAGGACACAGACAATCTGCTTCGTCATTCCAATCCGGCTTACAATACGGAAATTAATGACTTATTGTTAGCTGCATTAGGGAGTGCATTCCGAGATTGGACACATCATACTCAGATTCTAATCGGTTTAGAGGGGCATGGGAGAGAAGACATAGTTTCTGATATTAATGTTTCTCGGACAATCGGTTGGTTTACAACGATGTATCCTGTAGTAATTGATCTTCCGCCATCTTGTTCTGTTCAGGATACTGTTCAACATGTAAAACAAACATTACGCCAAATCCCGAAAAAAGGGATTGGATATGGTCTGTTAAAATATGTTACTGCTCTGGAACACAAAAAATTAATGAAGTGGAAGCTCAATCCAGAAGTTTGCTTTAACTATTTAGGTGAATTTTCTCAAAGTATAGATCAGGGAGTTTTTACGCTTACTGATATGCCTCAGGGCCAAATGCTTGATCCACAATCAGAGCGAAGTTACTCCATTGATATAACGGCAGCAGTTATGGAAGACGAGTTGAAAATTTCTTTTATATACAATAAGCATGAGTATGATGAAGATACCCTGACCGAAGTTGCTTTAAATTTCAAAAATCATCTCTTGGAAATTATTAATCATTGTGTAACAGGCGGGACAAAAGAGCTTAGTGGAAAAATATACGCGACAGCGCTTCCCGATTTAGAACAAATAAACGCTCCTTTTGCGTTAACTGATATTCAGATGGCATATTTCCTAGGTCGAAATGATGAACTTGAAATGGGCGGCGTTTCCACTCATGTATATACCGAGGTGGAGACTGACGTTGACATGGTTCGTTTTAATGAATGCTTGAATAAAGTCATTCAAAGACACCCAATGCTAAGGGCGATTATCATGCCAAGCGGCGAGCAGGTTATTCTTAAAGACGTGCCTGAGTATAAAATGGCTATAGAAGATCTTCGATTTCTGACAAGAAGAGAACAAGAGGAACGAATTCATCTGGAGCGAAGCCGGATGTCACACCATGTGTTTGTTCCTGAACAGTGGCCGATGTTCGACTTTAAGGCTTTCCAGCTTGAGAATGATAAGTATCTATTGTGTATGGGCAGGGACTTGCTCATTGCTGATGCAGCAAGTATGGATATTATCGGTCGTGATCTGATGTATTTCTATCACAATCCGAATGCCGAATTGCCCAAATTGGACTTCACCTTCCGCGATTATATTCTTGCTTATTTAGATTTGAAGAAATCTGAAATATATGAGCTGGATCGCAAATACTGGCTTAATAAAGTGGAAGACTTTCCTTTAGCGCCTGTTCTCCCTTTACGTTGTGATCCAGAACAAATAAAGTCACCAAAATTCCAAAGAAAAGAGAAGATATACAATCAGCAGCAGTGGGTTTCTTTAAAACAGCTGGCTTTACAAAATGGAGTGACTCCATCCGCTCTGCTTGCGACTATTTATTCATATCTTCTTTCCATATGGGGCAATCAAGAGAACTTGTCCATTAATCTTACAGTCTTCAATCGTTATCCTTTTCATGAGCAGGTAGAACATATAGTAGGTGACTTTACATCAAACCTTCTGCTTGGCATTTCATTTAAACCGGGTATGTCATTCTGGGAGAAGGCCAGAGCTGTTCAGTCTGTCTTAATTGATGCGTTGGAGCACCGTCACTATGAGGGTGTTGAGTTTATTAGAGATATTGTGAGACATCATGGGATTAGACATGGAAAGGCAGTAATTCCGTATGTTTTTACTTCTGTGCTTTCTGAAAATAAGACAGAGCGCACACCTGGTCTTGAACAATTAGGAAACTTGAAAACGGGAATAACGCAAACTTCACAGGTCTATATTGATTTTCAGGCAACATTAGTATCGGATGAATTATGGGTATTTTGGGATTATGTAGAGGAATTGTTTGCGCCAGAAATGATTGAAGGTATGTTCAGGCAGTTTACGCAAATCATTGATTCTCTTTTGTTAAATACAATGAATTCTTTAAATTTGAAAATTGAAATAGAGAATGAGGAAGCTATCCGATTATACAACAATACGAACAAGACTTTTCCGCCTAGCACCTTGCACGGGTTGTTCGAGGAGCAGGCAGGGCGTAGTCCAGAAGCAGTGGCGTTAATATATAAGGATGAAAGCCTCACGTATGGAGAACTGCAGAAACGTTCGAATCAGATTGCCCGCTATTTGCAAGAGCAGGGGGTATGTCGTGGTGATTATGTCAGCGTATTGGCAAGCCGGAGCATTGCAACCATCGCTAATGTTATAGGTATTTTGAAGGCTGGAGCAGCTTATGTACCGGTGGATCCAGACTATCCGGAAGAACGGCGCCACTACATTCACGAGCACAGTCAGTGTAAGCTGACTGTAGGACCGGAGTTGTATGATACAGCCGACCTAGCAGGATATTCTGACAAAGCACTTCTGCTGGATTATCATCCAGACGATGTGGCGTATGTGATTTATACATCGGGCAGCACAGGCCGTCCCAAGGGCGTAATCACAACACACGGGGCAGCAGCCAATACAATTCAGGATATAAATCATAAATTCGGCGTCCATGAGCGCGACCGAATGATAGGTTTGTCCTCCATGTGTTTCGATTTGTCTGTATATGATTTGTTCGGTGCCTTGGCAGCCGGAGCGGCATTGGTATTGATTGATGACCAGCGGGATGTGGAAGATGTAATCTACACGATAGAGCATCAGGGCATCACCATATGGAATTCCGTACCGGCTATTATGGAAATGGTGCTTGCCAGCGTAACGGCTGACTTTCACAATGATGGAATTCGAACGGTGTTGCTCAGCGGGGACTGGATACCGCTACAGCTGCCTGAGAAAATAAAGCGACATTGCCCACATGCAGAAGTGATTAGCTTGGGGGGAGCAACAGAAGCCTCGATTTGGTCCATTTACTACCCAATCAAGGAATGGGATAGACAGACCGCCTCGATACCTTATGGCAGACCGCTAGCGAACCAGCAGATGTATGTGCTGAATTATGAACTAAAGCCTTGCCCGGCGGATGTACAAGGGGAACTATACATTGGCGGGATGGGGCTTGCAGCAGGTTACCTGAATGATGAACAGAAAACCCGTGAATCATTTGTGGAACATCCAGAGCTGGGCCGACTGTACCGAACGGGAGATTATGGCGTATGGCGTCCAGCCGGTTATATCGAATTTCAAGGACGAAAGGATCAGCAGGTCAAGATCCGGGGGTACCGGGTAGAGCTGGGAGAAATTGAAGGCCGCCTGCTGGCACATGAATTCATCCAAAGTGCAGTGGTGATGGAACGAAGAGATCAGCGCAATCACGTATTTCTATGTGCGTACTATGTTCCAGATGAGGAGGAAGTGACCCCGGAAGAACTGCGAATATATTTACAACGGGAACTGCCGAGTTATATGGTGCCGTCGCATTATATGGAACTGGATAAACTACCGTTATCTCCGAATGGCAAGGTGAATCGAAGAGAGCTGCCGATCCCGGATGTGGAGCAGCAAATGGATTCGAAATACGAAGAAGCACGTAATGAAACAGAGCAGAAACTGACGGAAATATGGAAAGAGGTATTGGGCGTCGAACGAATAGGAATCCATGATCATTTCTTTGAACTGGGTGGAAATTCGATTCTGATGGTGCAAATCCGAACCAGAATAAGCAGGGAAATGGGAATCGATTTGAATCTACGAGACTTCCTGCAGCATTATACTATAGCGAAGCTGTCGGAACGGATTAAGGAAGGTGTAGATACACAAGAGGCCATCGTGTATCCGGAGTTAATACCTGATCCGGAACATATGTATGAACCGTTTCCGTTAACGGATGTGCAGATGGCTTATCTGATGGGACGCGAGGACCATTTTGAGATGGGCGGAGTGTCGACACATGGATATACGGAAATTAAAACCGACTTTGATATAGACCGACTTAATGTTGCATTACAACAAGTCATTCAATATCAGCCCATGATGCGTGCAGTCGTATTTCCTACCGGGGAGCAGGTTATCCTGAAGAACGTGCCGGACTATTGCATAACAGTGGTTGACCTTACCCATATGAGCTCGTCTGAGCAACAAGAACGGATAGTGTCAGAAAGAGAGCGAATGTCTCATTATGTATTTCCAACAGACCAGTGGCCGCTCTTTGAATATAAAGCTTTTAAATTATCTGAAGGAATTCATTATTTGTTTATCAGCTATGACATGTTGATTACGGATGGAGCAAGTATTCAACTGATAGGCAAGCTACTGGTTAAATTCTATCATGAGCCCAATTGGATACCATCACAGTTACAGAGCACATTTCGGGACTACATTCTGGCATTGCAGCATTTCAAAAATTCGGAAACCTATAAGCAGGACAAACTGTATTGGTTGAATAAATTGGAGGATTTCCCCGCAGCTCCAGAGCTTCCTTTGAAAACAGATCCTGCCGGTGTGACTGAGCCTCGTTTTCGTCGTCTGGAGCGAGAGATCGATAGAGAAACCTGGGAGAAAATTAAAAGGCAGGCGTATAAGTACAACATCACGCCTACAGCGGCTCTTCTTGCTGCTTATGCAGAAGTGATGGCCTTTTGGAGTAATCAGCCGCATTTAGCTGTAAGTTTGACCGTTTTCAACAGACTGCCGTTTCATCAAGATGTGAACGACATGGTTGGAGATTTTACTTCTGTAATCCTTATAGAAATTGATTTTAGGTCTAAAAAGGGATATTGGGAGAGAGCAAAACAGATCCAAGAACGTCTTTTAGAATCACTTGAACATCGGCATTATGATGGAATTGAGTTGATACGAGAAATATCTAAATATCATAATTATGGTAATCGTGCTGTTATGCCTATTGTTTTTACGAGCATGCTGCTGGGGAGCAAAGAAAGAGGTGAAGTTAGTTGGTATGAATTGGGAGAGATACAAATGGGTGCTGGGCAGACATCTCAAGTGTATTTGGACCACCAACTCTTTGAAGATAACGGTTCGTTAAGACTCGTTTGGGACTACGTTGAGCAACTATTCGATGAAAATGTAATTCATACAATGTTCAAGCAATATATTGATACATTAACTCTGCATACCGATTGCGTGAAAAGTACCGAACAAGAAATAAAGCTGCTGGAGAGTTACAATAATACAGAGATGCAGATACCATACAGCACCTTGCACGGGCTGTTCAAGAAGCAGGCAGCACGTACTCCAGAAGCAGTGGCGTTAATATATAAGGATGAAAGCCTCACGTATGGAGAACTGCAGAAACGTTCGAATCAGATTGCCCGCTATTTGCAAGAGCAGGGGGTATGTCGTGGTGATTATGTCAGCGTATTAGCAAGCCGAAGCATTGCAACGGTTGCTAATGTTATAGGTATTTTGAAGGCTGGGGCAGCTTATGTACCGGTGGATCCGGACTATCCGGAAGAACGGCGTCACTACATCCACGAGCACAGTCAATGTAAGCTGACTGTAGAACCGGAGTTATACGATACAGCCGGCGTAGCAAAATATTCTGACGAAGCACTTCCGCTGGATTATCATCCGGACGATGTGGCATATGTGATCTATACATCGGGCAGCACAGGCCGACCGAAGGGCGTAATCACCACACACGGAGCAGCAGCTAATACCATTCAGGATATAAATCATAAATTCGGCATCCATGAGCACGACCGGATGATAGGTTTGTCCTCTATGTGTTTCGATCTGTCTGTATATGATCTGTTCGGTGCTTTGGCAGCCGGAGCGGCATTGGTATTGATTGACGATCAGCGGGATGTGGAAGATGTAATCTACACGATAGAGCGTCAGGGCATCACTATATGGAATTCCGTACCGGCAATTATGGAAATGGTGCTCGCCAGCGTCACGGATGACTTTTACAATGATAGAATTCGAACGGTGTTGCTTAGCGGGGACTGGATACCGCTACAGTTGCCTGAGAAAATCAAACGACATTGCCCGCATGCAGAAGTGATTAGCCTGGGAGGAGCGACAGAAGCCTCGATTTGGTCCATCTACTACCCAATCAGGGAATGGGATGGCCAGACCGCCTCGATTCCTTATGGCAGACCGCTGGCGAACCAACAGATGTATGTGCTGAATTATGAACTGAAGCCTTGCCCAGTGGATGTACAAGGGGAACTGTATATTGGCGGGATGGGGCTTGCGGCAGGTTATCTAAATGATGAACAGAAAACCCGTGAATCGTTTGTGGAGCATCCAGAGCTGGGCCGATTGTACCGAACGGGGGATTATGGCATATGGCGTCCGGCAGGTTATATCGAATTTCAGGGACGGAAGGATCAGCAGGTCAAGATTCGGGGGTACCGGGTAGAGCTAGGGGAAATTGAAGGACGTCTGCTGGCACATGAATTCATCCAAAGTGCAGTGGTGATGGAACGAAGAGATCACCGTAATCATGTATTTCTATGTGCGTACTATGTTCCAGATGAGGAGGAAGTGACCCCAGAGGAGCTACGAATATATTTACAACGGGAACTGCCGAATTATATGGTGCCATCGCATTATATGGAACTGGAGAAACTACCGTTATCTCCGAATGGCAAGGTGAATCGAAGAGAGCTGCCGATCCCGGATGTGGAGCAGCAAATGGATTCGAAATACGAAGAAGCACGTAATGAAACAGAGCAGAAACTGACGGAAATATGGAAAGAGGTATTGGGCGTCGAACGAATAGGAATCCATGATCATTTCTTTGAACTGGGTGGAAATTCGATTCTGATGGTGCAAATCCGAACCAGAATAAGCAGGGAAATGGGAATCGATTTGAATCTACGAGACTTCCTGCAGCATTATACTATAGCGAAGCTGTCGGAACGGATTAAGGAAGGTGTAGATACACAAGAGGCCATCGTGTATCCGGAGTTAACACCTGATCCAGAGCATATATATGAACCATTTCCGTTAACGGATGTGCAGATGGCTTATCTAATGGGACGCGAGGACCATTTTGAAATGGGCGGAGTGTCGACACATGTATATATTGAGTTGGAAACTTCATTGGATATGGATCAGTTTAATCGAGCACTGCAAAAAGTTATTGAACGTCATGCTATGTTGCGAACGATTATCCTGCCGAGCGGACAGCAACAAATATTAGATTATGTTCCGGAATATCATATTGAGGTTATCCCGATACAGGATCTCTCCAAGGAAGCCCAGGGAAAGAAAATACTGATGGAAAGAGAGCGCATGTCTCACTACATTTTCAAGACCGATCAGTGGCCTCTATTTGAGTATAAGGCTTATCAATGTTCTGCAGAAAGGTTTTACCTTTTTATCGGTTATGACATGTTAATAACGGATGGGGCAAGCTTTCAATTCATTCATCAGGAAATTATGAAATTTTATCATGATCCAGATTTAGATTTGGAAGGTGTGGACATTACATTCAGAGACTACATGATGGCTTATACGGGTTTCAAATCCTCGGAAATATATAAAAGGGATCGGCAATATTGGACGAATAAACTGGAATGTTTTCCTGATCCTCCTGCTTTACCGTATGTTTCCTCACCGAGCCTGATTGTACAACCGCGATTCAAAAGGGTAACCAAACATTGCAATAGGGAGCTTTACGAAAAGCTAAAGCAAGTTTCACAAAAAAATCACGTGACACCAACTGCAGTGCTGTGTACTGTACTTGCCAAAGTGTTGTCATACTGGAGTAATCAATCCCAATTGGCGCTCAATTGTACCATTTTTAATCGTTATCCATTTCATAAAGATGTGTATAAGATGATAGGGGACTTTACATCCGTTATGTTACTTGACATCACGCTTGAAGGAGGGAAATCTTTCTGGGAACAGACTGCATCCGTACAAAACGTGTTGATGGAGGCGCTCGAACATAGGCACTACGACGGAATTCAATTCATCAGGGAAATAATACGTCAACGTGGTGCTGAAACTCATAAGGCAGCGATGCCCATTGTATTCACAAGCATGTTACTGGATACAGGGAAAGGTACTGATGATTCTGTTTATTATATGGGTGATGTAAAAACAGCGGTTTCTCAAACCTCTCAAGTTTTTTTAGATTATCAGGTCCTGGAAGTAGATGGTGGACTCACGATCACATGGGATTATGTTGAACAACTGTTTGATTCAGAATTCATTAAAGCGATGTTTGATCAGTACTTTATGCTGCTGGAATTTTCCTTAAGCTCAGATGTCGGAAATCGTTTTCCTTGGGGAAATGAAAATCATCTTCTGACTGCAGCCTTTAATAATACTTGTGAAGAGATTCCAAGGACTACACTCCATTCCTTGTTTGAACAGCAGGTCGTTCGCTGGCCAGAGGCAATTGCAGTGATTTATAAAAATAGTCATATCACTTATCAGGAATTAAATGAACGCTCGAATAGGGTGGCACGCTATTTACAAGAATATGGCGTATGCCGTGGTGATTTTATTAGTGTATTAGCCAATCGGAGTATTGAAACCATTGTAAATATTATAGGTATATTGAAGGCAGGAGCGGCTTATGTACCGATTGATCCTGATTATCCGAAGGAACGTTGTGAATATATTAGGAATCACAGTGGTTGTAAATTAATGTTGAAACCGGATCTATACGTTAAGAAAGGATTAGCAGTATATTCTGGTGAAGCTCTTCAGGTCGAACATGATCCTAATGATGTTGCCTATGTGATTTATACTTCAGGCAGTACAGGCCAGCCTAAAGGAGTCATTGTTTCACATGGGGCGGTAGCGAACACAGTGCAAGATATAAATCGTAAATTCAATGTGAATGAGCAGGACCGTATTATTGGATTATCATCCATGTGTTTCGATTTATCGGTTTATGATCTATTTGGAGCGTTAGCGGTTGGAGCGGCTTTAGTGCTTATTGATGATCAACGTGATATTACAGAAGTCGCCAAGACACTAGAGGAACATAAAATTACAATTTGGAACTCCGTTCCCGCTATAATGGACTTGATGTTGGACCATGTGCTGGGAGAAGAAGAGGAAAGCTGTCATTACTGGAATAGTATGTACCGGTCGTCTGGAGCACGTAAGAAAAACAGTTCTTTGCGTTTGGCCATTCTTAGTGGAGATTGGATACCTCTCAGTCTACCGGATAAAATTCGCAGACAATATATTCACGCGAATGTAGTAAGTATGGGGGGAGCAACAGAGGCTTCTATTTGGTCCATTTATTATCCTGTGTATGAAGTCCATGAAGATTGGGCCTCCATACCTTACGGAATGCCACTAGCCAACCAAACTTATTATGTATTGAATTACGATCAGGAACTTTGTCCAGTAGGTGTAAAAGGTGAGCTGTACATTGGAGGTGTTGGTCTAGCCAAAGGTTATCTTCATGAAGAAGAAAAAACAGCAGTCTCATTCTTTAATCATCCAAAGTTTGGAAGATTATATCACACTGGAGACCAAGGAATTTTGAATTCAAAGGGATATATTGAATTTTTGGGACGTAACGATCAGCAAGTAAAAATTCGCGGTTATCGTGTAGAACTTGGCGAAATTGAAAATCAAATTCTTCAAATTATTGGAGTAAAGGAAGCAGTGGTTTTATATACTCCTGATTCAAGAGGAAATAAAGTACTGTGTGCGTATATTGTGGCCCAACCAAGTTTGAGCATTCAGGATATTAAAGAAGGTATTTGTCGTGCATTGCCAAATTATATGGTGCCTACCCATTTTATTTGTCTTGAACAAATTCCTTTAACACCTAATGGCAAATTAGACCGGAAAGCACTGCCAGAGCCATCGGGTAAAACCATATTTCAAAAGAAATATGAAGCTCCAGTGACGGAGATGGAGCGCATTATGGTACGAATTTGGGAAGAGATTTTGGAGTGTAGTTCCATTAGTGTAGACGATTCTTTATTTGAACTGGGAGTAGATTCGACAAGTGTAATTAAATTTGTGGCGAGACTAGCTACAGGGCACGGAATAGAGCTTCCGATTCGACAGATATTTGTGACACCGACTATTCGAGAATTAGCCTCCCTAGTTTCTTCATCTGAGACGCAGATTAGCGACCTTTCTAACGAAAGAATGTTGTTTAATCCACAGGGAAAGAGAGACAGGAACATATTTTGTTTCCCTCCGGTAGTGGCTTTAGGGGTTGTATATCAAAGGCTTGCAGATTTCCTTGGTTCCTATCGATTGTATAGTTTTAATTTTCTTGAGATTGAACAGGACCGTCTCATAGCAGAATATATCCACCTTATAAAAGAAGTTCAGCCTGAGGGGCCTTACGTATTTCTGGGGATTTCAGCAGGAGGGAATTTGGCTTTTGAGATTACAAAGGCACTTGAAAAACAGGGAGATAAGGTTGACCAGCTCATTTTATTGGACTCATTCTACATTACAGAAATAAATTCAGAGCGGCTTACAACGGAAGAGAGTCGTAAATATGCAAAAGAAACGGTAGACCTTATGTTAGAAAAATATCCACAATTGCAAAGCGAAGGAGAATTTTTTCATCTCCATGTTGGAGAGAAGATACAAAGATACTATGCTTATCTAGATAATTTAAAGAATTCCGGACAAGTTGCGGCTCATATTCATGTTATTAAATCTCTTCAGAGTCAAAGTAAACATATCCGTGGAGATATCCGAATGTGGGAGCATTCTACAATTGGGGAGTACTCCATTTGTGATGGGTACGGGGATCATGAAAGCATGCTTGATGCTACATTTGTTGAACAGAATGCAGAGTTGATTCTAAGCATGCTGGAGAAATAAATGATGATAAAAAGAGGTATTCCAATGGCTATTTTGCCTCCTGGAATACCTCTTTTTTTACTGGTTACATCCAAACAGTCTATCAACCTGTAATTGTCTGAATAATAAGCACTACATTCAAGATAATGATGATAGCGGTCACGATCCAGGTTAGTACTTTTTGCCACATTTTATTTGCGAATTCACCCATAATCTTTTTGTCGCTGGTAAAGAGCAGTAATGGAATGATGGCAAAGGGAAGCTGGATGGACAGGATGACCTGGCTCAGCACAAGCAGTTCCTCCGCACCTTTTTCCCCTGCGATGGCAGTGACGATAACCGCTGGAATGATCGCGATGAGGCGGGTCACCAGACGACGCAACCAAGGTGAAAGACGAAGATTCAAAAAGCCCTCCATCACGATTTGCCCGGCTAAAGTGCCTGTTACGGTTGAATTTTGCCCTGAGGCGAGTAACGCTACCCCAAATAGTATGCTCGCCAGTGTGGTTCCCAGTAGGGGCGAAAGCAGATAGTAGGCATCGCTAATTTCGGCTACATCTGTTCTTCCTGCCGTATGGAATACAGCAGCTGCCACGATCAAGATGGCGGCATTAATAAATAATGCGAACATCAGCGCTATACTGGAATCCCAAGTTGCAAATGTAATAGCTTCCCGTTTACCTGCTGAAGTCTGCTCAAATTTGCGAGTTTGTACAATAGAAGAATGCAGATACAGGTTATGCGGCATTACGGTAGCACCCATAATACCGATAGCAATATACAGCATGCTTGGATTCGTCAAAATTTGCGAGTCTGGTACAAAGCCACCCAATACGCCGCCCCATTCCGGTTGTGCCAAAATGAGATTAATGCCAAAACAGCCGGCAATCGTCGCCATCAGTACAATGACGAGGGTTTCCAATGCCCGAAAGCCTTTGTTTTGCAGCAGTAAAATGAGCATAACATCAAATGCGGTAATGATAACTCCGTATAGTAACGGTAGACCAAACAGCAACTTCAGCGCAATGGCTGAACCGATGACCTCGGCTAAATCCATGGCTGCTATGGCAATTTCGCACAAGAGCCATAAGCCGATCGCGACAGGACGACTGTAGGCATCACGGCACATTTGAGCCAAATCTTTACCTGTGGCAATGCCAAGCTTGCCAGATAAGGCTTGCAGCAGGATGGCCATCAGGTTGGAGATTAGAATGACACTAAGCAACGTGTAGCCGAATTTTGATCCGCCAGCGATGTCTGTGGCCCAGTTGCCGGGGTCCATATAGCCGACTGCGACCATATAGCCGGGTCCAGCAAAGGCAAGAAACTTCCGAAACCAGGTTCCGTCTTTCGGGACGCTCAAGGAACGATTCACTTCCGACAGTGAAGCGATTTCCGCGAAGTTGCCCTTTATATTTTTCATACGCTTCACCTTCTTTATGGATGTTAAAATATATTATTAGTGACATAACGATTGTGTTATCCCTATTGTACACTCCCAATAGTTTTTGTCTAGTACAACTTTTGTGTGGTCAAGCAAGTTAATCGTATTTTTGAAGCAATATGGCCATCGTATAAGCTGAACCATAGAAAAACCAAGCTATATCGCTCTGAGGGGAGCGGCTTGGTCGTTTTGGATTTTTTAAATTGTTGTCCATCTTCCGGGTGAACGCCCGTTCCATATTTTATTAATTTTTTTCTCGCGTGCGACAGGGTTACCCCATCGAATGGGTAGGATTATGAAATGGTCTTACCTTATTCTGTCCCCGAAAATTAAACGACTGGTGGAGATGGTTGTTCAATGTAGACGGCCCAAGTAGGAGCCTATAACATATAGTGTAAACATAGTGGGGTGGAACTAAACGGTAAATGTACTAGTTTACATCCATATTTCAAATGATTCATTTTATGTAGTTCGTTTAAAGTACATACGAGAAGGAAATCATGTATTAACATGACGATAGGTTCCTGCGGAATGCAAAAGATATAGTGAAGGAGAGATGAAAACATGGAAGCATTATACACAGCATCAGCAACGGTACATGGTGGAAGAGACGGTTCAGTCGCTTCATCCGATGGAGTTTTGAAGCATAAGCTCAGCACGCCGAAGGAACTGGGTGGCGCAGGTGGAGAAGCTACGAATCCAGAGCAATTGTTTGCGGCAGGCTATGGTGCCTGCTATGAGAGCGCATTGGCTAATGTGGCCCGGAAGGCTAAGGTGAAGGTGGACAATGTTGAGGTCACTAGCCACGTATCTATCGGCAAGGATCCAAGCGATGGCGGCTTCCAGCTGGCGGTACGTCTGGATGTGAAAATACCCGGTATTGAACGCGCCCAGGCCGAAGATTTGGCACGCCAAGCGCATGATTTTTGTCCGTACTCCAAAGCAACACGCGGTAACATTGATGTCGAGCTTAATGTCATTTGACTGCATTTCTATAACTTCTACACTCTGGCCGCCGATTTATCGGGGGCTTTTGCACATAGATCTTGATTCGCTGAGATTCACGACCATTTGACATCATCGCCAAAATTCATTAAGATGGCTTAGGTGATTCTGGTCATCAGGTACGAAACAAATTTGAAAAATACGGGTGATATGATGTCTTACAGACCGAATATTGTTAATTTCACGCTGGCTGGCAGCAACGAAAAAGAAGGGCTTTATGAGTTTAAAATGAGTTTGGCCGATGGAACGGAGTGCCGCGTTTTTTCTCAACGTCATCCGGAGTGGACCTTGACGAATATTAGTCGACTGCTAACGACGCCTTGCCCGGTATGCCATAAGGATTTTATCTGCAAGTGTATGGATCAGTTCCATGATGAGTTTTTAGAGCAAATTAATGCAAAACAGCTGTTTGAGAAAGCATTGAGCTAGTTTTTCGAACAGGCAAGGATTATACATTTCTAGACAAGCGTCGGATACTTTCGGCGTTTTTTTGTTTATAATCGAACCGTTGCGTTTTCATGCCGTTGATTTCTCTGTGGAGGTGAAATGCGTTGATGAACCAGTCTGATCATGTCCATACCGAACATTCCATTGTATTGGTGGATGGGGTATGCCACTTTTGTCAGGGAGCAACCCGCTTCATTATCAAACGTGATCCTAAGGGAATATTCCATTTTGGTTCCCTGCAATCCGAGGTAGGGCAAGAACTTTTACGTGCAGGTGGACTGTCTACAGATCAACTGGATACATTCGTTCTGATTGAAGACGGTACGTATTATACAAGGTCAACTGCAGCTTTACGGATTGCCAAACGCCTTCGTTTTCCATACCCGCTGGCCTATGTATTCATCTTGATTCCCCGCTTTGTGCGCAACGCAGCCTATAACTGGGTAGCGCGTAACCGATATCGTTGGTTTGGCAAGGATGAGGAGGATCAATGTCAGATCCCCCCACCAGAAATTAGGAAACGATTTTTTTAGTTGCTTTATTTATGTTTATTTTTACGACGATAATTACGAATCAGTAATATCACAGCTACCGCGATCAGTATGAGACCCGTAGCCGATACATACACGATATGGCGTACATTGGGTACGTTGACCGACAATTTTAGCTCGTTTGACTCTAATGGAGCAATGTCCCAATAGAGTGTTTTTCCATCATCCGACACACGGTCCGCATTGCTGGAAGCAGGCTGGATGGGCAGGGATAGGCTGAAGTTAAGATCCAGTTGCCGTTCTAGTAATTTGCGTGCGAACACATTCATTTGTTCTAATTTATCACTCAGGCCACGAGCTTCTTCAGGAAGCATCCGAGGCAAATCGAGCTTAAGCGTAAGATCCATATTGGTTGTGAAAAAATGCTGGCTCACTGCGCGATTTATTTCTAATCCCTCAGGCAGGTTTAAACCCTGATCGGGATTTTTTTGGTTTGTACCCCAATCCCCTTGATAATGCCCCTTTATTTGATATCCCTTTCTCCCTTGTTCCGATAGCGGCTGCACGTCTACATTATTGCTTTGCATACGTTGAACTAATCGATCGAGCAGCCCCGGATTGTCCAACATCATCAGTGTCTGGTTGTTTACACTGAACGTTGCATCCATATCTACACTTTGATCCAGATGAACATCTACATGAATGTCACCCCGAGCACAGGAAGTTAGGGCAAACAGACAACACACCAGCATAAAAATGAGCAGTATTTTTCGTAACTGTATTTGCCGACGTTTGTTCCAATTAGGGCTGTATCCTGTTGGGTCCATGACTTGCACCTTCTTTGTATGGTTTCTTTGGTATAACGACCGGATATCTTCTATATATTACACATTCGGCGAGCCAAAATCGAACGATATAAAAGAATAGTTAAGATTTATATTTCAAAAATGTTTCCCTAGGTAAAAACTTTAGTGTATACTCTAAAATATAGTATGGATAAAAAATAATTGTCTCAAGGAAATAGTTTGTCCTAAAACAAATATTAAAAGGAGGATTTTAAAACATGAACAAGCAGTTTAAGAAGGCTTTGCCACAATGGGTAGCGACGGTTGGAGTGTTGTCTCTAGTTCTGGTTCTAGCGACTGCATGTACAGATGCCAAGAAGACAGAACAGGGAGCTACGAAAGAGGCGGGACAGAAAATAAAGGCTACGACTACCATCGGTATGATCTCAGACATTGTCGGGAAGGTCGGCGGTGCTCATGTGGAGGTCACGGGAATTATGAAGTCAGGCGTTGACCCACATTTGTACAAGGCGTCTCAGGGAGATATGCGTAAGCTGGATAAAGCCGACATCATTTTTTATAACGGGTTGCATCTGGAAGGGAAAATGCAGGACATTCTGGAGAAAATCAGCAAGCAAAAGCCTGTTATACCCGTGTCCAAAAATATTGCCCAGAACCAATTGCGTGCAGCTAGCCCAGAAATGGGATCTGAGTATGATCCACATATCTGGTTTGATGTACAAAACTGGATGTCTGCAGTAGAAACCGTCAGAGATGAATTGTCGGAACTTGATGCTGCTCATGCGGAGGATTATAAGGCCAATGCCGAAGCTTATCTCGCTGAGCTACGAGAACTGGACGATTACACGAGAGAGCAGATTGCCAGTATACCGAAGGCTCAGCGCGTACTTGTCACAGCACATGATGCGTTTGGCTATTTCGGAGACGCTTACCAGATTCAAGTAAGAGGCCTTCAAGGCATGAGTACAGAGTCAGAGGCGGGTTCACAAGATGTGACCAAGCTGAGAGATTATCTGGTGGAGCATAAAATTAAAGCCATATTTGTAGAATCGAGTGTTCCAAGAAAGGCCATAGATGCGGTTATTCAGGGTGCAGCTCAGCAAAGTCATACCATACAGGTTGGCGGCGAGCTGTATTCGGATGCTATGGGTGAAGAAGGTACAGAAGATGGAACATATATTGGAATGGTCAAGCATAACGTGAATACGATCGTTAGAGCTCTTAAATAAGGAGGCGTAGACACATGGGACATTCACCACTTGTTGTTCGTGATTTATCGGTAGCCTATCAAAAAAAGCCCGTTTTGTTCGATGTCTCCTTTGAGGTGCCGGAAGGTAAGCTGATTGGTATTATCGGCCCCAACGGGGCTGGCAAATCTACACTGATCAAGGCCGTGCTTGGGCTGATTCCAAAGCTCAGGGGCGAGGTGCTGGTCTACGGCAAGCCCTATAAGCAACAGCTGCTCAAGGTTGGATATGTACCGCAGCGGGAGTCGGTGGATTGGGATTTTCCGACGAACGCTCTAGATGTGGTTATGATGGGACGTTACGGCAGACTGGGCTGGTTTAAACGTCCGGGAGCAGCAGATCGTCAGGCTGCGATGGAGAGTTTGGACAAGGTTGGAATGAGCAAATTTGCAGACAGGCAGATTAGTCAATTGTCAGGCGGGCAGCAGCAACGCGTTTTTTTGGCGAGAGCGCTTGCGCAGGACGCTCAGCTTTATTTTATGGATGAACCGTTTGTTGGTGTGGACGCTGCAACAGAAAAAGCTATCATTTCATTGCTTAACGATCTGAAACAGCAGGGGAAAACCGTGCTTGTCGTTCATCATGATTTATCTACGGTCACGGATTATTTTGACCAGGTTATGCTGTTGAACGGGCATCTGATGGCATTTGGAGAGACCGCAGATATTTTTACCGAGGGAAATCTGCAACGTACGTATGGCGGGCGTCTGAGTATACTCAAAACAGGTTCGGAATCCGGCACGATACTCGGAGTGAGGTGAGCAGTATGACAAGCTTGGCAGCGCTTTTGGCAGACCCGAACATGCAATGGATTTTGCTTGGATGTATTTTACTCGGTTTAAGCAGCGGGGTGATTGGCAGTTTTATGTATTTGCGTAAGCAATCACTTATGGGAGATGCTTTGGCACATGCGGCTTTGCCGGGGGTATGTGTGGCTTTTATGA
>RCUE01000093.1_pt1 | contig 39329 bp, 32 predicted proteins | sample 2166111 | NCBI WGS metagenome assembly RCUE01 (sample SAMN09930795, study PRJNA488358) | compost metagenome | feature: garden; material: soil; isolation source: compost soil in phenylacetonitrile-enriched culture | place: Germany: Experimental Botanical Garden Goettingen | collected 2016-01-27 | reverse complement strand
TGTTGTTACTGGAATTATAGCACGTAAATCCGTCCTTAAGCGACAACATTTTACATACTTATCCAGCCAATCTTATATGGACACTCATCGTCTTTTTCTGCTTACACACTCTACTTTGTCTCTATACGGGTATAGCTTCGCAACGCCAAAAAAAGTCCCAGCACAAAAATGAAACAAATACTGATGAGCCCTCCAGAGACATTCGTGTATGTTCTCCCAAGCGTGCCATGCGGAGAAAACAATACGGGTACTGTCCATGGATAAAAGGTATTCCCCGGTGCATTAACCAAAACAAAATTTAAACACATAACCGTACACATCCCCATAATAGCGGGCACAAATTTTTTCCATCGTATAGCGAAGAACGTAATGATCGGGATGAGCATAGCGTGCATAAGAATCATTTTAGTGAAGATTCCAAGCTGATGCCTAACGATTTCAAAGGTTAGCGGTCTGGTCGTAATTAACATACCCAATAGAGCAGATAGTACAAATGCCAACAACAGGCTAACAGCGATATACATGTAAATAACAAGCAGCTTGCTGAAGTAAAGACGACTCCGACGAACCGGGTTTGTAAACAGGGCAATATGCGTCTTCTCTTGATACTCTCTCGCATAGATATAGCAGGTCAAAATGTAGTAGCTCATATACCCAGTCAGAAAATTAATAAGAGTAACAATACTCATAAAATAGTCATTCCAACCATCACGATCTATCGAATACTTGGGACTACCCGCGTAACTATATAATTGCAAAATAATGGTTAATGCTAAAATTATCACACTCAACCAAAGAATTTTAGTTCTTTTCAGTTTCAAGCACTCTGCTTTAAACAGGTCAAACATAGTAGCCCTCCTTCAAAAACTCTTCATTTAGGCTCTTCTCTGATATGTCCATACGGATAAAAACAATCCAAGAAGAAAGATCACGAATAAGCTGAACCACGCTATAGGAATATTGACATGTCTGACCGCGCTTCCTTCATTGGGAGATAAAAGAACGGGAACAATCCAAGGGTACCATTCACTTTTGTATATAAAATTCAAAAATATAGCAGTACAAACTACGAGCACAACCACCATAATGCTCTTCCAGCGTATAGCAAAAAAAGAGGCGATCGGGATTAACATGGCATGCATCACACACATTCTAGCAAACACATGGATTTGGTATACCCAGATAGCCATCGTTAAGGGACGATCTGTAATGAGCATGCCTAATAATGCAGACAAAAACAGCACAAAAAATAAGGATACCATTATAAATCCATAAATAAGGATCAATTTACTAAAATAAAATTTAACCCTGGTGACAGGCGTGGTAAACATAAACAGATGCGTGTTTTCCTGATACTCTCTTGCAAAAATATGACCAGTTAAAATGTAATAGCTGATAAATCCGGCTGCAATATTGACCAAGGAAACAATATTTGTAAAATAGTAGTCCCAACCCAGATTATCAATTGAATATCTGTAAAAAATAGCGCTCAATCCAAACATCAACAGTACAACAGCCAGTAATATAATATAGCTCAACAAGAAGGCTTTAGAGCCTTTAAGCTTAATAAGTTCTGCTCTAATCATGCCGCTCACCCTCTTCTGAAATGAGTGTTAGAAAGTACTCCTCCAGTGTCTGCTTTGTGGTGTGTATCTCATAGACTGAAAACTGATGATCTATTAACTGCTTATTTAACGCAGCTGTATTCTCAATCTGACTATGAATTCTTAGTTGTTGTGGGGATATCACATTAGATTGAAGCTGCTTCATGTGCTCTTGCAGAAATGCTTGCACTGCTTCTGCATCGTCTACCTTTACATCTGTATATTGCTCAAAGCCTTCCTCTAACCGGCTCAAACGATCTTCCGCTAACAGTTTTCCATTATGTATAATCCCGATGTGTGTAGCTAACTGCTGAATTTCGCTCAAGATGTGGCTGGAAATAAGAATTGTTTTCCCGTCTTCCTCGCACAACCGCTTCAATAGCTGACGAATTTCCTTAATTCCAGATGGGTCCAGTCCGTTCGTCGGCTCATCTAATATAAGCAACTCAGGGTCATGAACAAGCGCCCTCGCAATCCCCAATCTTTGCTTCATCCCTAGGGAAAAATCTTTGAACTTCTTTTTACCGGTATGCTCTAAGCCTACCGTGGTTAAGGTACGTTCTATTCTTCCATCATCCTTCATTCCCATGTACTTACAGCATATTCTTAGATTATCGCGTGCACTCAAGTTTTCATATAGACCCGGCGTTTCAATAATTGTACCAATCTTGGAAAAGATAGACGGATAGTTTTTCTCCAGCCGTTCGCCAAATAAAAAAACCTCCCCGCTTGTAGGCTCAATCAGCCTCATCAGCATACGGATGGTAGTGGTCTTGCCAGCTCCATTCTCACCAAGAAAACCGTAAATGCTCCCCCGCTCCACATGTAAGGAAACATCGTCTACGGCTACCGGCGTCCCAAACTGTTTGCGGAGCTTTTTCGTTTCAATAATATAATCCATTTCTAAACCTCCCATTACAATAATCACCATTTATCATACATTTATTGTAGTAATGAATCAATAAAAAATTGCAATTATATCTTCTTATAAACTTTATTTACATATATAACAAAATTATTTATTTTACATCTTGAAAGTAGTTAAAGATGTGATATAAGTCGCTCGAATAATACAAAAAATAATAATATTATACAAAATTTTGTAACACATATTTTTCCTTTTTGAGTGTATGATTTCTATATACCTTACATATCCATACACCGCATAGCCTAATAGAAGGAGGTGACAACGATGTTAAAACAAATTAACGTAATTGCAGGGATTAAAGAACCTGTACGTGCTTACGGTTGTTCGGCAAATGATTTCTGCTATTACTGTGATACTAAAGATTATTGCGCAGCATGTGACACACTTGATGGGTGTTTTAATTCCGATACCTAGAATATTTCTAGGAATGTTTATTAAGAGATGTTAATATCATGTTTTGATTTCTTTATTTACCAAACGGGATTAATTAAAATTAATCCCGTTTTCCCTTTCTTAAAATATCCCAATAATAAAAGCGAGGTCTTTGAAATGGCTAATCTGATTCAGGATAAAAAAGATGAAATCATTCATTTTCACCCTTATAAATTGTTTGAAGTTGACTCAAAAACCTTCTTTTATAACGTTGTGACGAATGCCATATTTGAGATTGACTCATTAATTATCGATATTCTACATAGTAAAGGCAAAAACGAGGAGCACGTTGTTAAGGATTTGGCCAAGCGTTATGAATTATCACAAGTAAAAGAAGCCATCCAAAATATGAAGGAAGCATATATTATTACCACAGATACCAACATATCAGATGTTGAAAAAATAGGGGTGCTTGATAAATCGCATAAAGTGTTTAAATTATCCTCTCTGACGTTGTTTATGGTCCAAGAATGTAACCTTAGATGCACTTACTGTTACGGGGAGGAGGGAGAATATAATCAAAAAGGGAAAATGACATCAGAGATTGCTAGATCTGCTGTAGACTTTCTGATCCAACAATCGGGAGAAATTGAACAGTTAAATATCACTTTTTTTGGTGGGGAACCCTTGATAAATTTCCCTCTCATACAAGAGACGGTGCAGTATGTTCATGAGCAATCTGAAATTCATAATAAGAAATTTACTTTTTCAATAACTACGAATGGTACACTTATTACTCCTAAAATCAAAAACTTTTTTTACAAACACCATTTTGCTGTGCAGACCAGCATAGATGGTGATGAGAAAACACATAATTTCAATCGTTTTTTCAAAGGTGGACAAGGATCCTACGATTTACTTTTGAAACGCACAGAAGAAATGAGACAAGACCATAAAATTGGCGCACGAGGTACTGTAACTCCTGCAGAGTTTGACCTTTCTAAATCTTTTGACCATTTAGTGAAACTGGGGTTTAGAAAAATATATTTATCTCCAGCACTTTATTCCCTATCGGACGAGCATTACGATACTTTATCCAAAGAAATGGTTAAACTCGTAGAGCATTTCCGAGAGTTGCTGGAACGGAAAGACTATGCTACAGCAAAAAAAATGTCCAATGTCCTTGGCATGCTTAGTAAAATTCATTCCGGCGGTCCTAGAATCCACTTTTGTGGAGCGGGTACGAATGCGGCCGCTGTTGATGTTAGGGGAAATTTGTTCCCTTGCCATCGTTTTGTAGGCGAGGATGAATGCTCTATTGGCAATCTATTTGATGAAGATCCATTGAGCAAACAGTATAATTTCATTGAGAATTCAACAGTAAGAAATAGAACCACCTGTTCAAAGTGTTGGGCCAAAAATCTCTGTGGTGGGGGATGCCATCAAGAGAACTTCGCGGAGAACGGAAATGTCAATCAACCTGTCGGTAAACTTTGCAAAGTAACTAAGAACTTCATTAACGCCACTATAAATTTATACCTCCAACTTACCCAAGAACAAAGAAGTATCCTTTTAGGTTAATAATAACTACTCGGCATTGTGCCTCTATATCACTTCATATTATTTATTAACAATGCCGATCTAGCTACTCTGATTCTATCTGGCTTTATCCCCAAATATGGAGGGCCTACTTTATGTTCCAACTAATCAGAAAATACATTAAGCCTTTACTGGCACTACAAATTATTGTACTTAGTATCATTGTTATAAATATATTATTCATGATCTACCAACCTATTTTAATGCAACGGCTGATAGATTCCTATAACACAGAAACACTCTCAGCTAAAGAAATCAGCTATTTAGGCAGCCTTTTTTTATTACTACTAATTGGTGGAGGATTGACAGGAGCACTGAGAGATTCAATCATTTTTAAAATCAAAAATTTATTACAGTTCCGATTGAGGAATGATATTTATCAACAAAATCTTAATTTACGAAGTCATCAGCCCCCCGGAAAAATTATTTCCTTACTCTATAATGATGTCGAGGCTCTTACTGGATTGCTAAATCAAGCATTTATAGCTATGTTTACGGACTGTCTGACAATTGTCGCAACCGTTGTTGTTCTCTATTTTATGAATTGGAAACTGGCAACGGTCTCCCTGATCTTTATCCCTATTTACTTTTTCTTATACTACAATTCCAAAAAGAAAGTGTACCAATTAAATGTGGCCTACAAAAAACAATATGAAAATATGACAGAAACCCTTCAGTTAGGTTTGAAACAAAAATGGACTTCAATCAGATTTAACCGTCAAAAATATAGTAGTGCGCTATTTTGCAGAGAACAAATCTTTTTGGTTCGTATTTTGAAAAAACTTTTTGCGCGAGAACTGCTACTAGGTATAATCAGTAATTTTTTAAGCGGATTTTTCCCTTTACTTTTACTAGTTATTGGAGGCTTTTTACTGATTGATGGAGAGATTACTTTAGGTACACTGGTTGCTTTCAGTACATATATAGTCAAGTTGCTACAACCTGTATCACGCTTGTCGCAATTAAACGTAGGTGTGCAATCAGCGGTAGCTTCAGCTGAAAGGATTCTTAACTTTTTCAATTTAAATGATGTTTGGAACGGCACAAATATTGAGGGATTTATGGGAAATGGAATATACGTAAAAAGTGTTTCTTTTTCCTATAGCAATCTTACTCCTATTCTTGATGACATCTCATTTGAAATCAGAAAAAATCAAATGTTAGGTATCGTAGGTGAAAGTGGATCTGGTAAAACGACTATTGTGAAGCTCCTAACCGGAGAAGTCATTCCGACTAAGGGCGAGATCTACTATGGGGATAACAGATTGCACGATTTGAATAAAAATTACTTCTATAAAAATATAGCGGTAGTCACACAAGAAGAATTATTAACAACAGGAACCATATTCGATAATATTGCCTTTGGCAATAAAAATGCTACTTTAGATGAAGTTGTTAATATTTCAAAGAAGGTGGGGTTACATGACTATATCTCATCCCTTCCCGAAAAATATAACACTAATATTATTTCTGGAAAATATGATTTATCGGTAGGCCAGAAACAACGTCTGGCTATCGCCAGGGCACTGCTTCACAATGCACCTGTGCTCATTTTGGATGAGCTAACCTCTGCCCTTGACGCTGAAACTGAATCTCTAATCTTGCACCTTTTAAATGAGCTTAAGGGTAAACGAACTATCATTATTATTGCTCATAAATTCCAAACAGTCATTCACGCGGATCATATATTAGTTGTTCAAAATGGTCAAATTGTAGAACAGGGCAGCCATGCGGATCTAATGTCTTATAGCAGCACTTATTCTAACTCTTATATGAAACAAAAAGATTTTCTACAAAATGGAGTGCAGGAGCCATCCTACAAATAAAGGCAATCCGTAAAACAAAACAGGCACCTGACGAAGCGTACACTTCGTTGCAGGTGCCTTGTTTATATATAAACAACGTGGGATTACTTAGGCCTCAGTAGCCACGTTGATATTGTTCAGGTATGGAAGGCTTCTCGCCGCGCAGTGCCACCGCTGCATGAGTAGCCCAATATGGATCGCGCAGCAATCCGCGTCCCACAGCGACCAGATCGGCATCCTCATTGCCGATAACAGACTGCGCCAAGGCCGGTTCATCCAGTGCGCCAACGGCGATGACTGGGATGTTCAGCGCCTCGCGGATTTGGCGAGCAAACGGCACTTGATAGCCCGGATAGTTGCCTGGCTTTCTGGCGCCTGCCGGTCCTTCTCCGCCCGAGCTGACATGGATCACGTCTACGCCTGCAGCCTGATATGCTCGGCTCAGCTCAATAGCATGATCCACATCGTATCCACCATCTACATATTCCACCGCGCTGATGCGGAAGATTAACGGCATACCCGCAGGCATTTCCTTGCGCACAGCCTGAATGACTTCAACGCCGAAAAGGGATAGCTCCTGACCATACACGTCATCACGCTTGTTTGTAACCGGCGAATGGAATTGGTGAATCAAGTAACCATGTGCACCGTGAAGCTCAATCGTATCCACGCCCGCTTGAACCGCACGCCGGGCGGCGTCTGCGAATTTTTGTACCATGCCACGGACTTCCTCTGTGGTCAGTGCGCGCGGCTGCTTATAACTCGCATCCGGGTATGCGATGGCCGAGGGAGCGACCGGCTCTGCTGCATCCTCAGCTTTACGGCCCGCGTGAGCAATCTGAATGCCTACCTTGGACCCGTGCGCATGAATACCGTCAACCAGCTTCTTATAAGCCGGAATATGTTCATCTGACCAAAGGCCCAGATCATAATCGGTAATTCGTCCATCCGGTTCCACGTCCGTCATTTCTATAATAATCAGCCCCGTGCCTCCAATTGCTCGGCTTAGGTAGTGAACATGATGCCAATCATTCGGAATCCCATCCTTGGCTGTGACCGAGTATTGGCACATCGGTGCCATGACCACACGATTCTTTAACTCCAAATTTTTGATTGTATACGGTGTAAACAACGAAGTCTTCAAAACGCTCATCTCCTTTTTCATCTCTACCACATAACTAAAAATGCGTTCCAAATTACACGGTCTATTATAAGCACAATCGGCACAGTCCAAACGAAATAAAGAGATTCCCCAACCGGGGCCTCCCTCGTATTTGCACCGTGCAGTCATTATGTATATCGTAAGGTTGTAGATGTATTGCACACAATCTATTATCCACAACCTAATAACTTTTTGCAAGTAAATATTTAAATATTATTAAATATTTTTTTGTTCACACTCTCTCGACCTCCTAACTCTAACACAAAAAGACGCCCTTACGGACGCCTCTGCGAAACCAGTTTTATTGTGCTGAACCTAATTGCACCCATGCCTTCTCAATCTCTGCAACCGCCTGATCCTTGTTCATGTTACCACTGATATAAGCCTGCATCAGCTCGCCAAATTTTTGATGGAATGTATCCAAGGAGTAGTTAACAGACAGATCACCGGACTTCGACGTTTTCAAAATGCTTTCCATTTCCTTAGGCATTTCCAGATCAGGAAGCGGTGCATCCTTAATTGGAGGAATCACCTTCGCTACCTGGGAGAACCAGTTCTTACCGTATTCCGAAGTGTACAGCCAGTTGAAGAATTCAATTGTTTCCTTCGATACTTCGGAATCCTTATTGATACGCAGCGCCTGATCTGCACCGGTAATGATGACCGATTGATCCGCTTTGTCACTCACCGGATATCCCATGATGCCAATCTTGAGATCAGGGTTAATTTTCTTGATCGCTTCCTCATCCCACGCACCTTTACCCGTCATAAATGCAGCTTTTCCAGATGCAAAATCACTTACTCCCGCATTGCTGTCCCGTTCCAGCGGCTTATCTGTGCCATGTTTCACCGTCAAATCAATGAAGCTAAAGAAGTTGTTGTACAGCACTGGGTAGTCCTTGATTTTTGCTTTACCTGCGATAAAATCACTAACGAGCTGCTTCGACTCCACGCCTGCATCCTGTGCAGCAGCATCTACATAGTGCATGAAGATGTGCTTCCATACCCACCACTCTTTATATGCGTTGGCAAATGGAGTAATGCCCTTCGCCTCCAGCTTGGTGACCGCGTCCTGCATTTCTGCAATCGTCTTTGGCGGGGAGGTTATCCCAGCTTTGGTAAGCAAATCTTTGTTGTAAATCAACGAAAACAGGTTCCCCTTCACCGGGAGTCCGAGCACTTTGCCGTCACTGGAACTCATATTCGCTCGAACAGCATCCGTCATGGCTGCTGCTAGCGGCTCATTGGTCAGATCGGCGCTATAATCCGCATACGTGTCGATGTCGCCTCCTGCCGTCGTTTGGAATACATCCGGTGTACTACCTGAAGCTATTTTCGACTTCAGAATCGTGTTGTAGTCTGCCTGCATGATCTCCAGATTGATCTTCACGTTAGGTTTGACCTTCTTATACTCCTCGATATACGCGTTAAAAGCATCGGTATACTCCGGTGAGGCTGTGAACATGTTTATTGTAACCGTTTTCAAATCTTCTTTGCCGCCAGCACTTTCTTTCGACGCATCCGTGCCGCCGCTGCTTCCACATCCGCTCAACAAACCGACCGTCAAAAGCAAACTGCCGGATAACGCCATCATCTTCTTTAACATGGATACTCCCCCATTTGTTTGTGATCAACGTCCATGCGATCATTCTAAAAAATATACTCCAATTTAAAAAGGCAGATTAGTGAAGCATTAAGGGTAAAAAAGTGGTTTATTGCAAGCTCACACGATACTCAGACGGTGACACCTGATAATAATTACGAAAAGCCTTACTGAAATAATTTTTATCCTTGTAGCCGAGCATATCCGAAATTTCCTGTATTTTCAGGCTGGAATCGCCCAGCAGCTCCTTCGCCTTGTCCATCCTAACCTTCTGTACATATTCGTGAATACCGTAACCAAACTGCTGCTTAAACAGCTTCATCAAGTATTCCCGACTCAAAAAATAGGTTTCAGCAAAAAACGAAATTTTAATATCCTCAAAATAATAACGGTCGATGTGCCTTTTGATGTCCGTTATGTCAAAGGGCTGGTTCCCCGCTTGAGCATGTTGGACCCCAGCAATGTAAAGCTCCAGCATCCGATTCAATCTCTGACCGTAGTGAACAAAGCTCGTAAAATCAGCAGACAAATCGCTTTCCCCCATGTGCTCCGGTTCTTCCAAAGCTCCATCTTGATTCAACGCTGATGTAGACGCACCCAACTCAATCGCTGCCTCTTTCAGTAGAAAATGGAACTCCCGCATCAATCGATCAGCATCTTGTAAACGGAAAACAGGACCTGTTGCCAATTGTTTCAGCAGATCACCCAGCAGTACCTTTGCCCGGTTTGCCTGACCTGTCTGAGCATCCTTTTGGATCGACAACAGTTGCTCCGTCCATGACATTTCCTCTGACGCAGCCATTTGCCGGGGCACCGTATGGAGAATAGATTCCCCTTCCAGCTTCAATACATCCGTGCTGTGAATGAGCGTTTTGGCATCCCTATAGGCAGAAGCCAGCTCCACTACGTCTGTACAGAGCTTGCCCACTCCGGCCGCTACTACCATACTGAACAGCCCATGCAGGTTCACAACCGCCTTCTGTGCCACTTGTGCCAGTAGGAGGGACATATGTTCTTCATGTCCTGGGGCCAGGGTACAGATCGAAATGACCTCGCGCTCCCGTCGCGGATGGGGGAAGCTAAAACAACTCAACCGTTCATCTGATGTCTGCGCTAATACATTCGTTACAGCAAAATCCATCAGATCGGCATCGCCATGAAAACGTGTCCTGCGAATCTCATCCCTGTTCAGCAGCCGCAGCACGATCACCCCAAAGCGATTCCCCGGCTGATCCGCTCCGATTAATGGGAGCAACGCCGTATTGGCCTGCTTTTTAAAGCTACCGTCCAAAATGGACAAATACAGCTTCTCTTTCAGCTTCGGCAGTGACATATTCAGCGTAATGTTCTGGCTAATGGACTTGTTTTTGCTTTGCTCTCGGCTTTCCAGAATGTCCACTGCTTTGCGCAGTGCCTGGTTCAGATCCTGACGATTGATAGGCTTGAGCAGATAATCCACCACCCGGGATTGAATCGCCTGCCGTGTAAATTCAAAGTCGTTGTAGCCGCTAATGACAATCGTCAGCAGATGGGGATATGCCTTCTCGATGGCACGGAGAAATTCGATACCGTTCAGCTCAGGCATTTTCATATCGACCATCACCACATCTATAGGGTGCTGACCCAGCAGCTCCAGTCCCAATCTTCCATTCGTCGCTTCATAAATATGTTCGATCCCCAGACGGTCCCAGTCCCCGATAATACGAATGGCTTCGCGCAACGGCTCTTCATCGTCAATAATCAATACGTTATACATGACTACTTCCTCCCCGGGGAATTTGCATTCTCATTTCCGTTCCCGTTTCATCCGTAAGGATGAATAATCCTGCCTGATCTCCATACAAAAGCTTCAACCGTGTGTTCAGATTTTTCAAACCAATATGCTCACTCTCCCGTTCTTCCCATTTTTCATGGAATGAATCCAGCACCAGTCTCAGCTTGTCCTCTGAAAATCCAGGCCCGTTGTCCCTGACTGCAATTGTGGCATTTGCATCTGTAGAACTCGAATCGGCTGAAATGACGATCAGAATATCGCTTGATACTTTTTCCAACGCATGCTTGATAGCGTTTTCCACCAACGTCTGCACAGATAACCTTGGAATCGGCAGCTCCATCAGCATTTCCTCCCATACCACTTCGACCCGCAGTCTCACCCCGAATCTTGCTTTTTGCAGACCTATATATCGTTCAATATGCTTGAGCTCCTCGCGGGCAGCTACGATATCCTTGCCGTTGATGGAATACCGTAACGTTTGGGCCAACGCATCCACCATATCCGCCATGTCGAACATCTCCCGCTTTAATGCCTGTGTGGATATGGCTTGCAGGGCATTGTACAGAAAATGAGGATTAATTTCAGCCTCCAACGCCTTGAGTATGGCGTTCTTTTCGACCAGCTTCATGCGATAGCGCTCATTAATAAGTTCTTCGGTTCTTTGGACCATTTCGTTAAAATGCAGCGACAAATATGCAATCTCGTCATGTCCCTTCACAGGAGCTGTTGCTCCAAAATCTCCGGTGCTAAACCGCTTCATCTGGGTGGACAGCTTATGTAAAGGTCGGGTAATGGCGTTCGAGGTCAGTGTCACTAATATAATAGACACGCCTAAAAATAAAGCCCCGATGGCATAGCTCCAATTCCGTGTTGTCGTAGCTGCTTCATAAATCTGGCGGTATGGGATGGGCTTAATGAGCTGCCACCCATCTTTTTCGCCAGCATCATAGACGACCAAATACTCCTGATTGCCACTGCGATCAGACCACGTTACTCGCCCGCTTCCTCCCTTGCCGATCTGTGCCAACACTCCGGAATCACGCATCCGCTCATATAGCGGAAAGCTGTTCACATAAAAGGGAACCCGTTCGGGGCTGATCAGCATCAGTTGGTCCCCTTTACCCAGTGGAATGTTCTGCATGATTTCATCCACGGCGCTTGTATTGTAATAGAAGGACAACACCGCCTGCGGGTGACGGGATGCAATCGACCTCAGCACTCGATGGTATGCCATAAAGCTGGCTTGTGGCGCCACATAGCCCATATCAGAGCGGGACCCCACAAAGGATTGAAATGATTCGTTCGTGGTACTGGCCATCGCCTCTTTATACCAAGGAAGCTTGGGAATATCCGTGTTTATTCCTTTGCGCACCGTAATGTTATACGTCTCCCTGGTCACCACATAGTATTGATGTCGGTCCGCCACGTACAGATAGATCGCTTCCAGATCGGTACGCGAATAAAACATGCTGCGCAAGTAATTCTCAATGACCATTCTCGAAGCATAGTCCCAGTTCTCATTGGCAATCGCGTTCATAATATCGTTGTAACGTAGCTGCGGAAGAGCCAACTGCTGCATTCCCTCCAAGTAATCCTCCAAATTCTGATTGACCAGCAGCAGATTATTCGTCGTGCTGGCGATGCTATGGTTAACCGACTCCTTTTCAATCATCTGATAGGAAATAATTGTGAGTGAGCCCACCACCAGAATAATCACCGAGGTAAAAAGTAGAATGAGCTTGTTCACTAATTTTTGCGTGATTCTCCTCCACATAGAGCGAAGAAACGTTCTTACACGCTCTGACATCATGATAATCGCCCCTTTTGAAAGCGTACACATTTTTACCCTCAACTGTTTTCTTAAATCCATTGGTCCGGCCCTAGGGGCTATCCTATACTTTCATTATATCTTAAACAGCTTGGAGCGAAAGAGCGGAAAATGTTGAGAAAAAGAGGTGCGTTATGCTGAAAAAAAGGGGAACCCGGGGCGACAAGGGCAGTAAACTGGAATTCGGTTTATTCACACTGCCCGTAATCTTGTGCATTACGATTGCATTTTATATTCCGTTTTTGATGACGATACGCTATTCCCTGACCAAGTGGAACGGCATATCCAAACATCCGAAATTTGTAGGTCTGGATAACTTCAAGCAAATCTTGCTTGGAGACGCCAATTTTGCACATGCAGCCTGGTTTACCGTCAAGTATGCCATCCTGTACATTGTATTGGTGAATGTGCTGGCCATTTTGCTGGCGCTCGTTCTCGATATGAAGTTGAAAAGCTCAGCTTGGTTGCGAGCGGCCTTCTTTATCCCTTATATCCTCAGTCTTGTAATTGTTGGATTCATATGGAAATTTATCTTCATGCAAGGCTTTGAGTCATTGGGTCACAGTACAGGCTGGGGCATCTTCCAGCTCAGTTGGCTAGGTGAGGAAGGGCTCGCGTTTGTTTCCATTTTGGCGGTATCGATCTGGCAATCCATTGGCTTTTACATGGTCATTTATATTGCAGGCTTGCAATCTGTGCCAGAGGATCTAAAAGAAGCTGCCATTGTCGATGGCGCGGGGCCGATTCGGAGATTTTTCAGTATTATTCTACCGATGCTTGCACCTTCCATTACGATCTCAGTCTTCATGGCACTGACCAACTCAATCAAAGTGTTTGACGTCATTTTATCTCTGACCGGCGGTGGGCCGGGAGGTACGACATACAGCATTGCGTATGATATTTACCGGGACACGTTCCAGAACAATCTGTATGGCTACGGAACAGCCAAAGCATTGATTTTATTCGTTGCAGTCCTGATCATTACGATTATTCAATTGTCTATTTTCAAACGCAGGGAGGTTGAAGCCTGATGCAACGCAGCCGTACGGGACGTATTTTGCTAGAAGCGGGCATGATTGTATTATCACTGTTATTTTTGTACCCGCTGTTTCTCGCCATTAACAATTCGTTCAAAAGCTTCGCTGAGGTCATGACCGACGTCATTGCGCTGCCCAAGCAGCTTTCGCTGGATAACTACGTATACGTATGGAAGTTCATTGACTATCCTCGTTTATTTCTGAATAACACGATTATTACTGTGCTCGGGCTGGCAGGCATTGTGCTGATATCCTCCATCGCTGCTTATAAGCTGGCACGGACGAAAAGCAAGTGGAGCTCCGCCATTTACATGCTGTGCATTATGCCGATGTTGATTCCATTTCAGTCCATCATGCTCACTGTCTTGCGACTGGCGAAAGACTTGAATTTGGCAGACAGCACTTGGGGACTCGGCCTGCTGTACTGGGGTTTCGGAGCCCCGCTGGCAGTGTTTATCTATCACGGCTTTGTGAAAGGCATCCCGGTCGAAATTGACGAAAGCGCCAAAATCGACGGAGCCTCAGGCTTTCGGCTCTTCTTTTCCGTCATCTTCCCGTTGCTGAAATCGGTCACCGCCACTATTGTTATTATCGACGTGATGTGGATATGGAACGATTTTCTGCTTCCACTTCTCATGGTTAACGGCTCACCCAGCACCAAAACACTTACGCTGGCTGCCTATACCTTCGTTGGGCAATACACATCAGACTGGCAATATGCCATGACCGCGATGGTAATGGCTGTGCTGCCCTCCATTATCGTATTTATCTTTCTACAAAAATACATTGTTAAGGGCGTAGTGGCCGGGGCCGTCAAAGGTTGAGGCAATTACATCATTACAGATGACCCAAAGAGGACTTGCGTAAAGTTTACGCAAGTCCTCTTGTCTTCGTGATGTCCATGCCCGTACTCTGACATTATTTATGCTTAACCCATTGCGCGCTATCCATCGGCCAAAAAATCACATCCGCACGTCCAACAATGTCCTTGATGGAAACAAAACCAATAGCACGACTATCTCTACTATTATTGCGGTGGTCACCCATCACAAAAATATACCCCTCAGGAACCTTGGAATCGGTTATAGTTCCGTTTGGAAAGTCCACATTATTATATAATTCTCCCTTGGCGTGAGCATCTTGGATAGCTCCTTGAATGTATGGCTCCTCTACTTTCTTACCGTTCACATAAAGATGATCACCTTGATACTGAATTGTATCTCCAGCCACTCCAATAACACGCTTAATAAAGTCCTTTTGTTCCTTTTTTACATGGAATACAACAACCTCGCTTGCCTTGGGGTCACGAAAATCGTAAATTACCTTATTCACGACCACTCGTTCATCTGTTTTGAAATTCGGTTCCATGGATGCTCCCTCAACAATAAATGGCGCAAATAACAGCCAACGTATAATGAACACGAGCACAATGGCTGCAATAATTGCCTTAAGCCAATCGATCATCTCATTATTCATTCGCGGTCGCTTTTCCTGCAATGGTTCGGAAGTTGAACTCGTCAAATGCTTCCCGCTCTCCATGCGCTAAACCCACCTTTTCTCACAGTTTTCATTTCTATTATATGTATAATGTTTAAGTATAATCAAATTTTCCCAGCCTTGCAAAACCATATTTTTAGTTGAAACAAAAGTGTGAACTTTTTTTCACAATATCAAAAAAACAACAAAAAAACTATTGATGCAAACGTTAACATATATTACACTGTGCATATACTTCTTAGAGCGTTTTGGACTTATGATAGATCAATCTGTCCCCCCAGGAGGTGTCCTGTTTTTTAATGGAAAGACAGCATGATCCACTTTTATATGTGCTATCTTCTTTTAAAATATGAGCTCAGATAAGGAGGAATTTACATGTTTAAACGGAATGATCGTCCAAAAAACGGCTTTAACGCTCTAAGACTCGGTGTTTCTTTTGTTCTTGCTTCTTCTTGCCTTATTGGAACCGCTTACGCAGATGTTCCATCTAACAACCTCCCCTCTACCACACTCACAGAGGAGGCCGTCAGCGCAACCGATTCAGCAGCTGCTTCCACCACGTTAGCGGCAGGTGATTTGTATGTAGCTCCTAATGGTAACGTGTCCAATCCAGGCACGATATCTAGTCCTACCACCCTCGAAGCAGCACTGACACAAATTGCTCCTGGTAAAACCATCTACCTGCGCGGTGGTAACTACGCCTACTCTTCAACGATTACAATTCAGCGTGGAAATAACGGCAGTAACGGCTCACTCAAAGGGTTAGTCGCTTACGGTAGCGAAAAGCCTGTACTTGATTTTTCTGCTCAGGCCTTTGGTTCAGCCAATCGGGGACTTCAGCTTAACGGAGACTTCTGGCTGGTCAAAGGTCTTGAAGTCAAAGGTGCCGGAGATAACGGTATCTATATCGGCGGCAGTAATAACCGAATTGAAAATGTGGAAACCCACCACAATCGGGACACCGGACTTCAACTCGGGCGTTATTCCCCTAACGCTTCCACCAGTGAGTGGCCTGCGAACAATTTGATCTTGAATTCCTACTCTCACGATAATGCCGATCCCGATAATGGTGAGGATGCCGATGGCTTCGCAGCCAAGCTGACTGTAGGATCAGGCAATGTGTTCGATAACTGCTTGGCAGCGTACAACGTAGACGATGGCTGGGATCTGTACAGCAAAACGGAAACAGGCCCTATCGGTGCCGTAACCATTTTGAACAGTGTGGCCCATCACAACGGGCAAACCTCTGATGGAACGTCTACTGCGAACAGTGACGGCAACGGCTTTAAGCTGGGTGGAGACAAAATCAAAGTCAACCATATTGTAAAAAACAGTATTGCTTTCCAGAACAAAAAACACGGATTCACCTACAATAGCAACCCTGGCACAATTACTTTGACCAACAATACTTCATGGGACAATGGACAAAGCAATTTCGCCTTTGATAAGGGTGAACACGTGTTCATTAACAATCTTTCTTTTGAAGGAACAGCAAGTGATAAAACAAGTGGCACAGATCAAGATAACTCAAACGTTTGGTGGAAAAACAAAAAAACGACGAATGCCAAAGGTCTCGCAGCTAGTGCAGACGACTTTGTCAGTCTCGTGCCTTCCATCACTCGAGGCGCAGACGGTTCCATCCAGCTGGGTGATTTCCTTAAGCTGGCCAAAGGAAGCGATCTGATTGGCTCGGGTACTCCAAGCGGAAATATAGGGGCACGGTAAAAGCCCTACCTAATCAGGACGCCTGGCCCATCTACCAACCTAGACAATTCTGCATAATATAGCGACCGGTGATCGTCCTCATAACCAGACAAAATATGAGGTGAACAGATCATGGAACGAAAAATCACACTGAAACATACACTTGCCTATGGAAGCGGTAACATGCTGGGAAGTGGCGCACTTGCTATTAGCGGTGCATGGTTAATGTACTTTTATACAACCTTTTGCGGACTGTCTCCCGTTCAGGCCGCGGCCATTTTCTCTGTTGCTAGCATCATAGATGCAGTCAGCAATCCGGTCATGGGCTTTATCAGCGATAACTTTCACCGGACCCGCTTGGGCCGTAAATTCGGCAGACGACGCTTTTTCATCATGATGGGTATCCCGCTGATGCTCGTGTATCCGATGCTTTGGGTAGATGGGTTGGGCTTCTGGTATTACCTGAGTACGTACGTGCTGTTTGAACTGGTGTATACCTCAGTCATGGTGCCGTATGAAGCACTAGCGTCAGAGATGACCCGCGACTTCGGCGCACGCTCCAGATTAACTGGATGGAAGGCCATGTTTGGCAAAATTGCCAATTTTGCCGCTGCCTTTATCCCTGGTCGCTTTATTGCTGAGTATGGCAAAGACTCTCCATTGCCTTTCTTTTATACCGGTCTCGTTTTTGCAGCTATTTTGCTGATTGCGATGGCATTCTTGTACAAAAACTCCTGGGAACGTCCAAGTGAGGAACTGCAAAAGGAACTGGAAGGTGAAGCTCCGCTTTCCTTTATAGATTCGATGAAAAAGTTGTTTATCGACATTTCCTCTACCTTCCGGGTCAAGACGTTCCGTCATCATCTCGGGATGTACCTGGGCGGCTTTTCAGCTGAGTGGCTGTTTACTTCTGCTTTTACGTACTTTATTGTCTTCTCCTTGTTTCAAAGCTCGGAGATGGTGTCCAATCTGAATAGCTTTAACTCTGTCATTCAATTGATTTCTACCTATTTCTTCATCCAATTCTGTGTGCGTAAAGGATTCCGTATGCCATTCATCGCTGCACTCGTTGTCGTTTGCTTTAGCGTAGCAGGCTATGGCCTGCTCTATATAACGGGAGCCTCTAATACGATGGTATGGCTATATGTCATCACCCTGTTCATGGGGCTTGGTACTGGGGGCGTCTACTACATCCCTTGGAATCAATACACGTTCCTTGCCGATGTGGATGAAGCGTTGACCGGCCGTCGCCGGGAAGGTATTTATGCAGGTATGATGACTTTTGCCGGAAAAATGGTGCGGGCCGTTGTCGTCTTCATTCTCGGCTGGGTGTTACAGCACTTTGGCTTTGTATCCGGGGCTGATAGTCAGCCCGTCGCTGCTCAGCACGCCATCTTTTATGTACTCGTGGTCGGTACCATCGTTCTCGCGATCATCGGTATGATTGCTTCTGTCGTGATGAAGCTGGATATTGACAGCCACAAGAAGCTAATCGCCGAAATTGACCGCCTCAAAAACGGTGGTTCCATGAAATCAGCTAAACCGGAAGCCCGGAAGGTATTCGAGGAACTGACAGGTTTCCATTACGATCGGTGCTGGGGTAACAATAATGTGGGCTTCAAGAACAAACCCGTTGACCCTAAGACACACACTCCATCTATGTAACAACAATAACAATTACAGATTAAACATTTACTAAAGAGGTGACTGTATCATGGCAAATCCAACATCACAACCAACCCCCAGCCCTACAAAAACAGATTCTTGGGCTGTACGTATGAGCGATTCCGTTCTACAACGGAGCCCGGAATTTTACGAAAAATGGGAATATGACCATGGCGTGATTTACAGAGGTCTGGAATGGGTTGGCGAACTGACAGGTGATCCCAAGTATATGGAATATATAAAAAAACATATGGATCATTTTGTTGACGAAAATGGCGTAATTCAGCGCTATAAAGTAGATGAGTACAATATTGACCACGTGAATAACGGCAAGCTGCTCTTCTCTCTGTATCGTGCCACAGGAGATGAACGATACAAAAAGGCTGCCTACCAATTACGCAGTCAGTTGGAAAAACACCCACGCACAAGCGAGGGCGCATTCTGGCATAAGCAAATTTATCCGTATCAAATTTGGCTCGACGGCTTGTACATGGGTGCCCCGTTCTACGCTGAATTTATCCGCGAATTCGGAGATCCGTCAGAGTTTGACGATGTGACCCTACAATTCAAGCTTTGCTACAAGCATACGCGTGATCCTGAAACGGGTCTGCTCTACCATGCTTGGGATGAGAAGGGTGAGCAGCATTGGTGCAACCCGGAAACAGGCTGTTCCAAAAATTTCTGGGGACGCTCGATGGGTTGGTTCGTTATGGCACTCGTTGACGTGCTGGACTATATTCCAGAGGATCATGCAGACCGTCCTGTCCTGATCGATATGCTGACGGAAACACTGGAAGCCCTGCTGAAAGTGCGTGATAAAGAAAGTGGAGTCTTTTATCAAGTGCTCAACCTGGGCCATGTGAAAGGCAACTATCTGGAAGCCTCTGCTTCCTGCATGATTCTTTATGCTATTGCCAAGGGCGTTCGCAAAGGCTATCTGCCAGAGCAATATCGTCAAGAGGCAGAAATCATCCGTAAGGGAATTATCGATGAATTTATCACGATTACTGAAGAAGGACTCGTGAATCTGAACAAAACGGTGCAAGTAAGCGGTTTGGGTGGTAAAGATCGTCGGGACGGTACCTTCGCTTACTATATCAGTGAGCCGATTATAACTAACGATCCCAAAGGTATTGGCGCTTTCATTCAGGCGATGGGTGAAGCGGAGCGCATCTAAACGATGCGGACTATATACTCTTAGATAGCACAAAGGACGGTGGCGATCAGCCCCGTCCTTTCCTCATTTATGCCTATCTTACTTACTTCATAACTTTAAATTCATATCCCTGTTTCTTCAGATATTCTATGATTTGCGGCAATGCTTTGGATGTTTCTTCTTTACCATAGGTGTCATGCATGAGTATAATTGCTTTTTCTCGACCTTTGACTGACCTTATAAACTGGTTGATTAGTGCCGGTGCTTTCTTGGATCTTCCCTCTGCATCCTTCGTTAATACATTCCAGTCCACCTGATGGTAATCCTTTTGACGCAAAACCTTATCCAGAGCAGCCATTCCCTGTGGATCTCTTCTGTTCCATGTCATGTGCCCCCCAGGGAAGCGGATCATTCTGGTGGAGAATTCTGGCCCCAGAATACTTTTTAGAACCTGATTGTTCTTCTCGATCTCCTGCATAACATGATCCGTATTTACTCGTCTGTTCGGATATAAATATTTATAATTATGTGAGTACGTATGGTTTCCTATCGCGTGACCCTCTTTGACAATTCTTTTGATAAGGTTCCTGGTATGCTCATTTTCATTGGCTTCTTTACCTACAATAAAAAAAGTTGCCTTGACCTTCTGCTTTTTCAGAATATCCAATATCTGAGGTGTGACCGTCACGGATGGTCCGTCATCAAAGGATAAGTAGGCCACTTTTTTACCATCAGCTCCATCGGGCATTTGTCCTAGCATTTGCTGATTTAAATATTTTTCAACAAAGGCACCGTCTTCTACATCGGGATCGTTTTTTGGAGAGGCCGCTTTACCCTTTGCCCCTGCGCTGGATTTAACGTTTGATGATCCGGAATCCGTTTTTTTAGCAAGCTCCTGGGTCGGCGCGTGTGGCTTACTATCCGAAACCTTTATCGCAATGAAAGTAATGCAGCCTGCCACAAATAATATAATAGCAATCAGTATCAGCCTTCTTCTGTTCCTCTTCAAGCGGTGCTCACTTGTTCTACTATGTGAATAGCCCTTTTCCATTAGCTTATGTACCTCCACACTAAAATAAGAAAAACCACCGGATCAGGGTGGATGTACACACCTTAGAATGGACATTGGAAAAACCCTTAGGTTTAAGCCGGTGAAAATTTAGGGATGCACTTCAACCAGAGGACAACCTACTCCCGGTGGCTTTCTTGTCTTGCATTTGCATAATTACGAGTATCATTGCAGTTTATTACGATTGTTTCGTTAGGACCTGAGCTAACAAGGACGCATAAGCTTTAGCACCTTTAGGTTTTAAATGTACTCCGTCATGCTCGAAATATGAATTTTTACCAGAGCTTGCTGCATACCAGTCAATCATTGTAATTCGTGGGTCTTGGGATGCAGCTTCGGCAAGATGCTTGTTCACAATACTCTCCCATGGCCGAGGCACACGGGTATTCACGAGTATAATACGCTTCGTATCCTTCAGACTGGCGAGCAAATTCGCCAACTGATCCTTAGTGAAAGCGCCGTTCGTGCCCAGCTCAATGATAACTGTCTTACCTAGCTGTCCGTTCTGTCTTAGCTGCTCCAGTACGGCAGGCGCTTCGGCCATCTGACGACCGATCCGCCCATCTACAACAGCTCCCGGGAAGGATTCCTGAAGGTACGACTGTACATCTAACATGACAGAGTCTCCAATGGCGGTCACACTCGACCCATCACCTGTCATAGGCGTATCTTCTTTGGGTTTGTCCGAAGGTTCCGACGGTTTCGTAACATCATCCGTAGTACCCACCTGGACCACCGTGTTTTTAGGCGTCTGGGCTTGAGACGGGGCTGGGGTCTGCGCCTTGCTGCCCCCGGACCCTTGCAGCTTGGTGGCTTGGGGCTCCTTGGAAGCCACGGATACCGTTCCGTGAAGCGGCGGCATCGCTTTTGCCTTTGCGACTGGCTTCTCATCACTTGATGCCGCCTGAATCGTTGCATCAGGAGAAGCCACGTACAGGTGGACGGTACCCATGAGAATACCTGCAAAAAGCACAGCCGCTGTAGTTGTAGGCATCCATCTCCACCGCGCCTGTCTACGAACCGCTGAACGGATTTCTGTAATCCAGTGGCGGAATCCTCCATGGCGAATCGGCTCCTCGATATATTTAAACGAGAGAGACGCCAGCAATACGGTAGCTAGCAATTGTAAAATGATACGCGTCACATGTACGCCATCGGTATCTACTTGAGGCGTCGTTAGCGTAATAACCGGAAAATGCCACAGATACAGACCGTAGGAACGGGCTCCAATCCAGCGTAGCGGCTTGATTCCAAGGAGACGACCAAGGTGGCTTACCGGATGAGCCAACGCTGCGACCACAATAGCAGTGACCAAGGCTATGCCCAGCAGGCCGCCCCGGTACAGAGATGGGTCGTATTCATTCGAGGCCCACGCCCAGTGACAAAGCAGCAGCAAGCTTATTGCACCGATGCTGTCCAGAAGCATACGCGCCTTAGCAGAAGCTTGCTCTTTCAGCTTGCCGCTTGGCCACACCAAGGCCAGCGCTGCACCAATTAGTAAAGCAAATCCACGCGTATCCGTGCCGTAATACACCCGGCTCGGGTCGCTTCCCGGTACGTAAATCACGGCCATCAGGAGCGCAGATATTAACGCCAGACAAGTCACCCAGCCTGCAAGCACAATACGCTTGGGCATGAATTTTAGCCCGAGCGCCAGCAGTAAAGGCCACAGGATATAAAACTGCTCCTCCACCGCCAGTGACCACAGATGCCCAAGCGGAGAAGGGGGGCCGAAACTTTCAAAATACGAAACCTGATGGAAAATAAACCACCAATTGCTCATATACACCAATGCTGCAGGAACATCTCCGCGCAAGGCCGTTAGCCGTGACGGATCGAAGAGCAACGAGCACAGGACGATGACAGCCACAACCGTCAACATGGCAGGCAGCAACCTTCTGGCACGACGCAGCCAGAAATCTTTCATTTTAAAACTATGATATGTATCCCACTGACTAACCAAAATATCTGTAATCAGATACCCCGACAACGTAAAAAACACGCCTACACCCAACAAACCACCCGGCAACCAATCCGGATTCAGATGATACACAATGACTGCGATGACCGCCAGCGCTCTTAAACCATCCAAACCTGGCATATAACGACGTTGTGACGACAACCGATTAGACTTCATTTCAGCCGCCGTCCTTCTTGCAAATTCAAGCTCCCTGTCTGTTTCAATGCTCTTCTGCCCTTTCCCTCTCCTGCACATCGTCTGTGCGATGCCTTGTAGCCTTTTCATTCATTATATAAAACTTCATAATCGTAATGATTTCATTGAAGTTAAAATTAATGACAATGTTTTTATTATATCATTCCTTTCCACAGTTAGGTAACCACTGATAGATATACAAAAAAAGGCATCTCTTCCCTTAGGAAGAAAATGCCTCTTTATTCGGATTCTATTCTCTTAAAATTTGATGATACCTGAGGTATGAAGGAAGACCAACAACATCAGGATCGGTGCAACATACCGAAGACCGAATAACCAAACATTGAACCAGAAGGGTTTGATGTTCGCATGCTCAGCCGCAGTCTTCCAGTAGTAACCTGTGAATATAACAATCAACAAACCGCCTAACGGTAAGAAGATGTTGGACGCGGTGAAATCTACGAAATCAAAGAATGATTTATCCCCCACTTTTAACTCTGGCACCAGCCCCATGGACAATGCAGAAGGGACGCCCAGCATCAAGCACAGGACCGATACGACGATAACGGAGCGAACCCGGCTCCAACGCATACGCTCCATGACATAGGCTACTGGAACTTCCAGCAAGGATACCATAGAACCTAACGCAGCAACCGCCAGCAGTACGAAGAACAAACCGCCGAAGAATGCACCAAAAGGCATTGCCGAGAATGCAGCCGGTAAAGCAATGAAAACCAGCGATGGTCCTTGAGCTGGATTAATTCCGAAGGAGAAGGTTGTAGGGAAAATAATCATACCTGCGATAAACGCATAGATTAAATCTCCACCACCAACTGCCAGCATGGCTCCCCCCAGGGATTGACGGCGATCCACATATGCACCGTACGTGATCATAATCCCCATCCCCAGTGAGAGTGAGAAGAAGGCATGTCCCAAAGCAACCAATGCAGACTCTATACTTAGCTTAGAGAAGTCAGGATTCAGAAAGAAGGATACGCCCGCACCAGAGCCTGGCAGCATAAGAGCGTTAATCATCAACACGAGCAGCAGGATGACCTTGGCAGGAATCAAAATTTTATTAAACTTTTCAATCCCGTTCGATACCCCAAGCGTAACCACGACTGCTGTAAATGCAAAAACAACTAACAGCCAAACCAACGGCGCATAGCCGGAGGAAAAAGAAGCGAACTGTCCAGCAAAATCATTATTTGAAAACAGATTTCCGCTAAATGCCTCTACGGCATAATGCAGTGTCCAGCCTCCTACAATGGCATAGAACGACAAGATAACAAACGGCACGATAACAAACATGATGCTCATCTTGCCCCAAATCGGATGGCCGCCTACTTTTACCATTGCAGAAGCAGCACTTCCTCGACCTGCACGACCAAGCGCAAGCTCTGCTAAAAGTACAGGCAAACCAACAAGCAACAGGCAGACAATAAACAATAAGAAAAATGCAGCTCCGCCATATTGTCCTGTAATATACGGAAATTTCCAAATATTACCTAGTCCTGCCGCACTTCCGATCGCCGCCAATATAAATCCAGCTGACGAGAAGCGTTCATTTTTATCAGACAGGCTATTCTGCCCCTTGCTCAAATTCATTATATCCCCCTCATTCTCTCTACTTACGCATAAACATGAGCATGCGTACATAAATAATTTTTACTCATTATAGCGTAAGTAGGATGTAAGGTCATGCATAATTTTTCACTATTACCGGATTTATTTTCATAATGTTCGGTATCTACAAAATACAACAGAAAACTACATATTTTCTTCAACATCCTTCTTTATTATGGTCTCTCCCATGCGATTAGATACTTTTTGATAAATATACGAAATCGCCAACAGTACAACACCAAAAGAGAAGTAGGCTACAATCGTGCTTCCTGTCGTTAATAGATGCAGATCATACAACAGCAGCTTACCTGTCGACAGCAAGGTCAAGCCCAATCCAAATCTGCGAATGTAGACCACTCGCTTGAGGAAGCCGTATACAATATACAAAATGGCCAGCAGTAAATACACCAGACTGAACACAAGACCAGCATCCCCCAGGCGGAACTGAACTCCGAGGAAGGCGGTTATGATGCCCAGCAAATATACACCCATAATGACCGGATACAGCTCATTACTTCTATAATGTCGGGTCATCAGTGCGTTCAGGAAATCCCTACTGCTGAAGAATACCAGCACATTAAAGGCTGCAAGTACCACCAACGCCACATAATCAGCAGCCGTATTTTGCGCATAATTTTCATGCAAAGTTGGAATCGCTACGGTGGCCACCAGTGCCAGCGCATAGCCTATGACGTACAACGCCAAGCTGTAGTATTTAATCACCCGATCGTACAGCAGCTTCACTTTAGGCAGGAAATAAGCCAACACCAGCGATACGCAGGTGTACAACAATACTTTGTACAAGGTGTAATGGGCAAACTCGTCGGATACAACGATGTTATACCAATGCCCGGCTTCATACAAAAGGTAGAAATACACGTTCACCAAAGCTACATATTTAAATCCTTGCATGATATGCATTTCGTACAACCGATTGTTTTTGAAAGCATTCGGACGGCTGAATTCAATCGCATAGAAGACGGTAACGACCAACATTCCCAGTGTAATGAGCGTATATTTGAGTCCAAAATAATCCGTCTCAAATCCTGACAACAGATATATAGGGAAATCGACGAAAAAGAATGCGCCCAGACACAGTAATAAAATGCCCCAGCCAGCTCGTTCCAATTCCTTCAACCGGTAACGGTGGCCATATAATGTAAGAAGAACCGCTTCAATCAACCACCCCATGGATAACCATCTAACTCCAAACTGGAACGGAATCATAAGGATGGCAAAGGTCAACGAAGTCGCATAAAATAATATTTTGGTTTGTTTCTCCTCTGGAATATATCGACGGACCCATTGTCCCAGACCCCCGTACACCAAGCAAAAGACGAGAGCCAACAAGCCTTTATAATCATCCAGGCCTGCATCACCGAACAGAGAATACAGAACGGAACAGCTCACGACTGTATTCAGAGCCAATAGGGAGAAATCCAGCCATGACAGTTTTGTTTTTAAACGGAACGGCACCCACAGTGTCATCCCGAGGTACATCGCAAATGTAATGACTGCATACAGCATGCTCGCTACGGCGCTTTCCGATAACCACGCCAGCACAATCATCAAGGGCGTATTAAGCAAAAAGCTGATATATTGCACGACGACCCACCGTTTGCGGAAGGATACAAGCAGAATCAGCAAGTTTAACAGGAACAAATAGCCCATGGCGATATACACGGCGTTCCCTTCCAGCCCGTTCGCTGCCATATAGGAAAAGAGCGGAAGATATCCCCCTACTAAACCAAAAGAGCATATCGTTCGGGATTCATACCTTAATGACAGTAGCACAGCGGTCACTGTAACGAGTACGGACAAGCCTATGCCTGTATACATTCCTATGATTTCTAACAAAAAGTAGCTGTAAAAAATCGATCCGTACAGTACAGAAATACCGCCGCCCAAAATACCGAGCGCAAAGGTCTGCTTCTGCTTGCGATACAACCACTCGCCGCCGCCCAGCATTAGCGCTCCTAGCAAAAAGAAGGCAACGCCCTTCATATTTCCTGTAAACCAGTTTGAGTATGAGTATTTAAAAGCGGCTCCCACACCCAAGATAATGAGCAAAATCCCTAGCTTGTTAATCCAGTTCAATCCCAGCATCATTTCAAACTGATTCTGCTTCATACGCTTCTGCATCGTTTCTTCGCTGATCTCTTCTTCCCCGAGTTGATGGAGCTCGTGTGCCGTCTGATGAAGCAATTTGCGCTCTGCCTCCTGAAACCGCCTGCGTTGCTCCATAATCCGGTCACGAATCTCCTCTGAGAATAGTCTCAGTCTAGCGACGACCTCATCCTGATCCTCTTTAAGCTCATGGGTGGTTTGCTGAATAAGCTGGTCCACCCGGTTTTTAGCCCCATACTCAATGGATGTCAGCCGATTTTCCCCTTCTGCGGTTCTGGAAGCAAAATAGGTCTCCAGCTTTTCACGCGAAATGCGAATCATATTCGCCTTTTCGCTCAGCATTTGCTCCGTCAGCGCAGTGCGCAATTTTCCATTTTCCTGCTCAATATGTCGTACTCGCTCTTCCAAGTGAATGCAGCGAGCCTGATAATCCTCGAACTTTTTTCGCAGAACCTCATTCTCCAAAATGATATCTGAGGCTTCATAGTCTGCGATTAATGTTTGATACTCCTTGAGCAGCTTGTTCTGTTCTTGGCGGATCGTATGTAAACGATCTTTAAAATCCTCCATGTTCTCCTCCATCGCTGTCCATTTTGGTAATCATTACATTTTACATGAAATTAAAAAGGCATTATAGAGACTATAGCCTAGTTTGAGCGTTAAATTGGGGCTTTTACTTAAATTTTCTTCCAGTTTCATCATCACAGAAAAAGCAGAACGGATATACATAAGAAATAAAGCCTACCTTTTCCCTTCGCAAACATGAAACCCGCATGGATGTGTTGCAGAGTCATGCCCTTGATTACCCTGCCGAAAATCAGTATACTAACAAAAAAGCAAACGATATTATGCCTGTGAAGAGCATCCAACTCGGAGGCGTTTACGCCAAGGACCATACGTTAGCGTAGGATATGGCGATATGTACCTAAGTAAACCGGACCCGCCCGTTACAGCGGAGCAAAGTGGATTGGAGAGTCATGACATCTGTCATGCTGTCCGGTCAATTTGGGTGGCACCGCGAGATCAAAGCGCTCCTCGTCCCATGTGGATGAGGGCGCTTTTTGTATTTTTATCCGAAAAGGAGTGCGGTGTCATGTTGGATATCAAATGGATCAGAGAGCATCAAGAACAGGTTCAGACGGCAGCAGACGGCAAAGGAATACAAGTATCGGTCGCAGAGCTGTTGACTCTGGATGAGCGGAGAAAACAGCTGCTTCAGGAAGTGGAACAGCTTCGCCAGAAGCGAAATCAGTGTAGTCAGGATATTGGTGCGCTAATCCATGCTGGTAAGAGTGAGCAGGCCGAAGGAGCAAAGCATCAGGTCAAAGAAATTAACGGACAGCTAGATCTTCTGGAAGCCCCGCAACAGGAAGTAGAGGAACAGTTTCAACAGCTTTTGCTTCTGATGCCTAATATCGTATCGCCAGATACGCCACGGGGAAGATCGGATGAAGATAATGTAGAGCTGGAGAGGGTTGGAACGGTTCCGAACTTCGGATTTGAGCCAAAGGATCATATGGCGCTTGGTGAGCTTCACAAGCTTATCGACGTCCCTCGGGGTGTCAAAACAGCCGGTACCCGTAACTACTATCTGACGGGAGCAGGGGTTGCATTGCATCGGGCTGTGCAGCAGCTTGCGGTGGATCTGCTGACTGAACGCGGATTCCAGTTGCTGGACGTTCCACTGATGGTACGTGCAGAGGCGATGCGCAGCACTGGTTTCTTCCCGCTCGGACTGGATCAGACGTACCGCATCACAGGAGAGGATCAGTGGCTTGTAGGCACTTCGGAAGTGCCGCTGGTCTCGTATTACAGCGGTGAGATCGTGGATGTTACGGACCCGATTCGGCTGGCAGCCGTGTCCGTATGCTTCCGCAATGAGGTCGGCTCGGCCGGAAGAGATGTGCACGGACTGTATCGTGTGCACCAGTTTGCCAAGGTCGAGCAGGTCATCATCTGTGAAGCCAGCCTGGACGCTTCAGAGAAGATGTTTCAGGAGATTACTCGCAATGCGGAGGACCTGCTTCAACTGCTGGAACTGCCCTACCGTAAGATGGCTGTCTGTACAGGCGACATGGCGCAAAAAACCTACAAGCAGGTGGACATTGAGACATGGATGCCTAGCCGTCAAGCTTACGGCGAGACACATTCGTCGTCGCAACTGCTTGATTTTCAGGCGCGTCGTTCCAACATCCGCTACCGTAATGCGGACGGCAAGCTGCGATATTGTTACACGCTCAACAACACAGCGGTTGCTTCGCCCCGGATTTTGATTCCGTTGCTGGAGCATCACCAGCAAGAGGACGGTTCGATCCGTATTCCGGAGGCTTTACGTCCATATATGCCGCGAGGTATGGAATTTTTGCGTACTCCCTTGTTATGAAAACAGGAGTGCACTTTGAAAAGTAGTACCCCATGAGCAGGATTTCCCATTGTATCATCGCAAAAAAGACGAAGGACAAATATCCTTCGTCTTTTTGATGTTTCATTGTGTCATTGTGCTTCTGCTTCCCAAGCGCTGGCAGGGCCAAAGAATTCATAGTGGATATCCGAAGCAGGGATATTCCACTCCTTCAACAGGCCGTATACCGATTGCATGAATCCCTCAGGGCCGCAAAAGTAATATTGTGCGTTACGTTCCGGTATCACGGATTGCAACCAGGCCAGATCCAAACGACCTTCCTTGTGAAAAGCCTGTGCCAGCCGATCTTGCTCCGTTGGTCTGCTGTAACACCAACGAACTGCAGCCTGTGCATGTGTGGCGACCAGCTTTTCCACCTCATTGCGCAGAGCATGGTTATCTCCGTTGACTGCTGCGTGGACAAAGGTGATAGGCCGATGCGGAGCAGATTTCACCAAGGAAGCCAGCATACTGACCATCGGGGTTAGCCCGACCCCGCCGCTGATCAGCACGACAGGTCTGCGATCTGCCCGATCCAGCGTAAAATCACCCGCCGGTGCAGATACCTGAAGCACATCGCCCTCTTGTACCTGCTCATGCAGATATACGGATACTTTACCTGCCGGACGTGACTCTACGGCATCCTCGCGCTTTACAGATATCCGGTAGTGGGATTGGCCCGGTGCATCCGAAAGGCTGTATTGACGAATATGGGTATTATGTTCGCCCGGAATTTCCATTTTTAAGCTGATATATTGCCCAGGCTCGAATTCAGGCAGCACCTGTCCATCCTGCGGCACCAAATAAAAGGACGTAATTTGGTCGCTTTCCTTAACCTTTTTCTGCACAACAAAGCTCTTAAAGTCTGACCAGCCTCCCTGCTGCTGTCCAGCCTCCTTGTACATTTCAGCTTCCATGTCTATAAATACATTAGCGATCACACCATAGGCCTCAGCCCATGCGGCAATGATCTCGTCTGTAGCCGCATCTCCCAGTACGTCTTTGATCGCAGCGAGCAGATATTTTCCGACAATTGGATAATGCTCGGGCTTAATTCCCAAACTGCGATGCTTATGTGCAATCTGACGTACCACCGGAATAATTTCCTCCAGACGGTCAATGTGCTGTGCAGCTGCGTATACAGCATTGGCCAGCGCCCCTTGTTGACGTCCTTGCTTCTGATTCGCGTGATTGAATATATTGAGAAGCTCGGGATGGACCTCAAACATCATCTGGTAAAAACGCTTGGTGATTGTAGTTCCATGTACCTCCAAAACAGGTACAGTCGATTTGATCGTTGCAATGGTTTGCTCACTTAGCATCTTTGTATCCCTCTTCTCTCCAAAATAAGATCAACAAAGGGTGTATCAACATATGCCCCATTTGTTAATCCTCAATTTAAAGCAAGTATACCCAACTAAAGTAACCGTTTATGTGATTCTAGTCACTTTAAATTTGAATTATTCGAACATGTCAATGACAAAACGCACATTTAAAAACAATTCCGATATAACTAACGCACTTTCCCCTAACAACAGTTTCACCATTCTAAAGACTTCAATTTATTCCACTTGTAAACGCTTCCAATTGGGATAAAATCGAAGATGAGGTGCCGGACAAGCCGTTACGGCCCATCCTATTCGTGTTAAAGGAGGCAGATGATATCGTGAAGTGGATCCACAGCAGCAAATGGTTAGCCGCATGGATTTGTATCCTATTCGCAGTGGCCAGTGCGGGTCTTCAACCCGACGCAGCCCATGCCCATACAACAGGAGTTACGCAAGCAACCTACGGGACCGAAGTGAACCAGGCGCTGAATGGTTTGGACGTCGCCAATGCCGAACTATCCCTGAGCGCAACAGCAAGCACGGCCATTACGAACGGAACGGATTGGAAAGACACCGCAGGTAACCCCATTCAGGCGAACAGCGGTAATATCCTAAAAGTAGGTTCCACTTATTATTGGTACGGCGAGCACGCCGAAAACTGGAAATTTGAAAAAGTGAACGTGTATACCTCAACCGATCTGAAAAATTGGTCCTTCCGCAGCACTATTCTCACCAAAGGTTCCGCCCCTGAGCTAAATTCGAGCAAAATCGAACGTCCCAAAGTCATCTACAACAAAACCACCGGAAAATATGTATTATGGGCGCACTATGAAAATGGCACGGACTACTCCCTAGGTCGTGTAGCCGTCGCTACCAGCGATACACCCGACGGAAATTTTGCCTACCAAGGCAGCTTTCGCCCGCTGAATTACGAGTCTCGTGATATGACGGTGTTCACGGATACTGACGGTAGCGGCTACCTTATTACAGCTTCCCGTAAAAATGGCGGCGCCAACGATACGATGGCGATCTTCAAGCTGACAGCTGATTATACAGGCGTGCAGTCGTTTGTTGGCTGGATTTTTGAAAATGGCTATCGCGAAGCTCCTGCTGTTGTGAAAAAGAACAACACCTACTACCTGTTCACCTCGCAGGCATCCGGCTGGTATCCGAATCAGGGCGCTTACGCAACCGCCAGTTCCATGACGGGAAGCTGGTCTGCTCTATCGCCCTTCGGTGATCCGGCGGCTTATGGATCGCAAATCCACTCCATCGCCACGATTACGGGTAGCGCGGGAACCAGCTACATCTATATGGGCGACCGCTGGAACCCGCTCAATCTGAGCGACCACAAATTCATCTGGTTACCACTAACTCTGAATGACGCCAACAAAACAGCAACCCTGAACTGGTACAGTAGCTGGGATCTGGATGCTGCGACAGGCGCAGTAATTCTACCGTCCCTTGTGAATCATGCACAGGGCAAAACAGCGACTGCTAGCTCAGCCGCATCCGGTTCTCCAGCTTCACTGGCGAACGATGGCAACGCCCAAACCTCGTGGAAGGCTACTTCCGCATCCTGGCCTGCATGGTGGCAGGTCGATTTGGGCAGTTCCAAGACCATCCGCGAAGTGGGTATTTCATGGTTTATGTACAAAGGATCTGAAGCGTATTATAAATACAAAATTGAATACAGCATGGATGGAGTCAACTACTCCACGATTGATCGCACAGGTAATACCACATATGGTTTTACCAGTGACAAAGTCAATTTTCAAGCTCGCTACGTGCGAATCAACCTTGTAAATGCAGTGCTATTCAATAATCCGAACAACTGGTATACCCCGACAGTGCATGAAGTCAGATTGCTTGGCAATTAACTTGCTTCATTAAAAAGAACATGACAGGAGAATCCCATATCAAATAGGCTTCTTCTGCCATGCTTGCTTTACCACCTGTTTCGTACTCATTCGCTCAACGTATCCGATTTACTGTGGTAAACACAAATTTATCATACCGATGCCGTGAGAATGAGTATTCAAACGGTATACCCGTATCCAGATAACCTACCTGCTCAATTTCTAAAACCGGATCATCCACACCACAGTCCAAATACTCCCAATCTAGCTCAGTCGACTTGGACGCGCGGATGGTACGATGTGAACTGACAATATTAAGGCCCAGCTCCTCCTTAATATGTTTGTACACTGAGCCGTGCAACACCTGCTCGGTAATACCGCTGATCAGCTTGGTAGGCATGTATGTGCGCTCTATCACATAGGGCTCGCCCTCTACAATACGCAGACGGACGACATGATACACAGGAGAATTGGCATCAATAAATAGATGCGCCGCTACCTCTTCAGATGGAAATTGAACGTCAAACGCTATGATTTTACTTTTGATTTCTTTCCCGCGCAGTACGTTTGTCAGCCCCAGCATTTCATTCACAACGACATTAACCGGGACATTGTAGACCGATTTGACGATAAAGGTTCCGTGTCCTCTTTTACGATTCAACAGCCCTTCCGACACCAACGTATCCAATGCCCGCTTAATCGTCATCCGACTTACCCGGAACTCACTGGCCAGTGAAATTTCATCGGGAATCGGATCATCACTGCTATAGGTCTTATCTATAATACGCTTCTTGACCTCTTGTGCAATCCGTTCGTATTTATTCATCTGTCTACCACCTGTACTAAAATTTGTTTTATGTCAGCATTTTACCAAAAACATCGGTAGCGCTGGTTCTTTTGGTTCTGCAGGCGGGGACATCGAGGTATTACGGTATAAGTAAGTATACCGAACAATATACTTTCTCACCAGCAGTATACAGAGTAACTTGGCACGGTGATAAAAAAAAGGCGGTCCAGAGGACCACCCACCACCTTAGAATCCGTTATTTTCGATCACTTGTTTGAACCAGTGCCCACTCTGTTTAACGGATCTTTTGCCGCCGTCCTGAAGATCGACAGACACAAAACCATAGCGATTCTTATAAGCATTCGTCCAGGACCAGTTGTCCATAAACGTCCATAAGTGATAGCCTTTCACATTGGAGCCCTCCAAGATGGCCCGTTGAACCCATTTGAGATGCTCACGGATAAAATCAATGCGATAGTCATCATGGATCATGCCGTTCTCATCCCTGAATTTTTCCTCGCCTTGAACACCCATTCCGTTTTCTGATATGAAGCATTCAATGTTTCCATAATTCTCCCTGACATTGGTCAGAATGTCGTAAATGCCCTTCTCATAAATCTCCCAGCCTCGCATCTCATTCATCTTACGACCAGGCATGGCGTAATAATCGAAGAATCGTTCCGGCACAAAAGGCGCATCTGGATTCGGAAGACTTTCGCGAGCCTTGACTCTGCGCGGCTGATAATAGTTAATCCCCAGCAGGTCCACAGTGCCTTGACGTATAATCTCCCGGTCTCCGTCTTCCATGTTTGGTACGAATCCCTCTTGGCGTAACAACTCCACGAGCAAAGGATTAAATTCTCCCGTCACAGATGGGTCTAAAAAGGAACGGTTAAAGAACGCGTCGCATATTTCAGCAGCCTGCACGTCTGCCGGGTGCTGGCTACGCGGATAAGTTGGCGTCAGGTTCAAAATAATTCCGATTTTGCCCTTATAACCGCCTTCTCTGTAAGCCTTAATAGCACTGGCGCTCGATAACAGGGTATGATATCCCACCTGTACAGCTTTACCGAAATCCACTTCATTCGGATAGTGGAAATCGTACAGATAGCCGCCTTCCACCGGGACAATCGGCTCGTTATGTGTAAACCATTTGGCTACACGATCCCCGAATAGCTCAAAGCAAGTGTTAGTGTAATCCACGTAAGCTTCGACCGTCTCCCGGTTTACCCATCCTCCTTTTTCCTGCAAAGCCATCGGCAAATCAAAATGATATAGATTCACAAACGGCTCAATCCCTGCCTTATGCAACTCTGCAATGACGGCATTATAGAATTGAACCGCCTTCTGGTTCAATTCACCTCTTCCTGCCGGAAACAGGCGTGACCAGGAAATGGAGAACCGGAAGGAGTTATGGCCAAGCTCTTTCATGAGTGCAATATCTTCTTTGTAACGAGTATAGAAGCGGGATGTATCGCCAGGCCCCACCCCGTCATAAAAACGGTTTGGCTCCTGTTCAAACCAATAATCCCAGATGTTCGGTCCTTTGCCGTCTCCCTCCACGGTTCCTTCTGTCTGGGTAGCCGAGGCCGATGAGCCCCACCAGAAGTCGGATGGAAAACGGTATTGAATGGTTTGCTGCTCGATATCTTTCATTTCGGTATGATTCACAGCTCTACTCCTCTCTCTTTTGCATGAATAAGCTGCTAATCCAGCAGCTTATTCACATTACATTCCAACAGTTTGATCCTTACCTGCAATGGCTGCTTGGTTAAGCTCCTCTTCCTGCTCTTTACGAACGTTCATCCGATCAATAATTTTCAGGAACGGGAACCAGATGACAAAGACGACAGCCATATTAAACAACTGCAGTACGCCTCCCATTAGAGATCCCGTAGCCATCATTCCACTAAAGAACAACGGCATCGTCCAAGGGACCTGTATTCCGTTAGGCGGTGGTACAAGCCCGGTGGACATCGCGAAGTAAGTAATCAGCGTAACGATCATTGGAGCAATGACCCATGGGACAAAAATAAGCGGATTCATCACAATCGGCAAACCGAAAATGACGGGTTCATTGACATTGAACAGACCTGGTCCAATGGCCAACTTACTGACCTGCTTCAATTGCTTGCTCTTCAGGAAGATCAGAATCGTGAGCACGACTGCCAGTGTCATACCTGTACCACCGATACCTACGGTATAAATATCCACAAACTGCTTGGTGATAATATGCGGCAGTTCCGCTCCTTTGGAGTATGCTTCATAGTTTTCAAGTGCCAGCGTATTCCAGATCGGCTCCATAACCGAGTTGATAATGATTTGACCATGAAGACCAAAGAACCATAAAAGCTGAACAAAGAAAATAGCAATCAATGTAGGGATAATGCCACTGCCCAAATGCACCAGAGGTGCCTGTACAGCATGATAAATCAGATCATGCAGGTTATTATGAAGGGTCAGTGTAACTACAACATTAATGATCAAAAATATGCCCAATGTAATACATGCCGGAAGCAAAGCGGCAAATGACTTGGCAACTGCCGGCGGAACGCCTGGAGGCATTTTGATAATAATGTTCCGCTGTGTCACTCTTCGGTAAATTTCACCAGCTATAAAAGCAACGATCATGCCAAGGAACATGCCTTTGGCCCCAATCCGATCCAACGGAATGACACCAGCAATCGTGGCACCGCTTTCTTGTGTCAGCACAAACGGGGTGAGCATCAAGAAGCTGACCAACGCGATCATGCCGCCGAATATGGGCTCGACCTTATAACTTCGGGATAAATAATAGCCGATCCCGACAACCACGAATAAGGTCATGATGTTCAGGGTCGCACTCGGCGCAATGTTCAGCAGACTGTTAAAAGTCGCATAATTACCGTCGCCCATCCAACCTTTTAGAAACGGCAGATTGATAATAACGACAATGATGGAGCCAAAAACTGTTAATGGAAATGACAGCATAAATGCATCACGCAGTACAGTAAGATAGCGGTTGTTGTTCAGTTTACCGGCAATAGGTATCAGTATCCGGCTTAATTTCTCAAACAAAGCCTATTCCTCCCCGCGAAGTGACTTGCATCAATAGGGTTGCAAGCTTTTCATGTCCTCAATTTCACATACTTATATGTTTCGTTATAAATTTCTGGATTTGAACAGCTCCAGCAATTCTAGAACCAGGTCTTTCATGGTAACCGTGGACATCAGATGATCCTCGGCATGCATCAGAAGGAGCGAGAAGGGAGTTTGGGTACCTCCCGCTTCCTTCTTAACCATTTGAAAATGGATATCATGTGCAGCACGTAAATCCTGCTTGGCTTGTTTGAGCAGTTCGTCCGCACCTTCTACATTCTCATTTCGGTATTCGGTCAGCGCCTGAATTACTTTACTGCGAGCGCTTCCACTATGAAGAATAAGTTGGAAACTAATCTGTTCTTCCGTCAGTTCAGCTATATTGACTTTATCCATTTTTGCGTTCCACCAGCTTCACGGCCTGTTCATAGGCTTTCTTACCGTCAACCATTCCGTAGGCCATCATGTCGATCACTTCTACGTGAATACCATATGGAGCTGCTTCCTTTTCCAGTTGTCCTTTCAGAAAACTCATTTGTGGTCCAATCAATACCGCGTCAGCCTTAGCCATGTCTTCTGCCGCCTGATCTTGACCTACTGCCCAAATTTCAGCCTCGTCCCCAATGGACTTAGCATATTCCTGCATCTTAGTAACCAGCAAACTTGTAGACATACCTGAGCTGCACGCCAGTAAAATTTTCTTCATGATTATTCCTTCCCTTCAAGGTCTGATTGGATGATAACTACTAGAAAACGTTTACAGCGTAATTATAAATCCGCTTTTCGAATTTGTCTATACATTTAACATATATGTATAGACTTTTTTTAAAATGACACATTTTCTTCTTTATTTTGAAAAATGAACTGATATATCTTAAATCTCTCAATAATAATCGATTCTCACTATAAGAGATGTGCGAGGGCTTAGCGAGCAGCGGCATCAAGCACTTCAGGATTGCACGCAGATATATGAGGAAGCACCCAGAACGCTACGTTGCTGCGGTACTACCGGAGTTTCGCTTTGAGGATGAACAGAGTTTAATATCGTGCTGTCTGCCCAGTTTCTGTTTATGTATAGTGATCGACTCGACTATGAGTTTCATAAAAAAACGGTACACGATCTGCTAGATCGTTTGATTCTTGAGCTGGAGGCAGAAGGCTTACGGGTGACGGAGGCCAAGGTCCCGTATGAGTTTATGCGTAACGGCAACTCTCTGTTGAGCATCCGAAAGATGTAGGTCAGGTTTAGAGCTTTCACACACTGAAAATTAGAAAAAATTTGAATATCAAGAAACATTCCTACATTTTTATCGTCTATATTATGGAAGGCCTTACGTATGAGGGCAGAATACTTTGAAGCCCGAAGTTAAAATCAACTCACAAAGGAGCTTATGCATGTTGAAAAAGTTAGGATTAGCTGCATTGATTCTGGTGACTAGCCTCTCCGTTACGGGAACAGGTTGGGCCGCATCCAGTACAACAACCATTGAAGTCTCTAAAACCGCTGTAGATTACAACATTGCTCGTCCTTCAAGCGATGGTGCTTTCCATGATGGCTTATTGGCCGCTGAAACATCTGGCGGAAACCTTGTGTATTACAATACCAAAGGACAAAAAGCTTTCTCTCTTCCCGCCGAGCTTAAACCTATTGGTGATTTTCAAGAGCAACGAGCTGTAGTCAAAAATACAAAAACCAATCTCTATGGATACATTAATACCAAAGGGACACTGGTTATTCCTTGCCAATATACCGAAGCTAATGTCTTTTCCGAAGGCAAAGCCAAGGTCACAATAGCAGACACCAAAGAAAATGCAATTATAGATCGAACGGGAAAAATCCTTTCTCATTTTAAAGAAAATGTGGATTCAGAATATGTATTTACAGAAGGTCTGGCTCTTGCCTATGCCCCTAACACTGGGAAGATTGGTTTTGTGAATGCTTCCGGTAAACTAGCGATTCCTTATCAATATAAATACAGCCGTAGTTTCTCGAATGGCTTGGCTATTGTTCAAAATAGCAAGGGGCTATACGGTTATATCAATACGGCAGGCAAAGAAGTCATTCCACCTCAATACAAATCCGGCGGAGACTTCTCGGAAGGATTGGCCCCAGTACAAAATGCCAAGGGTAAATGGGGATTCATCAATAAACAGGGAAAAGTCGTGATTCCCTTTAAATTTACGGATGCACAGGATTTTAGCGAGGGTCTGGCCAGTGTGAAAAATGCGAAAAATGAAGTTGGGTTTATTGATAAAACCGGAACATTGGTCATTAAATATCAACAAAAATATGACGTTACATCTCCATTCAAGGAAGGCATTGCTTTAGTCGGTAAACAAGCAAACTCATCCGTTTCGGACGGAAAATTCGGTTACATCAATCGCCAAGGTCAACTGCTGACCAAGCTTGAATACAGATCGGAATCTTCTTCCTTCTCTAATGGTTATGCTGTTGCTTTTATCAAGCCAGGCAAAGCCTTCATTGTATCTAAACATTCTGTTTCAAAATAAAAAACAACCCTGGAGGCAGATCGAATGGATCTGCTTCCAGGGTTGTTTAGATTGCCAATATCTCAAACCACTTAGTCGTGTGTATAGAATTTTACGCCAGGCAGATCAGCTGCCACCCAAGAATAATTAATAGTATTACTGTTGTAATTTTTGGTCCCCGCCTGAGCGATCTGTACTTCCTTCAAGATCGTAATCGATGATCCCTTCGGTCTGACGACTACGACATGACCATGTCCGTCCGCTTTTTTGATCCCAATCGTAGGGTACCCGAGATTTGCTCTTTTTTGAGCATCCTGAAAAGTTACAGAGGACCAGCCTGGCGCCTTTTTATTCAGTAAAGCATCAGCCATTTGATTGGCTAAGCCACCTGGCAAGGAAGCCGACATCGCAGCCATCACATCTTGCGCGAAAATATTACATTTTGTTCCACCTACTGGTGAATACTTTTTGTTCGTTTCTACCTTAAAGCCATCGATTACAGATGCGTATGTGCTTGCACTTCTAGCCATTGAAAATTCCCCCTGAATATAAGTTGTAGAGGAAATGACGGAGTCGCTTGAACATCTGAATGGCTCCACATTCAATTGATGTTGGCTTCAATTCCCTCTCAACTATTAGGGTGATTTCCGGCTTACTTTAACAACGCAATACCAC
>RCUE01000092.1_pt1 | contig 39379 bp, 27 predicted proteins | sample 2166111 | NCBI WGS metagenome assembly RCUE01 (sample SAMN09930795, study PRJNA488358) | compost metagenome | feature: garden; material: soil; isolation source: compost soil in phenylacetonitrile-enriched culture | place: Germany: Experimental Botanical Garden Goettingen | collected 2016-01-27 | reverse complement strand
CACGCCGCCAGCGTTCGTCCTGAGCCAGGATCAAACTCTCCATTAAAGACCAACCGAAGTTGGTTTATAGAAAGAGCGATAAGCTCATTTTTAATGCTAGCGATCCTTCTTTATAAAAGAAGAAATCTTTGTTTCATCATCCATTTGTTCAGTTTTCAAAGAACTTGTCTGTTCTCGTTCGTTCAACGAGCCAGGAATTAGATCATATCATGTTAGTTACTTTCTTGTCAAATCTTTTTTTTCGATTATCTTTTCAGCAACCTCGCTTCAAGAAATGATACTCTCAAAGCAACGTCTAATAATATATCATGCCTAAAGTTATTTAGCAAGCATTTATTTATATCTATTTTATTTCCTACTATACAACAGATAATAAGGCAGCCACCCCGCCCCAGAGCGGAATGACTGCACTCATTGCAAAACTATTATTCTTGTTCCAGCAGTCTGATAAATTCATCCTCATCTTCTATGGTGTCAATTCCGAGCTGTTGGGCCTTAGCCAGCTTACTCCCAGCCTTTTCACCAGCTATGACTAGATCCGTCTTTTTCGATACAGACCCCGCAACTTTGGCTCCCAGTGCCTCCAGCTTGGATGCAGCTTCGTCACGCGTAAGCTGATGCAAGGTACCTGTAAGCACGACCGTTTTGCCGCTGAAAAAGCTGTCTGTCTTCTTCTCCTGCGGAGCTTCAGGGGCCTGAGCTTTCACCCCTAGAGACAGCATCTTTTCAATTCCCGCCTGAGTAAATGGATCTGCAAAGAAAGCAACAATGCTTTCGGCTACAATCCCGCCCACATCCGGTAGTTCTATCAGTTCTTCCACCGTAGCGGACATCGTCTTGTGCAAATCACGGTAGTGTTCAGCCAACATGCGTGTTGTTGCTTTACCGGTATTCGGTATACCCAGAGCATAAAGGAAAGAAGCCAAATCTCTCTCTTTACTCTTTTCAAGTGCCGCCAAGAGGTTACTGGCCTTTTTCTCACCAAACCGCTCCAGCTTCACAAGATCATCATATTGGAGTGTATACAAATCCGCAGGCTCGCGCACTTCCAGTTCGTCATGCAGCTGTATGGCCGTTTTGTCACTGAATGTCTCAATATCCATAGCATCACGTGAAGCAAAATGGGAAATACGAGCTACAATTTGTGGTTTACACCCCAGCTTATTGTCGCAAAACAAATGGGCACCTCGCTGCTGTAACGGAAACCCGCAGGCTGGACAATGATCTGGTACGACAATTTCCTCCCCGTCGTTCTCAGACGTTACCTTTCCTAATATCTCCGGAATGACATCGTTTGAGCGACGGATAAACACACGTGCACCCAAAGCAAACTTCAGGTTTTTGCGCTCGATGTCACCAGCATTGTTCAGTGTACAATTTTGTACAGTGACTCCCGCCAGCTCTACCGGCTCTACCCTTGCGAGTGGGGTGATTTTACCGGTTCGTCCTACATTCCACTCAACCGAGTTAAGCACCGTTGTCGTTTCCTCGGCTTCGAACTTATATGCCACCGCCCAGCGCGGGAATTTATCGGTATACCCGAGAGCCTCACGTGTGCGCATATCTGTAATTTTCAATACTGCCCCATCAATGAGGTAATCCAATCCGGCACGAGATTTTTCAATCTCAATCAGTTGCTCCATTACATCTTCAAAATTATCAAAGTAAGTCAGGTAAGGGTTTACCTTAAAATGATTTTCACGCAGGAAAGTCATCATTTCCTGGTGGCTGTTAAACTGGATACGGTCTGCATATCCCACATTGTAGAAAAATGCATTCAAGCGCCGCTCTGCTGTCACTTTGGGATTCAAGTTGCGCAAAGCACCAGCTGCGGCGTTGCGTGCATTTTTAAGAGGGTCCACGGCAGTCTCATTATATTTGGACAATACAGAGAGATTCATGATCCCTTCTCCCTGTACTTCAATGGTTCCATTTCGAAAAGGAATTGTAAGTGGCACAGATTTAATCGTCTTCACCTGTGCCAGTATTCCCTCACCCACCACGCCATTACCGCGGGTAGAAGCCTGTACAAGCTGTCCATCTGTATACGTCAGGTTCAGCGTCAGTCCATCGAATTTAAGTTCTATCGCATAGCCTGGAGATGGCAAAGGTTTCTCCGGGTTCTTGGTATTGTAATCATTAACCAGTTTCACAACACGCGCGTTCCATGCACGCAGCTGTTCCATATTCTGAGCTTTATCAAGGCTCCATAATGGGGCAAGGTGGCGATGCGGTGTGAAACCTTTGAGTAACTCCCCACCCACACGCTGTGTCGGCGAATCCGGCAGCACAAGACCGCTCGTCTGTTCGAGCGCTACCAGCTCGTCATAAAGCACATCATATTCTTTGTCGCTGATCTTGGGTTCATCCAGTGTGTAGTAATGATAGTTATATGTGTTCAGTTCAGCAACAAGCTGCTCCATCCTGTGCATTGGGTTCATGCAGGCGTATCCCTCCGGGAACTTCATCAGGGCAGAGGCCTAAGCCAAACTGCCACTCATGAGGTTCGAGATTTAATGATGTTTGAGATTTATTCTACTTTTGTAATAGGTGCAAAGCCAGCCAGCAGTCGTTTAACCCCTACCGGAGCCGGGAAAGCAATTTGAAGTTCCATATCATTGCCAGTCCCTTTTACAGCTACAATGGTTCCAATTCCCCATTTGCCATGCTGTACCTTGTCTCCAGCAGCAAAAATGGAGGGGCCTCCTGCCGAAACAGCCGGAGTCGGTTTCGCGGATGAAGATGTCGTTACGGTTACGCGGGGTGACGCGGAAGCGGACGAACCACTGCGGCTCATCGTATCAAACGAGCGTTCTCCACCAAAGTTGCTGCCACTACCTTTATTCAGTCCGCGCCCACCATAAGATCCGCCTACATTGCCTGAACGGCGGTAGCGGTCACGTTTGATGATCGTATCCTCTTTTAACTCGTCTGGAATCTCTTCGAGAAAGCGGGAAGGCGGGTTAGCCGTGGTGCGTCCAAACAAAGTGCGCATCTGTGCACATGTAAGGAACAGTTGCTCCTCTGCACGGGTTATCCCGACATACGCCAATCTGCGCTCTTCTTCCAGTTCTTCGTTATCCAGAAAGGCACGACTATGAGGGAACACTCCCTCCTCCATACCGACAATAAATACAATGGGAAACTCCAGACCTTTGGCGCTATGCATGGTCATCAATACAACCGCATCGCTTTGCTCTTCTTCGTCGTCATTCATGGAATCAATATCAGCAATCAGCGCAAGGTCGGTCAGGAAGGAGACGAGTGACTTGTCTTCCGCACCTTTTTCAAATTCCATGGTTACCGACAGGAACTCATCAATATTCTCCAAACGCGAGCGTGACTCGAGTGTATTCTCGTTTTGCAGTTCCAATCGATATTGGGTGGTTTCCAGCATTTTTTCTGTTAACTCGGTAACCGACAGGTAGTCTACCATACGACTTAAACCTTCGATCATATCGTAAAACTCTACCAACGCATTGCGCGTACGTCCTGCAAAGCCCAAATCATCTACCACTTGAAGGACACGGAAAATCGAAACTCCACGTTCCGCTGCAGCTGCCTGCAATTTGCCGACAGTTGTGTCTCCGATGCTTCGTTTTGGCACATTAATGATTCGGATCAAACTGATGTCGTCGTCAGGATTGGAGAGCAGGCGAAGATACGCCAGCAAATCCTTAATTTCCTTCCGATCATAGAACTTGATACCGCCCACGATCTGATAAGGAATATCTGATTTAATCAGAATTTCCTCGACAACCCGAGACTGAGCATTCGTACGGTACAAAATGGCATGATGGCTATAGCTTTTGCCCGCTTTAATATTCTTATGAATTTCTGAGGCGATAAAGTAGCCCTCATCATGTTCAGAATCAGCACGGTAAACCTTAATCTTGGCGCCGCCTTCTTTGTCAGTCCATAGTTTTTTCGGCTTGCGGCCTGTATTTTGACCAATGACTTCATTGGCAGCATTGAGAATATTCGAGGTGGACCGGTAGTTCTGCTCCAGCAAAATGGTACGCGCTTCCGGGTAGTCCTCTTCAAAATTCAAAATGTTGCTAATATCGGCACCTCGCCACCGATAGATGGATTGGTCACTGTCACCTACTACGCAAATCCGGTGATGCTTGTCGGCCAGCATTTTGCACAGCATGTACTGCGCACGGTTCGTATCCTGATATTCATCAACATGAATGTATTGAAATTTCTTCTGATAGAAATCCAGTACCTCAGGTACTTCTTTAAACAGCTGAATCGTTGCCATGATCAAATCATCAAAATCAAGAGAGTTGTTGTTTTTGAGCCGCTGTTGGTACTTGGTATATACCTTCGCCACAATACCTTCAAAATAGTCGCCAATCTTGCGCTCATACATTTCGGGAGTGACCAGTTCATTTTTTGCCGTACTCATCATAGACTGAACCGCTTTGGGTTCAAATTTTTTGGTGTCTATATTCAGATCCTTCATACAGCTCCGAATGACAGACAATTGATCCGTAGAATCCAAAATGCTGAAATTCGAGGTAAATCCAATCCGCTCGATATCCCGACGTAAAATACGCACACACATCGAGTGGAAGGTGGATACCCACACATCTCTTCCCTGTGGGCCAATCAGCTTGGATACGCGATCCTGCATTTCACGCGCTGCCTTGTTCGTAAAGGTAATCGCCAAAATACCCCATGGAGCCGTCTTGCGGGTCGCGATGAGGTAAGCTATTCGGTGCGTGAGCACCCGTGTTTTACCACTGCCTGCGCCAGCCATAATCAGCAGTGGACCATCTACCGCCTCCACAGCCTGACGCTGAGGTGGATTAAGGCGAGCTACCGCCTCGTGTATATCTATTGATTGCATGCGTGCATGCTCCTTTCCCTGAACTTCCATAAAATCACGTTCTATACTTCCAATTTCACAGCTATCGTCTCCAGCGCCTTCGCCAAGTCACGATAAATGATGTTTCCTACTACAATGGTGTCACAAACAGCAGCCGCTTGTAACGCGGTAGATTTATCCACGATACCTCCCCCGTATAGGACACGAGAATGCTCTGTACTGCGATGTATTTTTTGCACCAGCTCCATATCCCCAAAAGCACCGCTATATTCCACATATACAATCGGCAGATGCATGAGCTTGTCAGCAATCTGTGCATATGAGGTGGCAGATGAAGTATCCAGCGAAGTATCTGCTCCGGTAAGCTTAGCGACTGTAGAATCACCGTTCAAAACAATATATCCTTCCGTCACAAGCAAATCCCAAGGGATCATATAACCAAACTGTTCAATCGCACGTTGGTGCTGTCCTAGAATCCAATTACTGTCAGCGGTATTCAGTACCATAGGAATCATATATAGATCAAACCCTGGTACTACAGCTTCCAGATCGGACACCTCAAGCACACACGGCACCTCATAACGGCGAACCCTCGACAGCAAATCCACCGTATTTTCGTAGGTAATACCTGATGAACCTCCTACCATAATCGCATCCGTACCAGACATACACACGGCGTCAAGCGCCTCATCATTCAGTTCCTTTTCAGGATCAAGCTTAAACACATGCCTCCATGATTGAATTGAATCTGCCAACACACATTCCTCCAGCATCCATTGCTTTTGTCATGATCCAGGCGAGCCGAATTCCAATATCCAAAAGCGTTCTATGCTAAGTCTATGATAGTGCTTAAAAGGTGTCAATGTTCGTATCAAATGGGAACACCTCGTTCAGACAACTCATGGTCGTAACGCATACAACCAACTGCGTTCACTAAGTTCTTTTTCCGTTAAAATATCTGTATAGAAACCTTGCACACCCATCTGTTCATACTCAGCCGCATCCTTCAACTCATTAATGCTATTTACGTAGCATACCGCCCCGGCCTGACGCAAACTTTCCACTAGAGCACCACTCACCCGATTCTCTGGTAAAGTTACGGCCGTTATATCATTTTGTTGTACAAATCGAATGATCTGGTCATCTTTATCCTCTGTGGCGTAGAGCGTATAAATAACGGATGGATAGGGATAAATACTCCGCAACATTTGCAGCATTTCTTCATTATAAATTTGGGGAACAATACGAGACAAAAGCTCGGGGTTTTTCTCCTGCGCCTGACGGGTCAGTTGTGCAAACAACTGTTTGATCTGGGCAGGGTCCTGTTCTTTCGTATCGGTCACAATATAAGCATCCGGGTATGTTTCCAATAAATCCAATACATCCTTCCAATCTACTGGGGTATAAGAACCGTGTATGGGGGTGTTCTTGAATTGATGATAGCTCCAAGGTTTTCCTCCCTGTTCTGTAGCAACTGCGTGTTCCTGTTGCATTTGCTCTGTAAAAGATTCTGTCCATTCATGGCGCGCCACCAATTGTCCATCCGAAGTAAACATCAGGTCGACCTCGAATACGCGGCTGCCTTTTTTATAATTTTCCACAAACGCTTCACGCGCATTAGTATAGGCCAAACCATTAACGGCTCCCATGGCATGCGAAATTACGCGGTGCGTGGTAAAGTCAGTCTGTTCTTCTGTAGATTGCCCTTTGTAAGCCAGTAAAAATGTGCCGGTTAACATTAAAAGAATGACCGCAGCAATCAGTCGTTTCATAGGGTGTCACATCCTTTTCGTACAGGTCAATACCCCACATACGCATGCTCAAAACAACTGCCAGACGCAAAAGCACCCTCCGGCTAAACCGAAGGGTGACTCTAAATTAATACGCGTTCTTGAAACCGTTGCGAATCGTACGAAAAATAATTTTAATATCGAATAAGAGCGACCAATTCTCAATATAGAAGATGTCATGTTTAATCCGTTCCTCAATAGATGTATCTCCGCGCAACCCGTTGCTCTGTGCCCAGCCTGTGATTCCGGGACGAACATGATGCTTCACCATGTATTTTGGAATTTCCTCACGGAACTGATCCACATAATAGGGCCGCTCTGGGCGTGGACCAACGACACTCATATCACCCAGCAGAACGTTGAAAAACTGCGGCAGCTCGTCGAGACTCGTTTTACGAATAAAAGTACCAAAACGTGTGCGTCTTGGGTCATTAGCAGTCGTCCAGCCCGTATCTTCAGTTCCAGGTGGTAACACCTTCATCGAACGAAATTTGTACATTCGGAAGGTGCGACGATTCAAGCCTACCCGCTCCTGCTTAAAAATGATTGGCCCTCTGGATGTAATCATCACACCAATCGCTACTGCTAGCATGATCGGAGAGGTCAGGAGAATCGCGAATAAAGAGAATAAAATATCGAATAGGCGCTTAAACAATCGATTCCCCGCTACATCCAGTGGAATATCCCGCACATTGATCATCGGCATACCTGCAAAGTTATCAAAGTACGGGCGAGCCGGCAAATAATCGAAAAAGTCGGGGATTATAAGCGTGCGCACTCCAGCCTTTTCACACATGTTGATAATCTTGGGGTACTTATCATGAGCATCCAGCGGCAGCGCCAGAATGACCTCGTCAATCATCAGACGCGACAGCGTAGCCTCCAATTGATCTAAGCCTCCAAGAATCGGGCGGAAATGCGCCTCTTCCTCTTCACTCCAATGCCGCTTATCATCCAGAAAACCCACTACCTCGTATCCCAGATCAGGATACTGTCCAAGGTTATGATAAAATCGCTGGCCTAGAGTACCCGCCCCAAGAATAAGCATGAATTGTTTGTTGTACCCTTTTTGACGGAGAGCTTTAAGAACTTGCTTCAAGAAAAATCGATAAAACAAAATAAGCAGCACGTTTCCAACCATATAGATTGCCAGATAGGACCGCGAGATATCAATTTGTTTCACGAAGAACATCACACTCAACAGCACGAACAGTCCAACGATATGAATCTGGGTGACGCGAAATACATCATCTGCAAATCGTTTTTTGCGTTTGGGCGAATAGAGCGAAAATAACATCCCCAGCACTACGGCAATCAGGCCGTAGATTAAGCTCCAGCCTCCATATACTTGAATAGGAAGCGGTTCTGTATAGGTGATCCATTCACTTTCAAATTTGAAAAACCAAGCGATCAGAAAGGACAACTGAATGACCGCGAAATCCGCCACAATATATAATTGGGTTAAAAAACGCTGATTTCTGCGTATCATGCTTTCACCTCAGTACGAGATTGTTCCCCGCCGTCCGGCTTGACCGGTGCGGACAACTTATTTTTTAGAAAGGCCATTCCAAACTTCACCGTAATTCCCGCATATACAGCCATATTGGTGATCCAACTGTATTGCTGTTTATAATGCTTACGATGAAATACCCACATAGCTCTATGAAACTCATAAATAATTTTCAAAGGACGGCGGCGAGCGCTGCCCCCTTTGATATGAATAATATATGTGCGCGGGTAGTAGTAAATGCCCCACCCGGCTTGCTTAATCCGGTAGCACCAGTCAATATCCTCACCATACATAAAAAAGGTTTCGTCCAACCCCCCGACCTGGTCAATCGTCTCCCGGCGCACCAGCATAAAAGCACCTACCAGTACATCTACTGGATACTCATCATCCGGGCTTAGATGCCCAAGCTGATATTGATTGTACTTCGGGTTATCCGGGTAACGCTTCGACCAGCCGAAAGCGTAGTAAAAAGAAGCTGACGGCGTTGGAAATCCACGCTTACAAGCCTTATCTAGCGAGCCATCTGGCAAGATAACCTTACAGCCCGATGCCCCCATCTCCGGATGCGTATCCATAAACTGAATCATTGTATCCAGCGTGTCCGGTTGCACCAACGTATCGGAGTTCAATAACAATACATAACGCCCGCTGGCTACTTCCATTCCCTGATTGTTTGCCTTGGCAAAACCTGTATTATCCTCATTGGCTATCAACATAATCTCCGGGTATGCAGCACGAATAGCCTCAACAGATCCGTCACTGGAGTGATTATCAATAACAATCACTTCATATCGGTATTGCGTCTTGGACCCATACACCGACTGCAAACAATCCAGCGTCAATTGACACGTATTATAGTTGACGACCAGTATGCTTACATCCATATTTAAAACGCTCCTGACAAATTCAGTAATCTATTCTACTATCGCCTATTATAGCATACCGCGTAGACCACGGGGCGCAAAAAAGCACATAACTTGTAACCTTACATAGTTTAGAAGGATTATGCAAAGTTCGATTCCTGTCACTCCAAAGTGCAAATATAGACAAACGAAATCATTTCGATCTATATATTGTTCATTGGAAGTCGTTTATTAGATTTTTGTAAAATCCTCGGTTGAGGTCTAAAATTCATCGTGGTAAGATATACATGGAAAAAGGGCTGGTGCCAGCCAGCCCCTGCGCAACCAACGCTCCAAGAGCGGACGGTTTTGGAACAATCAGGCCGAAAATAGACCCTTCCTTGCGGGGGCGGTCTATTTTCGTTTGTTAAACTCTAACAGTGTGACGATTAACGCCCCGAACGTCAGCATTAAACTGAGCGCCTCAAACACTGTCACAGGCTTCACCCCCCTCCTCGGGAGAGTTAGCCGACCGCCCTTGCCAGCTCTATCGGTTGCACGTTTCAATTATACTATATTTTTCCATAAAGGAACACGCATTCGATGGTATTTTATCTAGTATTCATTTGCACCTTTGACTATTTGACGCTTATATATGGAAAAAAGTTTCAATATTTTTCTTTCCATACCTCTATAACTTCCTCAATACGAAAACCAACTTATAAATCCAGTTGTCCAACCGTGACTGTCTATAAAATGGAGACTGCCAAATATACTTCATACGAGAAAATACGCCCTTTTGGTAGCTGTCCAAGAATTGACCCATATCTTTATACATTTGAGGAGTTATGTCTTGTCCATAAAGCTGAATAAATTGCTGGGCTTGTTTGCTTAAAATATAGCGATTTTTTCCTTTTGCAAATCTACTTAGTCTTTTCCTCCACTTGCTAACCCAGCCATCCGTAGAACCTCCCAGTACATTGTTTTGATGCTGCCGATACCAAATGGACGGCTCGGGGTCAAAAACAACCTCACCAAAAGAGGAAGTGCATAAGTAAATCCACCAGTCATGCATAATAATATTATCCAAAGAGTCTGGGATTCTCTTTTTCACGAGCTGAAGTGTTTCTTTATTGACCACCATGGTACAACCTACACATACATTCTCAATCAGAGCATTATAGAAGGATACAGGTCGGGGGATGTCAGCTGGCCATACCTTGAGTGGTTCCAATGTTTGAGAGACCATTTGTGTAGCAGAACAGTACATCAGCGGCCGGCTCCCATCCTGATTCCTGAGATGAGCCACAGCCTGAGCAAGTTTATTCGGCATCCACACATCATCCTGATCACAAAAAGCGTAATAGTCGAATGTCTCAGACGATCTTTGAATCAGATCAAAAAAGCTTTTAATAACCCCTACATTGCTCTCAAGGCATAAAAAAATCCGTTGAGGATAACGTTGCTTCAACGCTCTCAACTTGGCAACCGTATCATCTGTCGAGCCATCATCACGAATTAAAATCTGAATTTCTACGTCTTTTTGATTGATGAGACTTTCTATTTGCTCATCTAAATAAGCTGCTCCATTATATGTAGACAATAAAATTTGTATGTTAGGTCTGTTCAGAGTAATGACCTCCTTCTTTTAAAATGTGTAATAGAGGGACAATATGTTCCATCTGCTTATACATTATAATGCTCATTGTCCTTAATCAACATAGGCCTTAATATAATAAAATCTCCCAATCATGAACTGATGGGAGATTGTTGATATTTATAATAAGGTTTTATTTACTCGGATTTACTAAGACACTCCTGCAAAAAATCACGCAATCCCTCACGCCAGTCGCGCAAATCATTCAATCCATTGGTTCGGATCGCTATATGCTCCATAACAGAATTACGTGGCCGCGCTGCTGGTCTGGGGAATTGCTCTGTGCTGCATGGCTCCAATTTCGCTGTGATCTTGGCATCTAATATTTCCGCCGCATCCTGTAAAATAGCTTGCGTAAATTCATACCAGGTACAGGAACCACTATTGGATGCATGGTATATGCCGTACTTCTCCGTTTGAATCAATTCCGCCAAAAAACGTGCCAAATCCACCGTATAGGTAGGTGAACCCTTCTGATCATTCACTACCTGGAGGAACGGCTTCTCCTGTCCAAGCTTCAGCATCGTTTTCACAAAATTGTTCCTGTGCAATCCATATACCCAAGATGTACGAACAATAAAGTACCTGGAGGAAAGTGTTTGGGTCAACACTTCTCCCGCACGTTTGGACTTTCCGTAGATACTCTGTGGATTGGTATTATCGTACTCATGATATGGCTGTTTTGCCGTTCCATCGAACACATAATCTGTGCTGATATAAACCAGCTTGGCTCCAACCTTTTCCGCAGCCAGAGCCATATTACGTGTACCTGCCGCGTTGACTTGATAAGCCCCGTCTACATCGGTCTCCGCTGCATCCACAGCCGTATACGCTGCACAGTGGATTACGGCATCAGGTTGATATTGTCCTACAATTTTCACAGTCTGCTGCAAATCCGTGATATCCAATTGTTCCCGATCGTAACCAAGGACATCATGTCCTTGCTCTTGAAAAACCTTTACTACGTCTTTACCAAGTTGACCGGATGCTCCAGTAACCAATACCTTCATTCTACGCATCCCCCAAGCGGGAACCGTACTGCTTTGCATAGTATTGTTGATATTCGCCAGATTGAATGCGAGTCCACCATTCTTCGTTGTCTAAATACCAGCGAATCGTTTCTTTAATGCCGGTTTCAAAAGAGTGCTTTGGCTTCCAGCCCAACTCATTCATCGTCTTCGTTGGATCAATACCATAACGGCGGTCATGACCTGGACGATCCTGCACATACGAAATCAGAGATTCTGGCTTGCCCAGCTCCTCCAATACCGTTTTGACGATATGCACATTTGTCCGCTCGTTATTTCCCCCGATATTGTATACTTCACCCAGTTTACCCTGATGAATGACCAGATCAATTGCGCTGCAATGATCCTCTACATACAACCAGTCGCGAATGTTCAAGCCATCCCCGTATACAGGTAGCTGTTGGTCGCTCAGTGCACGGGAGATCATTAGCGGGATCAATTTTTCAGGAAACTGATATGGACCATAGTTGTTGGAACAACGCGTGATATTCACTGGTAAACCGAAGGTTTCATGATATGCACGAACTAGCAGATCACCACCTGCCTTGGATGCAGAATAAGGACTATTAGGCTGCAACGGAGTTTCCTCCGTAAACAATCCTGTTTCCCCCAGAGAACCGTACACCTCATCTGTTGATACCTGTACAAACTTGGTCACGTTATATTTCTTGGCTGCGTCCAGTAGCACTTGCGTACCCAATACGTTTGTTTTCACAAACACTTCCGGTTCCAGAATACTCCGATCCACATGTGACTCCGCTGCAAAATTCACCACCACATCAATCCCCTGCTGCATCAGCTGGTCAATCGCTTGTGCGTCGGTAATATCTGCTTTGATGAAGCTATGTTTGGGGTTATTTTCAATGGATTTCAAATTTTCCAGGTTACCTGCATAGGTAAGAGCATCTATATTTACAATTTCATAATCCGGATGGTGTTTTAACATATACAATACAAAGTTACTACCTATAAATCCGGCCCCGCCGGTGACAAGAAGTTTCATACAGACCTCCTAAGCGAGCAATGTCTGAAGTATATTAGACTTCTGACTCATTTTCTTAACTCAAAAGCATATAAAGTATTAATTTGTATTAGCTTCTAATCAAAATTGATTTCCGCATCTGTCAGAACGGGCTGCTGTTTATCCTTCTCTGACAGTATCGCCTTGGAGGTAGGCCAGTCAATACTCAATGCAGGGTCATTCCACCGTATCCCTCTGTCGTGCAAAGGAGAGTAATATTCATCAACCTTATACAACACCTGAGTATTGGGAACAAGCGTACAAAAACCATGAGCAAACCCCTTAGGCACCAGTAACTGGCGACGATTATGCTCACTTAGAATGACACTCATCCATTGCCCAAACGTAGGAGAACTTTTTCGAATGTCCAAAATCACATCATAGATAGCACCTGTGAGTACCCTGATAAGTTTCGTTTGTGCCTTCGGATTTAATTGGTAATGCAACCCGCGTATAACTCCTGCATCAGCAGAAAGAGATTGGTTATCCTGAACAAAAGTATGATTAATCCCCTCATTTTGCATAACCTGTTGATTATAACTTTCCATAAAAAAACCGCGTTGATCACCATGAACAGTCGGCTCCATTATACTTGCACCTGTTAATTTTAAAGGTATCACTTTCATGCTATACGTCCTTCCCTCAATGCTGTGAAACTTTGCATTACAACTTTAACTTACCAAATTCCTCACCAAATATAATATTTTGCGCGAGTTCATTTGCTCTGGCAAGCGAAGTATGCGTTCCTGCATCCGTCCACCAACCTTGAAGAATATCATAGGTCAATGTTCCGTTAGCAATATACGCATTGTTAACGTCTGTAATCTCTAATTCTCCACGTGTTGAAGGTTTTAGGGTTTTCACAATATTAAAAACATTGTGATCAAACATGTATATCCCCGTAACTGCATAATCACTTTTAGGTAGCTGAGGCTTTTCTTCTATAGATAGAATACGTTGATTTTGAATTTCTGCTACACCAAATCGCTGCGGATCATGAACCTTTTGCAATAATAATTTAGCTCCAGCGTTTTGTGTACGGAAATTTTGCACAAACGAAGAAATATCATCCTCGAACACATTATCCCCCAGAATGACGACCATTTGATCATTACCAACGAAATGCTCTGCCAGATCTAACGCCTGCGCAATGCCACCCGCTTCGTCCTGTACCTTATATGTAAAGGTTACGCCCATAGCACGACCGCTTCCAAGCAGATTTACAACATCCCCCATGTGTTCTTTGCCTGTTACAATAAGGATATCCGTAATATCAGCTTGTTTCAGCTTATATATGGAATGAAAGATCATAGGATACTTACCGACAGGAAGCAGGTGCTTATTAGTCACTTTGGTTAAAGGAAAAAGGCGAGAACCTGTCCCGCCTGCAAGAATTATACCTTTCATATGTCGACTCCTTAATTATTAATTTTAAAATAAGAATAAATTCTCCACCTAGCGTTATAACGCACCCTTTTTAGTTCGTCTTTAGTTAGGTATCAAAAACTCACTCCAAATATTTAGAGTTAATAAGAGTGGAGACCCCAGAGTTTATAAATTCACTTTACCAAAATAAAGTGATCCATTTTGCACTTTTATTTAGAGTATTACACCAACAACATCCTTCAAACTATGAAAATAACTCATAGTTTTTCAGGACACTTTTCCCTTTCATTAACATAAGCAAAGGTCCAATACTTGTTTAATATGAAATTAAAAATAGGGACGATAATCAATGCAAAAAATTGTCCTAAAAGATAAGAAAAGTGAAAAGCATAAACGATAACATACATAATTGATAGGTTAAGAACCAAACCAGTTAGAGATACTAAAGTGTACTTAACTAAAATTTTACCCCCCTTCCCTGAAGTACTAAACGTCCACTGACGATTTATAAAATATGAAATCACCAGTGAAAATATAAATCCTATAAATGAAGAAAATATTGGTTCGAAATTCAGCTTTTCAACTAATAATATTATAGTTGAAGTATGAATAAGGGTCCCGAAAGCACCTACAAACCCATATTTCAAAAATTGTAATAGGTTATTTTTCATGGGGACTCCCTTTTAGATTTAAGTGGTTTCCCTTAAGTAGATCCACTTCTTTTTTCAATAATCCTATCTCTTGCGAGAGAACTTTAATTTTATTTGAATCCCTTGATAAGGCAACTGTAAGACTATATAGAATAACAAAAACTGAAATTATAGCAACTAAAAACAAGGCATTAACTGGCATCTCAATGTAAAAAATACGCGATATAAAAATTAGAACATATGGAAATAATGTAAGGATAATACCCATTAAATTGATTAATATCCATAATAACGCATATTTCAAGTCTAATTTATAACTTTTGATTTTTCTTATCAACAACATTAATAGTATTGAACATACAAAAAACAAGATAATTTGAAGTTGAAAATGAATCATTGCAATACCTCGTAGCTTTTTTTCTCTCTCAACAAATCAATTAGAATCGCTAAAGACACCTTAATCATATAATATAGGGACTTAACAGATTTTATAGAGGATTCACCTGCCTGTCTTTCCATCATTGTTACTGGTATTTCCATAACTTTATGATTAGTTCTAATTAAATGTACGATTGACTCTGGCTCTGGGTAATCACTTGGATAATATACATTCGCAAATACAGAAATTGATTTACGACCACATGCTCTAAATCCAGAAGTTGGGTCAGTTATCTTCACTCCTGTAAAAAAATATATTAAATCACTAAAATATTTTATACCTATCCTTCTTATACGCGTTGATTGAAAACCCACTTTTTCGATATATCTCGAACCTATAACCATGTCCGCCTCATTATTTAAAATTGGAGTTATTATTTTTTCGATTTGTCCAGGGTCATGCTGCCCATCTCCATCAACCTGAATGGCAATATCATAATTCTTTTCATAGGCATATTTATACCCAGTTTGCACAGCTCCTCCAATACCTAAATTACAAGGAAGATCAATAACATTTACACCATTTTCCTTGCAAACTATAGAGGTATTGTCAGTAGAGCAGTCATTTATAACTATAATATCGTACTTATTTTTCTTGAATTTATTAATTAACTCTTTTATATTATGCTCCTCATTATACGCTGGAATTATAACTAAAATTCTCACTTTCTCAAGCACCTTCTTTCCCATACTGCCTTTTATCATTTATATTACTAAAACACAGAGGTATTATTATAAAAGTACATAAAATGGACGGATACAAATATCTAATTTGCTGTGCTGGAATTGCTGCGAATAGTCCTATCACATTAAGCATAACAGGGGAAAAAATAATTAAGCTTCTCAAATTATTGCGAAAAACAAATATTAATCCAAATAACATTGAAATAAAAATATAAAGTGCTGGTCTCCAAAGTAACCAAACTAAATCACTTTCTTGGGTTCTATCAAGAAAAGCTTGAATTCGAACCAATGAATCAGGGATGAGAGACTCAGTTTTCAAATTATACTTATCTAAATATTCACGACCTGTATGAACAATCCCCCTTTCAGTAAACAGAGTACTAGAATTACTCGGTTGAGATATCCTCCAAACTACAGAGGTTTGCTGTAACCAGCTTTTAATAGCAATTTCAGGTTCTTTTGCAATGAGTTCAATCCAAACTTTCATAAACTGAACTTTGTATTTCCGATCATTAAAAATTAACATATCAAAATTAGGGTTAAAGATGATAGGATCTACAACGTAGGGATTATACTCAGATATCCATATTCCGGGATCCATAGCTTTTTTAATAACTTGAGTTTGTTCCTCGTCTAATTCCACACCTGATGAAAGAATAGATGCCACCTGTTGAATTGGTATATTAAATGTTAGTATACTTGGACTCGGGACAATATCTAATACTTTTACTAACACACTCTTCATACCAAAAAAAAGCACGAGGACTGTTATACCTATTAGTGCTATCTTTTTCCACTTAGATTTATAAAATACAAGCAATAAGAACAGTGTTCCAATTACTGATATAATTCCATTATGTCTGAACATCAATACTAAAAAAAATGATAGAGCAAGAAGAAATAAATTTTTCTTAGATTTAAACCATTGCTCTTTTTCTGCATACAAATTAATTAAAACAATAGTAAGCAAAAATAAGGATATACTATAGGTCACATCTTTCCATATGCTTATTATCATCATTGAATTTACTGGTATCAATGAAAATAAAATAGACATCCCCCAAAGAATTCTTCTATTCACTTCAAATTTTAATAGAGAACGAAATGCATATAGTAAAGCACTCAGAAGAAACATCATTTGAGCTAAAACTATAGCTGCTGGTGAGTACCAAATTTTAGTAATAAGCAACTTGAATAAAGTATCATAAATTGGATGCGCATCCCCAAATTCAAATGTCGATAATTGTCTCCACTGGTCTAAGGAATCACCACTCATTAATCCAGGATAATAGGATAGAAAATATATACTCCATGAAATTATTATCGGTACTAAGAATACTGCACTATCCCCTTTAGCAATAGACAATGATTTAGGAGTCCTTTGAATAGTGATTCTAGTTAAAAAGATAAAAATAGTAAAGAATAATAAGAGCAAATCGGCTAAAAACACTAGACATTTCTCGAAAATTGAGGCTCCCTTTAAATTATCTAAATGAATTTCTTTTGTGCTATCATTAGTACCATAAAGATCATAGTCATTTTCTTCACCATCAATAACTAAACGAACTTTACCAGAATAGGGATGGTTACTAAGTTTTAGGCTTATGTTACTTTTTACCTTACCTTCCCAATTTATAAAAACATTATCACCGTGTGTATAAACAGGAACCCCATTAATCAATTCCCAATTACCTATTAAATTCATTTCATTTAATGGTAAAATTCTATTGTCGATTTTAATCTCTTTAACCCAAACCTCGATACCTAATGATTGATTATTTTTTTGTCCAAGCGGTTGAACTTTTAACGTGTGAAAATTATCAACGTTAAATGGTATCATCAGAAGGATTGAAAATGAAAAAATAATACTTACAATTAAATTTCTTCTCTTGCTTGCATGTAAATACTTCGAATCAAAGAATTGTTTAAATGAATTCCTAAGTGCATACCCTATTGTAATTGTTGTAAGCAAAATAAAAAAAACAAAAATCACACGTCTGTTTGTTATACTTGGAATAAAATGATAGACAAAAGCCAGACTTATACAGAAAGAAAACACATAACTTAAAGCTCTGGTTATAATGGAGTTATTCATTAGCGACCTCATTCATAATTCTACTGAAAATAGTTTAAAACAAATATTCACAGAGACAATTCATCAATCAAAATCGATATCATTTAATTATTTTTTTAATTATCAATTTGTATTTTATTTTTCTAAAAAAGCCAAACATTTCAGGAAAATGTCTGCGTAAAAAAGATTTTGTATTCTCATATATTTTTTGTATAGCAGTTTGTTTAGTAATCACATTTTTATTTTCCTCCGCTATCACATACCATTGAAAATAAAATTCACTTTTCTTTTCTATGATATCTTTCGAGTTGTGAACAAAAAGACTATTATCCTCACTAATCGATTTTACAGCTTTATAGAATTGTTCAGATGATTCGTCCCAACCTGGCCAATTGCTAGCAGTATCTATAGCTTTATCCTTCAAATCTCTTAATAAAGTAGGAGAATGTTTTAAGCTATTTATAAAATTCAAAACAGCTTTGTCATCATCTTTTGCAGCGACCAAAGCATTCTGATCTGAAACAATATATTCATCATGGCCTGTAACATTATATGTTATCGAGGTACCACCACAATGGAACATCTCGAGAGGAGGACCAAACATTCCTTCCACATAACTGAGTTTGATAATAACATCACAAGATCTGTAAATTTGAGCTGTTTCAAAAATAGGAACTTGGGAGAATACTTTGTCTACTCCAGGATAAGAACTTATCGGACTTGAAGTTAATAACCAAATTTCATCAGCGTCAGATTGTTTGCAGATTTCTATCGTTTTTGGAACATTCTTGAAAGGGACATCTATTGGCCCTTCTACCAAAACCCTAAGTTTCCCCTGTTCTCTTGCCTGATGTCTAACACCTTCAATCGAATAAATATCTTTTCTAATACCATTGGGCACTAATTTTGCGTCTTTATTAAAGTGTTCATTTAAATGCTTCTGTATCCATTTTGCTTCGGTAATTATGTGCAAGGGAAGCTGATAGGTAGAGTCTACCAAGTGCCGTAGTGATCTCTCATTCTCATCATAAAATCTTGATTCAATAGACTGAACAAAATAAGCATATGTTTCTGCGGTCACTCGATATAGTTCGTAAACAGTTCTCCACCAAGTTGCAATACATACATCAAATTTATCATTTTCGACTTCTTTGTATGTTTTCCAAATTAAAGACCTAGCTTCAGGATGCCAATGTAATCTCTCCATATTAACTTCTTCTTCAGTAATAATTGTTACAAGTACACCTTTTTTTGTTGCTCTTATTGCATGTTCAAAAATTACATACGAACCTCCACTAATATCAGGAGATCCTAATAAGAAAGCCCATTTCATTTTCTTCTTCCCCTAATCATGTTTTGATTTTGATAACTTTTCTATAACCTCATCTCTTTCATCAATCATTTGTGTCATACTTTTAATAGCAGCATCTCGATCATCTATCATTTGTGTCATTTTTTTTATTGCTTCATCTCGATCATCTATCATTTGCGTCAGGTCTAAAATGGTCCTATCCTTTTCATCCAATGACCTTTTAAGCTCTTCCACAAGCTGCCTATCGTTTGCGGAAACGACCGTGCCAATTTGATGATTACTCCCACCTTTAAAACTTTTATTATATTTGTAACGTCCATAAATAGGCACTAAATAGCCAAGTCCATGACTACTAAGTGTTATTGGCCCCCAAAAGCCCTTTTCAAGAATAGCTCTCGGGTTTCGTGTCAATATAAAAGTATTTTTAATCGTTTTGATTAAGTCAAACTTATTTTTTGTATTAAAAGTAGAATACTCGAATACCCCAAAATTCTCATAATGATACAGACCATTAAAGAAATTTATCTCCGCTTTTGTTGGAAATAAGACCATTCTAGAATGAACTTTAGCAATTTGTTCAGTGTAATATTCAAGTTTTACACCTCTATTGCAGAAGAGATTACACAATCTCTCAAAAAAATCATATATTTGGCTCTGTAATGGGCTTATTACCTCATCGAATAATTTCTTTTCCATATCTGTTTGGACGGTTTCGACTTCAATCCTATGATTATAATCATCACGAATATATTTATTAGCACTTCCATGAGAAGCACCCAACACTATTTCGTATAATGCTCTGTTTTCATTGTATACATTAAAATAAGGAGTTCTATAAGGAATAGAAGAGAATAGGAGTCCCTGCTTTTTATTATTTTCTCGAGCATCTCCTGAGGCAATTAACCCTAAATAGTATCCATGTACTGATACATTTTCATTGTATATTCTATATATATTATCTTGTATAGTGCCCTTCCAACCCACATCAACTAAATGAAAGCCCTGTTTTTTTATATTCACAGTGAAATTTTCTATATAACTGTAAAAATTATCTCGTTGCTGAAGCCTTGATTCTTCATATTTTTCAATAAACGTCGAATCATTTCTTAAATCCGTAAAAATCTTGCTACTAGGGAAATTTTCAATTTTCAACTTGGCATCTATATTAAGTTTATGAGAAATTTCTTCTATTACTTTTTCCTCAAAACTTAAACTTGACAAAAAATCGTATAACGAAATATGAATATATTGTCTAAACAAAATCTCAAACTTTTCACTGTCAAGAGGCAGTAAGCTCGGTAAAAATGTAGATTTTCTAGATACTTTCAAGTAATGAGGCTTAACATAAAAAGTATCTTTGTATCCCTCTTTTTCCTGATATAGGTCAAATAACTTTAACAGAAATTCTCCTTCTCTTGACAAAAAGAATACATTTTTCACGCCATTTTTCATTAGAGATTTGTGAAGCATAACGATATAAAAAAACAAAGAACAGGATATTTCTAGAAATCTCCCCACATGTGACATATCCCTTGCCATCGCGGTTAACTCATTAGCATAATGAGTCTCGCTCTCAACCCGCTTACGAAATTCACTATAGAAAGCATGCTGTTGTTTCCTATCTATATAATAAGCATCAATCCCCTGAGAAAGAGGCACTTTGTAATCTGAGTGTTCATTATCGCCTACCATAATAATGTCTGAGGGATTGAAGTTATTATCACCAACTATTTTTGTGAATAGTTTACCGCTTTTCTTAGTCAGCAAATACTCACTGGATACATAAATCTCATTAATGTACTGAAGAATTCCATGTTTAGCAAATAACTCAGCTATTAACTTTTGCGAGAGATAAAAATCCGAAACACAATAAATTTTAATATTGTGCTTAAGTAACTGAACTACTACTTCGAGCCATTTTGGATCAATGTATTGAACTGCCATTTCTGTTTCAATTTCAATTTTTTCACATATAGAAATAAATGTATCCTTATCGATATCATTGTTCAAAAGTCCTTTATTAATCAGAACTACATACATCGAGGATAGCAAATTGGAGTAGTTAAATTCCATGTCAAAACCTGAATTTGCATTATCTTTACACATTTCGGCTTCCATATTATTTCTCAATCTATATAATTCTTCATAATCAATTGAATCGCCAAAATAAATGCTAACTCGTTTAGCCCATATTTTCTTCACATATTCCGGTTCTACATGACGGAGAATTATTGTATCAAACACATCAAAGAAAGCTATTTTTTTATTTTTTTCCAGTACCGTATGAATTAAATTTTCCATGTAGGCTCCTTAATCCGCTTTGTTTCTGAAATTAAAAATTATTTTCTTACTTTCGTAATAGTTAACTTTAGTTTCTAAGAGCTCAATTCTCTTATACAAGTCCACAATATTCGCCCTTAAGTTTTGAATTTCATTTTGGTACTGATTACATAACTGTTCTCTTTCCTCAATCATCTTTTCCATATTGCGTATTAATTGATCCCGTTCCTTCACCAAACTTTCAGTCGCTTCCAGGGCAACATCCCGTTCATAAATCAAACTCTCATTCTTCTTTATGACTTCATCACGTTCGGATATCATAATTTCATTACTTCTAATCGTTTTATCACGTTCGGATATCATCATCCCATTGCTTTTTATTGCCTCATCCCTTTCAGCAATCATCCGTGAGTTGTCGTTTATTATTTTATCACGTTCTTCAACCATCAAAGAGAGATCATTTGTTTTTATTTGCTCAAATGAATATAGAGCCTTATAAGTATACAGATTTATCTTGTCCTCAATATTTTGATCAAGTAATAAATTATATACTTTATCTCCCTTAGGAAATAGAATCCCCAACCCCCAACTGTGTTTAAACTCCAAGTAAGAATATTTTTGCTTTACCTCACTCCAGAAAACATTTGAACCATACTCAAGAGGACTAAAAACATCATGAAAGAAGATAACACCGTCTTTAGACAACTTAGGTAGCCATGTCTCAAAATCATGCTTCACCGCTTCATAGGTGTGTAGACCATCTATGTGGATTAAATCAGCTGTGCCCTCATTCACTTCAGATAATGCATTATCAAACGTCATCCTTTTCAAGTCAATATTTAAATGACTAAAATGAGCCGCTACTGTACTTTTCACAGTACGGTATACTTCTTCGTCATAATACCCAGCCTGCTCATCTCCAGCCCAAGTATCTATAGCAATAAGCTTTGTGTTTAAGTTGAAATCCTTAACAGCCTGACAGAATGAAAAAAATGAACATCCATAATGGGTTCCCAGCTCTACAATTGTATTTGGTTCAATAAAGTTAATATAATCGTATGCAAACCAACGATGACCTTCCCATGGGGCCACTTTCAACTTCTCGTTGATCTGGTCGGATTCGAATGTTGGCGTGCTAATATCCCATTTATTCAAATCGATCTCTCCTTATAATTCTTCAATTGCAACATGCTCAATTTTATTATTAAAGATCGCATGGATTGAAGTGAATACAATATTTTTGAGTTGAATGACATTATGGGCCCAGCATTGTATAGTATGTTGCATCTCATGAAACCCCTCACCTAAACCAAGAGTCACGAAATACTCGTTTTCTTGAATCTCAGGCCATCTAAACTGTAACTTGACAAGATAAGACTTACCTTTTGTTACAGAACCTGAAAATATATTTGAACCGGTTGTATTTTCTCCAAAAATAGCATTTCCATACTTATCATTCACAAGATAACCAACGATCAATTCATCTGTTGTTTTATGAGCTTCTATCAACATATCAATCTCAACTAGATCATTCGCTGAAATATATCCTTTATACTTTTCGCTATTCACACTGAAGTCCAAAGCTTTGATTATGACTTCTTGTGCTCCACCTAATGACTCTTCATTAACAGGTATCCAGTTTAAAGGAATACTTGTTTCTTTATTCAATTCCAAAGCGAGGGAATTTGTCTCCGAGTTAGCTTTAAACACCTCAGAATGTACGGATTTAGTATAGTATTCAATCCCTTTCAAGGGATCCCCCTCAAATACAATCTCCCCATTTGAAAGAACAATAACTCTATCTGCCATATTAGCAATAGAACTGAGATCATGTGTCACGAGCAATTTTGTGATATCTGACATTTCCTCTTTCATATATCGATTGCATTTCTGCTGAAAAAAAACATCTCCTACTGATAATGCTTCGTCAACTATGAGAATCTCTGGCTTAAAACTGATCATTACTGAAAATGCTAATCGGGCAAACATACCACTTGAGTATGTCTTAACCGGTTGGTGGATAAACTCCCCAATATCAGCAAACTCAATAATCTGTTCCAATTTACTATTCATTTCTTCTTTCGAAAAGCCACGCATTGTTCCATTTAGATAAATGTTCTCTATCCCAGTATATTCAGGGTTAAATCCAGTTCCAAGCTCTAAAAGTGCTGAAATCTGACCATTAACCAGTCTATCACCATCAGTTTGTGTCAAAACCCCAGTAATTATTTTCAAAAGAGTGGACTTACCAGAACCATTCTTACCTATGATACCTAGTGTCTCCCCCCTCTTAACGTTCAGAGATACATCTTTCAAAGCAAAAAAATCAGTATGATAGGATCCACCAAAAATATTCACAGCTTCCTTAATCCTGTCAGTCGGTTTTGAATACAACTTATACTTTTTATATATTCTTTTTAATTCTATAGCTACTTCTTCCATAATAACCTCCACAACTTATAGCACATCCGCAAAATGAGGCTTTAACTTTTTAAATAAATATATGCCTAAAAGCATGATAAATGTAGAAAGAATCCAGAAATATGCAGTTTGATTATATCGGTGCCAAAACCAAACATGATGTATAAAAGTATCGCGATAACCCTCAACAATGTAGTATGCCGGATTAAGCTTAAACCATTTAATGAGCTTATCTGAGATAATTTCAGGTGACCACACAATCGGAATCAACCAAAATCCAATCTGAACGAAAATCCCCAAAACTTGCAATGCGTCTTTCATAAAAACAACTAGAGAAGACGTAATAAGCGTTATTCCAATTAATAAATAAAATAAACAAAACAGATAATAAAATACCTGTATATAAACAATATCTGGGTTATAACCAAAATAAAAAAGTATAACAATAAGAAACAACAAAAAGAATAAATGAATAAAAAACGAAGATATTATCTTAACAATCGGAAGAAAGCCAATACGGAACGAGACCTTCTTTACTAAATAACTATACTCTGGAAAACTATTTGAAGAAGTAAGTAGAGCTTCTGAAAAAAAGAACCACGGAATCATTCCACAAGTGAGCCATAAAATAAACGGGGTCCCATCGGGTCTACTACCAGAACGAAATCCAACTTCAAAGACGAACCAGTACACTGCTATAGTCATGAAAGGTTGAATAAAAGCCCAAAACATCCCAAGATAGGATCCTGCATATCTAGTTTTAAAATCATTTTTAGCTAGCTCAAAAATAAGTTTTAGTTGAGGTTTAATAATGCTAGTTCTTGCCGCCATTTGATAACTCCTTCTGATAGTAATCCAAGGTTAATGCTAGCCCTTCTTCCAAACTATGTCTCGGGATCCAATTCAAAAGTTCAGCCGCTTTTTGGTTAGTCAAAGCACTCCTCAGAATATCACCCGTTCTTTCATTACGATATTCAGGTCGGATACTGGACTGTAATAAAGAAGCTATTATATTATAAAGTTCATTTATTGTTACTTCTCTATCAGTACTTATATTTAAAACTTCATTGTGGGCTGTAGTTAAAGCAGCTAGGTTTGCCAAAGCGATATCCTTAACGTAGACAAAATCCCTAGTTTGCTCTCCACTTCCATATATCACAGGTACGTGCTTCTGTAGCAACTGATTCAAGAAAATTGAAATGACTCCACCTTCACCTTTAGGGTCCTGTCTTATCCCATATACATTTGCATACCGTAAAATTGTGTGCTTTAAGCCATAAGAAACAGAATACAGTTTTATATACTCTTCAGGTGCATACTTAGAAATCCCATAAAAAGAAATGGGAGAAACAGGATGTTGCTCGTTAATACTTACATATTGAGGCACTCCGTATACTGCAGCAGAAGAGGCATATATAATTTTCCTAACATTGTGAGAAACACATTGATTTAAAATATTAATTGTCCCGTTTATATTTATTTGTGCATCTAAGTACGGATCTCTAAATGATTCTTGCACACTTATTTGAGCAGCGTGATGAATTACAATTTCTGGATCTACATTTGAAAAAATATAGTCCAAACTATTAGTATCACGAATATCAGCTTCGAAGAATTCAGCAAAAGGATTTATATTTTCTCGCTTACCTGTAGAAAGGTTATCAATAATTGCAACCTTATGATTGTGTTTTACAAGTAAATCCACGATGTTAGAGCCAATAAATCCTGCTCCTCCAGTTACTATAACTTTCATAAAACTTCTCCTTTTTTTCGAATATATACTACAAATAAGTTTATCTTTTTGAATATAATTACAAAAGTACTTTGAACAACTGGTTAACTCATTTTCTCTATGCTAAAATGTTGACGTATCTACAAGAAAAGGAGATTGTAAACCTTGTCGAATCCAGTATACGGGAAACAGGCCAAAACGTCGACCCGTGACGATAAAAGGCCGGCTATGTTTTGGGTGTTAATTGTTGGCATGATTCTGTTTTTAGCTTGGTCTCCCTTCCAGGCTGCACTATTTAATGGGCAAATGCTCGAATTTGAGAAGCCACTTTATTGTGCTTTGATCATCAGCATGATTCTATTGATTTTGGGAATCGCAACCTATTATAAGAAATTCAAATTGGAAGATCAAAGAGACTGGCTGGCAGTACTTGTTATGTTACTCCCGTTGACGTACGTACTATCATTGATTTCCGCTGCTTCTCATTATCTCGCGATGAATATGGTAGTTGTGCAGTGCATCTATGCCTCATTATTCATCATTACATTGTACGCCTTACGGGATCGGTTGAGCAACCGCATCATCCAGACGGCCATTATGACCATAGCCTACCTTATTATAGGCTTTGGGTTCATTAACTGGTTCGGGCAGTGGGTATTGGCTGGACGCTTGGTGGGTTGGTTCGCTGCTTGGGTACTTAACAATCGTTACATTGATGCGATATGGGTAGATGCTAACGGTCCACGTCTCACATCTGTCTTCCAGTACGCGAATACATACGCGGCGTTTTTGATGGCGTTTTTGTTTGCGGCTGTCTTTTGTCTGATGAAGTCAAAGACATGGTATGGAAAAGGGATTCACGGCTTTATGTTGGTACCTATTTTTATATCGTTGTTCCTAACTCTCTCACGTGGTGGTCTCGTAATGCTGCCCGTAGTATTTGTCCTGTTACTTTTGTTTTTTAAACCTGCACGACAAATTTTATGGATTTTGCATTTCGCTATAGCAGGTTTGGCCTCTTTTGTTATTTTAAGCCCGATTACTAGCTGGGGATTACAACTTATTCAAACCTACAACGGTGCAAAAGCTGCTCAAGCCTGGGGGGTACTCCTTACCACTTCTGCCGTGACTACTCTTGTTTTATGGTTCGTACAAAGCTATCTGAGTCCGCGTCTAGAAAAGGGTCTTCAAGGTCTGGCTTCACGCAAACTGTCTAATCTGTGGCTACCTATAGGAGCTGTGGTAATTACTGGACTTTTCGCGTTCCTGCTGGTTGGCACGGGACTGAAATCCCTTCTTCCAGCTAACATGGAGTCACGTCTGGAAAATATCAACTTCCGACAGCATAGTGTACTGGAACGTATAACCTTTTATCGCGATGCTTCCAAACTAATTGCTGACTATCCGTTGATTGGTGCAGGTGGTGGCGGTTGGGCTACGCTGTATGAAAAATATCAAGACTATGGCTACACAAGCGCACAAGCTCATAACTTCTTCATGCAGTATCTGGTAGAGGTTGGTATCATTGGATTCGTTATTTTTATGGCGTTTATCCTTTATATTTTTTATAAATATATTAAAGGTTACATCAAAACCGACGATGAAAACCGAGATAGCTACTTCCTATACCTGATTTTGGCGATGTCCATTTTGCTCCATAGTCTATTGGACTTTAATATGAGTTATGTGTTCATGGGCATACTAGTATTTGTGAGTCTTGGTGGTATGGCCGCTGCTATGGACAGCAAGTCGCTTAAACGCCTGTCAATGAGTGCTTCCGGATTCCGAATTATGTATAGTTCAGTCATTGGCATTCTAAGCATCGTGGTGCTTTTTGCAGGTCTCCGCTTCTTGCAATCGGCTAATGCTGCCACATATGCTAAACGGATCATGGCGGTCAGCACATCATTTGAAGAAATCCAAAGTGCTATTAATAAAGATCTTGCACTTCGTCCTACACACCCGGATTCTGTTCTGAGACTGGCTGCACTGTATAAGAATGTTTATGAGCAAACGAAAAAAGAAGAATTTTATAATGCTGCAATAGAGGTGCTAAATACGGGTTTGAAAGCAGAGCCGTATAACAAAACTATGATCAACTCTAAAGTTTCCCTCTTACAAATGAAAGGCGAGAATGAGCAAGCCTTTAGTATTTTGGAAAATAACATTTCCAACTTTAACTGGGACAATGACTGGTACAATATGTTGATTACCCAAGCTTACACCATTGGTAATAAGGCACGTGAGCAAAAAGACACCACCAAAGAACAGAAGTATTTCCAAGCAGGTCTTGCTGCTTATCAGAAGGTTCTGGATGGGGTAGCTCATATTAAGACGGTTCCACCTGAAATTGAGTTGACACGTACTTTTGAAGTGACTCCAGGTATTGCGCTCAGTACTGGTAAAATAGAGTTCATGTCAGGTAAGCCTGCTGAGGCTGCAAGCATCCTCAAAAGCGGCTTGAAAGACGACCTGAGTGATGCTACAAATCGTGAGGTCGCTCGCTATTATATCGTCGCTCTGCAACAGCAGGGACAAGATGACAAAGCTTTGTACGATAAGCTGATTAAGGCTGATCCGAAGGAAAAAGAGCAAATTGAGCAGTTAAAGGCCTTAAAGCTCTAGGTATACGTTTAACATTGAACGCAAATACAAAAATGCACCCACCAAAAAAGGAACGCAGAAGTTTTTCACTTCTAGCGTTCCTTCCTTTATATCCTAAGTTTTACTTCCTTCCGCTATGTGATTAATAAGCTTCTTCCCCAAATACTTTCCTCGGACTCTAGAGTATCTAGTAAAGTCATAACAATGCCTGCAACCCCATCCAATACGCCTACGAAATCCAAATGTTTGACCGATTGAGTATCCTTTACGATATCCCAAAAACCGAATGCTGCCCCTCTATCGAACATGTTAACGACTTCTAAAAGCAAGCCCTGAGCATAATCACGCAACTCGGCATCTCCCGTATCCAGATACATCTGATGCGTGAGCTTTATTAATCCCGAATATCCATGACATACCGATGGAGAATATATGCTCCAACGTTCACGGGGACGTGCGTATATGGATTTGAAAGCATCCACAGCGAGCGCCTCTAATTTTTCGTTCTCCAGAGCCCTCCCTGCTAGCCATAAGCTCCTGGCAACCCCTGGAGTTCCATAACACCAGGCTTCACGTTCTGTTTCATCGAAAATAATTCCATTCATATATTCTCTATAGCTTATATTATTGGGCCAATACCACCCAAAATCATTCTGTTGCTTCCAATGACTCAACCATGAACCGAAGCGTTCTATTGCCTTTTTATGTCCTGACACTCTCACATCGTGATGCCAAGCTATTGATAGTAAGGCCAACGGTCCAGGAATTCCATGAGCCAACCCCATGTTGAAGTATCCTTCAGGATACCTCTGCTGCTCATGTGGGGGCAGATTGTGAACGGGGATATACCAGCCTGGTAGAACTTCACCATTCCAAGCCCTCTCTTCACTTAACATGACAAGATATTCAAGAACATCTTTAAGGAGATCTCTCATCTCAGGCACATCTTTGAACAATAACAGGTATCTACCTATCCCACTCCATCCCGAAATAACATCATAGTCATGAAAAATGACTCCCGCTTTTAGATTATTTCTTGAACTTTCCAACAGAGCAGCACCATAACGAAGGATTAAATGATTGATCTGTTCAATAAAACTTCGGTATTTGCGCAGATTGTCAGACAGTGCGTAGGCCGTAAATCCAATACCCGATAGCCCGCTCCACAGCGATAAAGATATGTTTTCCTTCAGCTTGAGTGCTTCTCTTGTATTCACAAGATACTGATGTGCGTATCGGGTAAACGTCTCCTCGCGGAATACAGTACCCAGCCTTCCGTATAGTAGACTCACCGCTGGATAGCCACTCGCAAGACTAATCTCATCCCATTTGTAATCCAATTGTAAATCTGTTCGATTCGAGTCCGATGAGCACATTGCCGTTACGTAATCCGAATCTGCCAATCTTCTTCCAACCTCATGTACAATCTCCAAAATAGTCTGACGCAAATCTTCTGATATTCCCGTTGTAATCATGCCTCAGCACTCCTTATAATTCATTCGCTTTGTATACTTCTGAGCATGGTTTAGATGATAAAGAGCGTGGCTTAATAGTGACATTATTTTCGCCTCCTTCATTCGATCCGTGCCTAGTAATCTGTTCAGATGCATGTGAATAAAACTTTCCATAATATCCAATAAAGGTCCGTCCCAGCATGTTTCCTTTTTTTTCTGAAAGAACCTCTCCTTATATTGTTTCAGTTTTTCCCTTCGAGGTTGAAAGCGTTCTATCATAAACTCACCATAATTACAAGCTCTCAATGAACTCCATCGATCGGAAACATCGCATATCGACATGTACCATGTACGATTCTTTTGGAACTCTTTGATATGATGGTTATGCCACTCTTTCTGTTGGGACCATTCAACCTGCTTAGCTAGTGAAGGCATCCATTGATTTAACATATCAATCACACTAATCAATGCAATGTCTTCTAATGGCATATTCCATTTTTTGTTGTAGTGCAAATAAATGAATTCAGAAGCGAGCTTGGAATCTGCAGCAAAAACTTCCTCAGCCAGTTGAATGAAGCTTCCCCCCCCATATCTTTCCACCTCTTGCTCGTATGTATCATACACAAGTTGGTTTAGCAGTCCTTCCTTCTTAAGCTTGTTCGCCCACGTCTGAATAGCAGGAATCAGTTGCGCACACAACATCGCTGCATCCCCATGAAATCTCACTCGTACATGATCATCAGGATCTTTATATCGAATAATAAAATGTTGATCGACTATTTTTTGTTTTTCTGCCAGTTCACAAAAAGGTCTGAGATAATTTCCAATAAACTCCTCCTTCCGTTCAGACATACCATATAATTTAACGTACAGCCATTCACTGCCTGGAAAATAAACATCCATCGAACGGGTACTGATAGGGTTTTGCATCATATCTGGTTGAATAAGGTCCTTTGATCTCGATTGGCCTACTTTATTCGTTTTCACCAAAGGAATGACATACTCTGCAATGTGGTGTCCTTTCGTGGACTCTCCCCATACTTCACTCCACTCAAAACCGCATTCAGTCAACCATATGGAGGCTGAATCTGTAAGCTTTTGATATTTATCATATAGTTCGGATATGCAAAAATCATGTGTAGTGTCAATTAACAATCTGTTATCTGCAATAGTTATATACACGTATCTCGGAATACTCCATTCTTTTTTCAGCCTTTCAAATGCATTGCGCCAATCACTCTTGGTATGACAATTCTGGAAAGCCTTCATATCTGCATTTAAAGACCACGACGCTAATGACAGAATGGTATTGCCGTATCTTATGCGGGGAAGAAAAGGCAACTCTGATAAGTGATTCCCCCACTGAAACATTGAAACATTCCTCTGTCCTTCCTGCTCCATTTCACGCAAAAATCGATAAACATTCGGCGCTTTGTAGTAATTCAACATATTTGTGGCTACCGGGATTACCCTTTTATTCAAAGAGCGTGACATTAGATAAAAAGAGTCATGGGTACAACCTACATATAAATCGGCTAAAGAAATAGTAGACGCACGGTCATCTGTATAATCATTGGTCCCAAGGATAATCTGATGAGAACAGGAACGATTCGTTATCACAACGTTGGAATGTCTACTATTAATCGTAAGATAGATAAGCTCCGCAAAAATCACATTTGGATTTTGATCTGACTGTATTTTATAAATACTGGAGATTTGTTTTTGTGCAGAACCATCTAGAATCGGACCGAATCTCCCAAATGTTTTACCTGCACCTGTGCCGCCTGAATTGGGGTTAACAATCAATTTATAGTCCCCACCTTCGAGAGCGGTGGCATCCGAAGTGGCGACGGTAACGTACATCTCCAGTGATGGTGGAGGAGAAAGCTCCGAAGGGGCACATTCTATTTTTCTGATTTTTTCATCTGTAAGCTCAATTTCGATACTACCTTGTTTGATAGCTTCTGCAACCCAGCGTGCTAAATGTTTATCTCTGTCTGCATTCGCAGTAGACTTTTCCCAGCTACGTTTGCTCATAGGATATTTATAATCAGGAGGGGCTCCTAATCCCATATCTTCATCCAACAGTTCTAACAAGGGAATCTGACGATGTACTCCGTACTTCTCAATAAAGGCGCCTCGATAGGTCGCAAGATGCGGATTGCATACATTATTCGATAGTCTCCATAAGACTTCGGCCGCTATTGCGACCTCTTCCGCTATTTCGTGACTTAAAGTCGCGTTTGTTATAGCTGTTTCCATGTCAATTTGAAGCGGATCTTTGCTGGGGAACATTTCATTGATGCTGCTGCATATGTTCGTATATAGCTCTTCCCCCTCACCTACAGAGGTTTGATTATATTGCTGAATGTAGTTATAAATCTTCTGAATTGAGGCTTTGAGATCGTCTATGCCTGTCATGGATGCGAGTTGCCCTTTTATATATTCAAATGGCAATTCAGAATTACGTATGGATAAGGGGGGTCTTAAATTACTTATTAAAAACTCTTGTTCTACTAACTTCAATAACAAACCAAATAGTTGCTCTTGATTTATAGTCGGGAACTCTTCTTTCATTTTGTCCATTAGCTTTAAGATAGGAACGGGCTGTTTCGCGCAGTGAATAACATAGTCTACAAATTTAGAAATTCGGATTGAGCTACTTTTCATTTCATCAGAGGAATCAAAATGATCTATATAATTGAGATAAGGTAACTTCACACGTGAGCCGGAAGTATAGAGGATCGAGTTCGTACGAACTTCGACTTGTTCAACGACGTGCCTTATACGTTCCAAACCCTTTACAAGATCCATTAACCATTGCATATCTGGGCGTGCTATTTTTCGATGAAAGCTCAAGTCTCCTATTACCAGCCTGCTTTCACTTTCAAAAGAACCCATGGCAACTCCAGCAAAAACACCGTAAGGGGTAGCGCGTGTTGAAAGCCTAATCATATAATGAGCTATTGCTTTGATAATTTTATCTGCTTTCTTTGAATTTGAATTGTCCAGTATTTGATTAACAGAGTGCATTAATGAGGGACTTGCAATTAAAAGCGCTTCGCAGACAATTGGCTCTTTTACCATATGAAGCAACTTGTTACGTAAATTTTCATATGAAGGCTCATAAAATAGTTCATTGTACATCTCTACAGGCAACAACGGAATTCTAACCAAAAAAAAATCTAACGCTCTAAACAAATTCCTATTTTCATTCCTGTGTCTTATACCCTTCATAGCTAGTAGCCCTCCTTCTTTACATAAGAAAACCCCAGATATACAAAGCATATCTGGGGTTAGTTTTAACACAATTAACAGCAGTTACAAGTTACATAAGTATCGTAGCAAGCAGAGACAGCACAAGTAACAGTACCAGTACATGCCATAGTAACCGGTTCAGATGAGAAAGCATTAACCTGTAAGTCCAAATCAAGAGTGTCTTCTTGTTCCAAAACGAATAGTTCTAAAGAGTTCATCTTTGTTCCTCCTTCGATAGAATAAGAGATTATTTGGAATATTACTCTCTCATTTTAAAAGAAGAACTAAAAAATCCAAAACTTCTTTTTATCGCATACAATTACAATTTTGTTATATTTTCATCAATCCCTTCAATAACCTGTCTCATATAAGCCAGTACTTCATCCTTTATCTCGTTATGCTGTAGAGCATAATGAATGGTCGTTTCAATGAATCCCAATTTCTCGCCAACATCGTGGCGATTGCCATCAAATTCGTAGGCCAGAATGGGGCTCTTTTCTCCCAGTTTGGACAATGCGTCCGTCAGTTGAATCTCCCCGCCTACTCCCGCAGATTGCTGACCCAGGATATCAAAAATATCAGGCGTCAAGATATAACGTCCCATGATCGCCAAGTTGGAGGTTGCTTCTTCCTTCTTTGGCTTTTCTACCAATCGTTCCGCCTCAGAGATTTTGGAAGTAAGTGCATGGCCTTCAACTATCCCGTAACGATGTACCTCGTTCCAATTTACTTGTTTTACACCTACAACAGAACGCTGATACTCATCGAACACGTCAATCATCTGTTTGAGGCATGGATTCTCAGACTCAACGATGTCATCCCCTAAAAGGACGGCAAAAGGTTCGTCACCGATAAACTTACGTGCACACCATATGGCATGCCCCAACCCTTTAGGTTCCTTTTGACGAATATAGTGGATATCTGCCATCTCTGATGGTTTACGCACTTCATTGAGCAGGTTCCATTTTTCCTTCGCAGTCAAATTATGCTCCAGCTCAAAGGAGTAGTCAAAATGATCCTCAATCGCCCTTTTGCCTTTACCAGTAACGATAATGATATCCTCTATACCAGATGCAACAGCTTCTTCAATAATATATTGAATTGTTGGTTTGTCTACAATGGGAAGCATCTCTTTAGGCATCGCTTTCGTAGCAGGAAGGAACCGGGTTCCTAATCCCGCAGCAGGAATAATCGCTTTACGGATTTTCATAGGTTAAACTCCTTTGTCATCAATATAACGGTAAGATATACTGTCTATGATTATAACAGGAAGGTCAATTATTGTAATAGATTAAAGAAGAAGACATCTTCCCTCAAAGAGAACATGTCTTCCAATCACTAGCTTTCTATATAAATATATTATGCTGCCGGAATCTTTCTGGCTCCCGAACAAATATACAGTTATTTACTTCACCAGCTGCCCACGTGTAACACCCAACTGATTCGTCGCTTTCAGCGTCTTCCATACTTGTGTTCCGCTGATTTCTCCGCGCAGGGCACGGTTATAAAGATCAATAACCTCATGCACTTGCTCCGGTGTCTCCTCCAAAAATTCCACGCGGTAACGGGACACGCCCAGCTCCAGGAAGTTGGACAGATATTCCGCGCCGGATTGCTCAATCGCGTTGTACACCGTGTTGCGGCAGCCTTCGTCCACACGGACCGGATGAGACATACCAATTCGATCACGCAGGGATGCGCGATGGTCCTCACATGGACGTCCACAGTTAGTGTAGTCGGTGCCTTCACTCATAAAGGTGCAGTATACGCAATGTTCAGTATGGAACATGGGCATATGCTGCTGGATCACGATCTCCAGCTTATCGGTACGCGTACGTCTGAGCATATCGACCATTTGCTGGATGTTCAGATCGTACGAAGGCGTAACCAGGTCGCAGCCGGAATCCAGGAACAGATCAGCCGCTTTATGGTTGGCTATGTTCAGCGAGAAGTCACCAATCAATTGCGGGTGATGTGCGTCCGGGTTCTCCAACCGATGTCGCAAGTAGAAATACAGTGCCCCTGGATTGCGTACCAGCACAGCATCCGGCTTTAGGCGCAGGATGTTGTTGTGGTAGCCATTTTCACCCGGCATGTGAATACGCGGGGTCGCCAGTGCAATTTGGCGGCCTGCAGCGTGCACTGCCTCTACGGCTGCCGGGAATTGCTTGATGAACTCGAAGTCGGCGTAGATGAACTCCACGCCGGCCTCGAGCGCAGCCTCCACCTGAGGGAGGCTGCGGCACAACGCGGTCAGCTCTGCCTGACCGCGTGCCACAGACGATGCCGGAGTCGATGCATCGTCATACACCTCGACCGCCCGTTTCGTGTACACGGGCGGTTTGGGACGCTCGCCCGCGAGCAGTTCCACCGCCTGACGGCGGATACCGTTCAGCTCGCGCATCGGCACGATGACGTCCCCATGCAGATGGACGTCCAGCTCTTCCAGCTGGAACACCGTTCCGCCCAGTCGGCCGAACTGCTCTTCGAGCAGCTCGTGCGTCATCGGACGCTTCTGGGCAATTTCAAGTTCCAGCTCGGAGTCCACGCGGACCGTTGTGCCTTTCTGCACGTCGGTCCACCATGTCGACAGCGGTTGTCCTGGGGAGCCGCTGACCCGCACATGTACTGGGAAGACCCGGTACGGCTTGTCCGTGTCGTACGACTGGCGCAGACGCTTGTCCAGCGCCGGGTCGTTGGTCTTCCAAATGCGATCGCCCACGTGTACACGGCGCAGATCAACATCGTTGCGTCCCGCTACGATGTCAATGATCCAGCCTTCTCCGGCTTCGCCTTCAATCTTCACGCCCTTGCGACGGATATCGTATACGCGTCCGCCTTCTTCTTTTTGCGTGGGATCTCCCGCATCGAATACAATACCATCGCCACGCTTGAGCGGTGCATCAATACGGCACACTACGCCATCACGAAGGATTTGTTCCACTCGGCCCAGATACACCCCCCGGCTTTTCGGGAACGTCCCGTCAACCAGCTTCTTGTTATTGGTTCCTTCGAGAAAACCGTGCGTAAAGCCGCGTGAAAAGCTCTGCTGCAGCTCGCGGATATCTTCTTTGCTCGTCTTGGACGTATCGCCATCAAAATACTTATCAATGGCCTTGCGGTACTTGCTGACCACATTTGCCACATATTCAGGTGTTTTCAGTCGACCTTCAATTTTAAAAGAAACCACACCCGCGTCGATCAGTTCAGGCATCAAGTCAATCGCTGCTAGATCCTTAGGCGACAGTAGATACGTCACATCCGCCATTGGTTTCTGCTCTCCATCCACCATCAGATCGTAAGGCAAACGACATGCCTGTGCACACTCACCACGGTTAGCAGAGCGGCCGCCCCACATTTCTGAAGTCAGGCATTGGCCAGAATAAGATACGCATAATGCTCCATGTACGAATACCTCCATTGGAAGTCTCGCCTGATCGCCTATTTTTTGGATCTGTTTCAGGTTGTTTTCACGTCCAAGCACGACCCGTTCCATATTGTACGGCTTTGTAAACTCTACCGCTTCCGGCGAGGTAATCGTCATTTGGGTAGAACCATGAATCGGAAAATCCGGTGAAATGTCGCGGATCATTTTCACCAGGCCCATATCCTGGACAATTAAAGCATCGACTCCAGCATCAATACAGGCATCGACCAGCTCCTTAGCGTCCTCCAACTCGTTTTCAAATACCAATATATTGAATGTTAAAAAACCTTTAACCCCATAGCTATGCAAAAACGCCATAATTTCAGGCAGTTCCTCCATGCGGAAATTATTCGCCCGTGCCCGTGCGTTGAACTTTTCCACCCCGAAAAAGATCGCATCAGCCCCGTTTGCCACCGCCGCACGCATACAATCCCAGTCACCGGCTGGTGCCAGAAGCTCAACATCTTCTCTTCGTACTACTGATTTCATTTTTGTCCTCCCTATATGGAGAAATAACTGATTAACCTTGAGTTAAACGTTATTTTCCAGAGCAGCGATGCTGCTTATTTTATAGCCCTATGAATTATCATCCTATCCGATCATCCCCACTCTGAACCACTGGCTCGAGGGATAAATGGCATCAACTCAAAAAATCCGCATCACGAACATTTGCGGCATAGTTATTCTTATCTTGTAACTAATCTAGTGTACCAGACTGCGTCCCAAGCTTCTACACTTTCCAAGCGATTCCTCATAAAAATCCTCTTACTAAAACATAAAAAACACCCCCATTCCCGTCAAACGGTACTTTGGAGGTGAAGAATCCTATAAAACAAGAGGAACAACGAAGTAATCAGTACTATCGAGCAGGAAGCCAAATAGTGATGAAGATTAGGCACTTTAGCGCGCTAGTAAGCTACACCAGCCTTTTTAGAATACGGTATCCTCGTTGACGCTAACAGCGTACCAGACAATGAATCCGAGAAAAAGGGGTTCGTATTGGCTGATCTAAGTACCGTAAATATCTGCCTTTGCTCTTCCCTGCTTACCTCACTCATCAAAAGATTGGTGGTATTTGGCGGGCGCCAGCGAAGCAGGCCATTTGAATCCGTAGAAGCGTCAGCGTTCGCCTTTGACCCGGGATTCTTACATATTAAATCCTTATACAATCCAAGAATCCCGGGTCAACAGCGATCGTAGGATCAAATGGCACGCGTAGCGCTCTCACCATAACTCGCTAATCTCTTACCTACACCCTCTTACTTCACAAAATTAAACGAATTTAACGTCGAATCCAGTGCGTTAGACTGTACAGCCGTGTTGTTCGCATCATTCAATGTCGTTGTCACGGTATACGTTTTTCCATCACGTTCTAAAACCAATTGGTGGCCTGTGTAGCCAATGCCTTCCTCGATACGATGGAATGTAAAGGACACTGCCGGAACACCAGCAAATGTTACGTCCTTAACTTCCTCAACTTTGAGGTTTTTGTAGTTCTTTGCTTGCTTATCGTAGAAGTCCTTGAGCTGGGATACCGTTAGTTCAAATGATTGGTCGTTGTCGATTTTGATGGAAAAGCGTCCTCCGGTAAACTGGTACTCTACATCGCCCAATTCAAATTGATCGCTAATCGCGGTCCAATATCGTGGGATATTCACTGTATATTCATAGGCTTTTGACGTCTTTTTGACCGTTTTCGTTTTGTCTGTCAAATAGTCGTCTTCTTCCAACTGTCCAAAGTTACTCGCTACGGTTTGAAAATCGATTTGAAGCGAGGAAATGAGCGCGTTGAACTGATCATTTCCTTTGCTTACTTTTTCAGGCACTGCGTATTCAGCCAAGTAGCGGTATCCATTTTGCTGAATCAGCACATTGTACTCTTTGACCCATCCATCGCCAAAATTATAGCGGTACTCCTGTACTAACCCTTGAACGCCTGCAACCTCCAGCGGATACGTCTTCTGTGCCTCATAAGCCGTGGACACAAATGAATCGCTCAGCCATTTTTGCAGCTGCTGGCCCCAGTTCTCCAATTTTCCATCTGCTGGAGCTGAGGTTACTTTCACACGGAAGCTCGATCCATCATTACTTTCATATTGCATCCGTTGATCGTCCATTTTCCAGCCTGCGGGTATGCTGAGTGACACACCGTAGTCTGGATTCCCGGCCTCGCGTGTGCCTCCTACGACAGTAGACAAGTCTTTAATACTTTTATCCTGCGCATTAAAGGAGGTCTTGAAGGAATTTAAAAGTCCCGCATACTGGGCCAGATCTTTATAATTCGTTGCTTTAGCATCGGAAAAATAAACTACATACAATCGTCCGTTGTCATAGTACTGACGATTTTCCCACAGCACGCCGTCCCCATCCTTCGTAATGACACGAGCATAAGGTACCTTCGCTTTCGGGAAGGATTTTCGATCGATCACAGTTTCTCCCGTTTCCTTGGCTGCCTGCACCAATTGTTGCAGCAGATCGTCCGCATTCAGTGGAACCGGCTGTGACGCTGTGTGCACTTCCATATAATACGCACTGTTCTCGTCCATAAATGTGGAAATACTCTCATCTCCACCTCCCTGACCGATGACGAGCCCTGTTGGATAGTTCATAGACCAGTCATAGTAACTGTTCCCGATCTGTGTCTTACCCTCATCATTATCAATGTTCGGTGTCTCTTCAGCTACCGTGCCTGCCTCTTCTTGTGCTTCCATCCGAATAATGATTCCGGCACCATTCTTCTCCAACTTACCGCCAAGCCCTTCTGCTACTTGACGCAGAGGCACCATGAGAATACCTGATGACATTTCCGGTGGAGCTGGAAGTGTCACCTTGTGACCTCTCACCCACGCTGTACGGCTACCAATGGTTAGCGATACAACATGAGTTCCGCTAGTGATTTTAACCACATTATCTTCAGCTAATCGAATTTTGCTGTTAAATGCCTTTTTAAACACACCAGCCGGAACCATCAGTGCAC
>RCUE01000091.1_pt1 | contig 39705 bp, 38 predicted proteins | sample 2166111 | NCBI WGS metagenome assembly RCUE01 (sample SAMN09930795, study PRJNA488358) | compost metagenome | feature: garden; material: soil; isolation source: compost soil in phenylacetonitrile-enriched culture | place: Germany: Experimental Botanical Garden Goettingen | collected 2016-01-27 | reverse complement strand
TGCCCGGATGCTGACCAGTCTTGCGGACTTGACGCCCCATGCGGATATGTCGGCTACCCGTCTGGAAGAAACCATTCGTATACTCAGCAACTACCAGGGCGAAATCACGCAAATGTTGGCGGGTATTCCATTAAGACGACAGGTATATGGAAAACCGACGAAACCGTGGCTCCATGTGCCTGTTCAGAAAAATGAAACCACCACGAGAAAGCAAAGGAGGAATGAAAATGAGCACAAGGTGGGAACGCGCCACTCGGGAAAAAGCCCGCAAAAGACGTAAAGATGCCCGGCGTTCCAGCATTCGCAGATTAAAACGGAGAAGAAGACGTCTGCTTGCTCTAAGACGCCGTAAAAGAGGACATCATTCTGCACGTAGAAGACATCCTCTTTTGCGGCGGCGAAAAAAACCTCAAGCTAACCCGGTGGCAGTCCCTTCTGCGGAGAATCCACAGCCCGGGACTGTTGCATTGGAGCATGATCCGCAGGCATTTCAGCAGGGGTATGATGCAGCTTACAACGAGGGTTTCAATTCAGGCTTTGCCAAAGGTTATGAAGATGGACACCAGGTCGCTTACCAGGCTCAGTAAACTATGCAGAACATCCATGACAGCTAACCCCCCGAAGCTACACAGCTTCGGGGTTATTTGCGGTTCGGCAGTTGGACGGGCAAACGCCAATTTTGTCCGGGCAGTGGCAGTCGTCCATGATGCGTTTGACCCCTCCGCATATAGTTTAGGAGTGACAGAAGTTTATCCTACAACAGGACAGGGTGAAGGATGTGAACGATCAACAAAGCGGAAATGAACGCGAAGCGTACCGATGCGGCTATCGGGAAGGACGCAGAATGGGCGGTTGCACGGCTGCTCTGTCACAGGTCGTGGCAATACAACCTGCTGTTCGCCAGTTGAAAGTGTTGTATATTCCGCAAGGTTTCGCAGCTATAGACACAGGTGTGCAAGAAGCATTAGGCCAAATATGCAGCTCATGCGCCATCGGTACGCCTGCTACGATGCTAGCTGACGCCGAGGCTCAACGTCCAGACCTCGTGCTGGTCATGAACGGGCTGCATGTTTTTCCGGCGGATCATCTGGAGCAGGTACAGCAAATACGAGCCCTAGGCATTCGGACGGCCATATGGTTTGTAGATGATCCTTACTTTACGGAGGATACGGCGTTGATCTGTCAATCCTACGATGTCGTATTTACGCACGAAATTTCTTGCCTGCCGTTTTATCGCGATCAGGGAGTAACGAGGGTTCACTATTTGCCGCTGGCTGCGTCAGCTCGTATCTTTTATCCTCGGCGGGTAGAGCGGGAGCATCAGCATGATATTTGCTTCATTGGAAATGCCTTCTGGAACCGTGTGAAGCTGTTCGACCACCTAGCTCCCTTCTTGGCGGACAAAAGAGTGCTGATCGTAGGTGGGCACTGGGATCGGCTGACCCGGCGGGATGTGCTGGAACGCTTTATCCGTCCGGGTTTTATGGAACCGGAAGAGACCGCTCAATATTATAACGGCTCTAAAATTGTCATCAATATGCACCGCCCGACAGACCCCGGACTGGATAATCGGAATACACACCAGCTTTCAGCGGAGTCCATCAATCCTCGGACATATGAAATTTCTGCTTGCGGCACGCTTCAAATGACGGATGTTCGGAAGGATTTGAGCCGTTATTACCGACCAGGCTATGACATTGAAACTTTCTCTGGAGCAGATGAATTGAAAGTGAAGCTGGACTACTATCTCAAGCATGATTGGGAACGCGAACGCATGGCCTGGCGCGCATTGTACACGACTATGCAAAAGCATATGTACTCCAATCGCATGGAAGAACTGCTGGACAAGGCGATGGCCTAAAGTAAACACCATAAACAGTGAGGAGTGAAAGTGATGACGATATCTACGACAGGACCGTATGACCCGGCTGTTCACCAGACGGCGGCAGCCTCCTGGGAAAAGGGGAGAACTGCGGGATTGCATGACGGATACGACGAAGGATATCTGCGCGGCCGTGCTAACGCAATTGTTGCGCGGATGAAAGCAGTTTTCCCTTTTCGACAGATCCATGTACTGTATGTCGTCTCGGGCAAAGGCCTTCCGTATTCTCCGCTGGATGAGGCGGTCATTACCACATTGCAGAGCATGACGGCTCAGGTTACCGTAACAGACCCACGTCAGCCGGTAGGAGATATTGCCGCTCAGCTCCGTCCGAATCTGATGCTGGCACTGGATGGAATGGATCTTCCGTTGGAGCAGGTTACTGCGGTACGCCAGTTGGGCATCCCCACCGCCATCTGGCTAACGGACGATCCATATTACACCGACACGACGACCAAAATCGTTACGAATTATGATTATGTGTTCACGTTAGAAATGAACTGCATGGAGCTGTACCGTCAGTTGGGTTGCACGTCTGTGCACTATTTGCCCTTTGGAGCATTTCTGACTCACTATTTCCCCCTCAGCTCGCCCGCTTCGGTACGACGTGAGATTGGGTTTACAGGCTCAGCCTACTGGAACCGCATCTATTTCTTTAATCCGATTATGCCGCAGCTCATGGCTCGTAACATTAAAATCAACGGAATCTGGTGGGATCGTCTCCCAGATTATCAGTCGTATGGCGACAAAATTGAGCTGGGTCGCTGGATGTCTCCGGGCGAGACCAATGATTCGTACAACGGCAGCAAAATCGTAATTAATCTTCATCGTTCCCATCAGGATGATTCGGTGAACAACAACTCACTGAAAATTCCGGGGGCTTCGCCCAATCCGCGTACGTTTGAAATTTCTGCCAGTGGCACGTTGCAACTGACAGATACAAGAGATGATCTGGCTCGTTTTTACAAGCCAGGGGAAGAGATAGAGACCTACAGCTCTCAGCAGGAACTGCTGGAGAAGGTTGAGTTTTATTTGACGCATGAAAAGGAGCGTCGTGAGATTGCTCTGCGTGCTCTGGAACGAACCCTGCGGGAGCACACGTATGGTCACCGGATTGACCAACTGTTGTCGGTCATATTTCCATAAGGTGATTCACACGTCCGGTGGTTGCTATTTTAAAGGAGGTGAACTCCGATCAAGCCGAAAATGATGTTATTCAGCCATGTTAGCAACGTCCGCAGTATTACGGGGGCCGAGAAGCTGCTATTGCAATTTTGTCTAGATATGCGTACGTACTTCGATTGTATTCTCGTAACGCCTGGTGAAGGGCGGCTGACCTCAATGGCCCGCAAGCGCGGAATCACCGTTCTGACACAGAATCTGTTCATGCTGCATGGCATGTATACCCCATATGAGGGATTGGCGCAGGATGCGGAGAATTTGCGGACCCATGTGGCGTATGCACCGTTGTTCCAGATGCTTCGGCATGCTCGACCTGATGTGGTGCTGGTCAATACCTGTGTGAACGTCATGCCTGCAATGGCTGCCCATGAGCTTAATATTCCGGTGATCTGGAAAATTACCGAAGTCATTAACCAGAATGCGCATACGCCAGTTTCTGTTTCTATCATTGAGCGCTATAGCCAATGGGTCATCGGCATTTCTCAAGCTGTAATGCGTCCTTTGCATGGTGGGGGACTGACACGTCCGCATACGGTGTTGTCTCCCTGCCGGGATATGGATATGCCGTCTCCCAGAGAGCATGTGCTGGAACGGAAAAGGAAACGTGAAAAACTGGGGCTGCGGGATTTTCATATTTGCATTGGTTATATTTCTTCCTTTATCTACGAAGCCAAAGGGCTGTTACCTTTTGTCCAAATGGCTCTAAAGCTGTGCGAAACCAATTCGCGGTGTCGTTTCTGGATCATCGGCAGCTCGGTGGACTCGGAATATTACGTAAAATGTGTCTCTTTAATCCGCCAATCTCGTTATAGCCGCCGCTTCCAGTTCAATTCATTCGAGGAATCCGTGTCAACGGCCTATAGCGCAATGGATATTGTTGTGATCCCAAGTATGGTGGAAGAAGGCTTTGGTCTGACCGCCCTGGAAGGGCTAGTTTACGGTAAGCCCGTGGTAGCCTTTGCGCAGGGTGGACTTGTGGAATTGATGGAGGCTACCGGAAATACAGATTTTTTGGTAGAGCCGGGCAACAGCGACATGCTGGCGCAAAAAGTGGGCTATCTGCTCGATCATCCCGAGGAAGTGGAACGGATTGGTGTCCGTAACAACAGTGCAGCTACACGTGTATACGGACCTGATTCCTACCGAAGCAGTATGCACCTCATGGTCAGTCAATGGGTATGTCATCATCCGCATTGGTTCCCGTTGATTCAGCAGCCGGGTGGACCTGTATGGACGAGGGAAGGCGAAGGGCTGCGTCAGGTCACCGCTATACCGGAGGGTTATACCAGCACGATTCGAGAATTTCCTGAATCGGTGGTGTGTCAGCTGCCTGTGCTGGGTCTGCCGCCAATCGAATATGCAGCCATTCAGGGCTTGCCACAACCAGCACCCCCTTTACCTGAGTCACCACCCGAATTGCCCCGCGGCAAGCGTAGTATTCGGGCGAGATGGCCAAAGGGCCGCAAGCGTACCAGACTTCGGAATCGCAGGTATAAGAGAAGCGGCGGCAAGAGTCGCCTTAAGAAAATTCACGGGTTCCCGTTGTCGAAGGGACTTTATCCGAAAACCAAGTCCAGACAGAAGCTCAAGCGGAAATTCAAGCACCGGTCACGACGGCACAACGCGCACAAGCAGAAGCGAGTCACACTCAAGGCTGGACAGCATACAAAACAACGGTCCGGGTGAATCTACGCCGGACCGTTGAGATGAACGTTAAGCTGGAGCACAGCCAGTCTGCTGGATGGCTATCCTTCATTGAACGCCACAATTCAATGAAACAACGACAGCAAAGGTGGGTTCCAAAACCATGAAAATATTGACCGTGCTCGGCACAAGACCGGAGATTATACGGCTCAGCCTGATCATTCCGAAGCTAGACCGCCATGCAGATGAACATGTGCTTGTGCATACGGGCCAAAATTACACCGAAAGCCTGAGCGGGCAGTTCTTTCGCGAACTGGGACTGCGTGCCCCGGATTATGTACTTCAGGAGAAAGCGGGGACACTGGGCAAACAGTTGTCCGCCATGTACTCGCAGATGGAGGATATTTTAAACAAGGAACGCCCCGATCATGTGCTATTGCTCGGTGATACGAACAGCGCTTTATGTGCCTTACTTGCGGAACGTATGGGTTATCCGGTCGTGCATATGGAGGCGGGGAACCGCTGTTATGATCTGGATGTGCCGGAGGAGAAGAACCGGCGTGTCATTGATGCGATATCTACCATTAATATGCCTTATACGGAGCAAAGCAAGCAGCACCTACTACGCGAAGGCTTCCCAAGCCAACGAATCATACTGACTGGAAATCCGATCTACGAAGTAATGCAGCACTATGAGAAAGAGGTAACCGGTAGTGGGATTTTGAAAAAGTTGGGACTGTCGCCGGGAGAATATTTCCTGGTCACTGCCCACAGAGCCGAAAATGTCGACCATCCACCGCATTTGCTGGCTATTTTAGATGGTCTTAACCGGGTAGCCCAGCAGTTCGGGCAGCGGGTCATTTGCAGTATTCATCCCCGGACTGCCGCCCGGATCGCAAGCCATCCGCCGATCCAGCTTGATCCGCTAGTGGAATTTCACGAACCGTTCGGTTTTTTTGACTTCGTTCTGCTGGAGCGGCATGCCCGCTGCGCTTTGACAGACAGTGGTACCGTACAGGAAGAATGCTGTGTCATGGGGGTGCCGACGGTTACGATGCGCCGGACGACTGAACGGCCGGAAACGGTAGATTGCGGCAGCAATATCGTGTCCGGCCTTGATGGCGAGGTTATAGCAAACGCGGTAGCCATAATGACCGGGATGACCCATAAGTGGCAATGTCCCGCAGGCTATCTGGTGGAAGATGTGTCGGATAAGGTAGTTAAATTTCTGCTTGGAGGGAAACGGCATGTTTGAAAACCAACGTATCTTGGTTACCGGCGGTACCGGCTCCTGGGGGCATGAGCTGGTTGCCCAGTTACTGCCGCGTAACCCCAAAGAGGTCATTATCTTTTCACGCGGAGAATCCAGTCAGGTTGCCATGAACAGGCAGTTTGAGGATGAACGACTCAGCTTCTGTATTGGAGATATTCGGGATAAGGATGCGCTGACTACCGCTTGTCAAGGAGTGGACTATGTATTTCATTTGGCAGCGCTCAAGCACGTACCCGTCTGTGAGGATCAGCCCTACGAGGCACTCAAAACCAATGTCGTAGGCACTCAAAACGTAATCGAGGCCGCTGTCGTTAATCAGGTCAAGAAAGTCATTTATATATCGACCGACAAGGCCGCGAATCCGTCCAATTTTTACGGCATGACGAAGGCAATAGGAGAAAAACTGATTGTTTACGCCAATCTGCTGAATAGCGATACGCGTTTCGTGACGGTGCGCGGCGGTAATGTTTTGGGCACAAACGGAAGCGTGGTGCATCTGTTCCAAAGCCAGATTCGCCAAAAGGGCAAGGTTTCGATCACAGATATGAACATGACGCGCTTCTTCCTAACCTTGCGTGATGCGATCAGTCTCCTGTTCAAAGCCTCGGTGGAAAGTGTAGGCGGGGAAATTTTTATCATGACCATGCCAACCTGCCGTATTTTGGACTTGGCTGAGGTGCTCATTGAGGATTCAGGTGTGGAAAACGTAGAAATTGTAGAAAAAGGTGTGCGTCCCGGTGAGAAAATTCATGAGATTTTGATGAGCGATTTTGAAAGCCTGACGACGGTAGTCTATGACGAGCAATATTTAGTCATTCTCCCAACGCTGAATATTCCTCAATTAAAGGACCGCTATAATCAGTGCCCTCCCGTGTCATTCAGCAGCTTTAGTTCGGAGTTTAATTTGATGTCGAAAGAGGAGATTCGCAGCATTCTCCAAAGCGGGGGGTTCATCAAATGAAGCTGCTTATTTTGGGTGGTAACGGCATGGCGGGCCATGTTCTGGTGAAGTATTTCCAAAACCAGAGCGGGTATAACGTGTTCTACACCACCCGTGATCCCGAAAATAAAGGTGGTCTGCTGCTGGATGTAAAGGACAGCTTTATGGTGGAGCAGCTGGTACGGAGTGTACGGCCAGACGTTATTATTAACGCGGTAGGTGTACTGAATCAGCATGCCGGGGAGGATCAAATTGCAGCATACCAAATCAATGGATTGCTGCCACATCTTCTCCGGCGGACAGCGGACAGTATCGGTGCCCGATTGATTCATATCAGCACGGATTGCGTATTTGAAGGAAATCGGGTACCTGGTTTATATAAGGAGATGGATCAACCCGATGGGACAAGTGCCTATGCTTTGACCAAAATACTCGGAGAAGTAAAGGCCGCAGGGCATCTGACCATTCGTACCTCCATTATCGGGCCGGAAGTACGGCCGGGAGGCATTGGTCTGCTGCACTGGTTCTTGCAGCAGAGCGGAGACGTTGACGGGTATCGCCGGGTCTTTTGGAACGGGGTTACGACGCTGGAATTAGCGAAGGCGATACAGGTGCAGATGAATGAGCCGCTGGACGGACTCATTCATCTGGTTCACCCTGAACCGATCAGCAAGCATGATTTGCTGCTGCTGTTCAAAGACATCTGGAATAGGGAGGATATTCGGATCGTGCCGAAAGATGAGCCGGTGCAGGACCGGACGCTTCGTTCTACCCGGGCCGATCTGCTCTACGATGTTCCTCACTACAGCATCATGCTGAAGGAGCTGCTGGAATGGACGGAAGCACAGCGGAACAACGTCGGCCTGTCATAGTCATTACCGGAGCGGCGGGCTATACCGGGATGCATGCCTGCCGCCATTTTGCAAAGCTCGGCTGGGAGGTAGCGGCGCTGACTCGCACTGCCGCTTCCGTCTCAGAACTGATCTTACTGGCTCGCGATGATGAAAATAACAGCCCAGAGGCGGAGACTCGCAACTGTATTACGCCTTATGTGTGTGACTTGCTCGACAAGAAACGTCTGGGCGAAGTAATTAGACAGATTGCTCCGGATTATGTGCTTCACCTGGGTGGTAAAAATTCCGTACCTGAATCTTGGCAGAGTCCCCTGCTATACATGGAATCCAATGTACTGTCCACCCTGTATCTGCTCGATGTACTGCGACCTTTCCCCAAAGCCAGAATTGTCGTGGCGGGTTCTCGGCTAAAGACGGCTTTGCAGGCTCCGTATCACCCAACACATCCATACAGCCTTAGCAAAAGCCTTCAAGAGGCAGTCGCGCTCTCGTGGGGCGCGCTGTTCGAACAATCCGTCATGCTGGCAGAGCCTTGCAACTTGATCGGTCCGGGTCCATCTACCGGATTTTGTGCATTACTCGCGGGGTATATCGTTCAGACGGAACGTAGGGAGGGGCAGTCCGCAACTGAAACTGTCCCGTTCCGGGTATCTTCCCGACATGCGCAACGTGATTTTCTCGACGTTCGTGATGCCGTTCGCGCATACGGTGTGCTATTGGAACAGGGTGTGCCAGGCCGAGTGTACTCGGTCTGCACAGGCCGCATTGTGGAACTGGGCAATATCGTAGAACGTATGGTTGCGCTGGCCAAAACATCTATTCCCATACAATGGGGGGATGTGGCAGAGTCAGCATCCACGGAGGCATACCGTGCGAAAGAGCTGGAGGACATGGGCTGGAAGCCGACCATACAGCTGAGGCAATCTCTGGAGGATATGATTCAATACCGCCGAGCTGGAAAGGAAGGAACGATATGAGACCGAAAGTAACGATTGTCATTCCCTTTTATAACTGTGCATATGTGGATCAGGCTTTGCAAAGTGCACTAGAGCAAACTTATGGCCCACTCGAGATTATTGTCGTCGATGACGGCTCCACGGAACATGTTGATATGCTTCAGGCCTATCTTCCTTATATACATTATTTAGGTAAATCCAATGGTGGAACAGCCAGCGCTCTGAATCATGGTATCCGACATGCCAGTGGCGATTATATTGCGTGGCTCAGTTCCGACGATACCTATCATAGGGATAAAATTAACAATCAGGTTTCTTTTATGGTGGAAAACGGTGCGTACATCTCCCATACCAACTTCAATTTCATCAATCAATACAGCCAAGTCACAAGCTACCAGGCAGCCGCCGTGTTTCCGTCTATGACGGAGTTTTACCGTTTTTTTCAACAAGGAAATCCGGTCAATGGATGCACGGTTATGTTTAAAAAGGAGCTGTTTGCACATATCGGTTTGTTTGATGAATTGCTGCCGTACACACATGATCTGGATATGTGGTACCGCGTGATGCTGGCGGGATATCCATTTCCTTTTCTGAACGAGTCCTTGGTTAACTACCGTTGGCATGATGAAATGGGAACCAAAAAATATTGGCCCGCTGTGGAGCGGGAGTACAACATCACCCAAGCACGTTATCGAGATCGCTTCAGTCAGGTATTGAGTGGTTTATCCTCATGAAGCCGAAAGTCTGTCAGGGGGGATTGATATGGTAGATACGGGGATTGTTATGCCACTGTACAAACAGGATATCGGCTATCTGCAAGCTGCAATCTCATCCGTACTAGCCCAGAGCTACAGGGGATTTCGCTTCATCATTGTTATTGACGGAGCGCCGGAAATGGTGGGGCCAGCGCTCTATGCAGCAATGGGAGACCCGCGCGTTCAGTTGGTTACACTCCCTCAGAACCAAGGAGTATCCCACGCCCTAAACCGGGGATTCGATGAGTTGTTTAAAGATCCTGGGATCAAGTATGTGACCTGGGTCTCCAGCGACAATGTTTATAATGCTTCCTTTATTGAACGATTGCGGCAAGAGCTGAAGCAGGGGCCAGACTCACTCGGTCTTGTGTTTTCTACCTTCCGCCAGGTTGACGCATATGGGAACCCGTTGTATGACGAGCAGCATCAACAGGCGTTGATCCGGTACCAAAGTCAGCCACATCACGAATTGCTGAACGCCAGCATTGTTGGGGTTTCATTTATGTACAAAAGCAAATATGCCCTCCAGATTGGCGGCTATCGGCTGCAACCCGTTGAGGATTATGATTACTGGCTGCGGCTGACCGAGACGTGCAATATGAAATTCATCCCGGAGATCCTGATGGATTACCGGGTGAATTCCACATTTAGTGTATCGGCCGGCCTACACAGCCAAAAGGAGCACCGACGCTGGCGGCGCGCATTCCAAATCGCCAAGTATGAGGCGAGAGCACGCCGGGGCATCCCACTTGAAATGACGATTTTAATGCCTGTCACGGATATGGCTCAAGCTGAATCATTGCTGGATAATCTGCTGGAGCAGCACTACAGCAATTGCGTGGTACGGCTGCTGGATTTAACGCCAGAACAGGAAGCTAGCGCTTTCCTGTCGATGATGCTCGACCCTCGGTTAATCGTAACATCACGGCAGCATTATTCGATCCAGGAAGCACTGGTTCAGGCTATTGGTGAAACCACGACTCGCTTTGTTGTATGCTTCGGTGTCAAACCTTATATTGCCGTGACGGATCTACTGTATCTCACGGATTTGTTGCGCCCATTACAGGATACACATGCCTTTTCCTACTATACAGATGACCATTCCACCATCGGCAGCGGACGAGGGGTTCAGTCCGTACCGCCAGAATGGAATTACGTGTATTACACCCACAGATTGCATCAGGCACTGGAACAGGGTGGCTTTTAAATAACAGGGGACAGTGCAGGGATTGTGGTCAGCTCGGACTGGAGAACACGGTGCTCCTGTACAACATTACCAAACTGATCCAGTCCAAAGTTGGAGAGCACGACATTCGCTGGAGCAGCGGAGGCCACGTTGTATTGTACCTCATAGGCAAGAACCCCTTGTATAAAGAAGGTACGGCGGGCAATGGAGTTTGCAGGCAAGTTAACCGATGTCACATACAGTGGTGTCTTGGTATCCGGTACCAGCGAGAAAAAAATTTGGATGGTCACGGTTGCCGCATTCACCGTATCCTCGTTGACCAAATTTACAACGACATTGGAGCAGGCAGTACCAAAATCTCTGGTGTTGGTCATATATCCGGTTGTAAAAGCCAATCGAATCATCCTCTCAAAAAACAGAATATTGGATAACCCTTGAAGGGATGCTTTTATACTATGAATCTATTGAAAAGAAAGCTTGTATGGTTGTCTCTAGGCTGTGCTGAAAAAAGTACATTTTGATAGAAATACTTCAGGCGTATCTATTTATATAATGAAGGGAATGCTCGCGATGCCTTTGAATTTTCAGGTGACACCCAGCGGCCTGCCCAAATTTGAGCCTAGTGTTGCTGTTAATTTACTGAATCCGAATATTGTTATAGCTGTAGCTGTTGATTTTAGCAGTGGGCCTCCCTTGATTGGACTGTATCGCTCATTGGATGCCGGAGCGAACTGGACGGATACTTTACTGCCAATTCCACCGGGATATACAGGAGCCGAGGCAGGAATGGTAGCCTATCTGTTCCCGAATATTTTTATCATATCCGCACATGTGTTTCCGGGAAATGAGAACGGGGCTGTCGTGATCTATCGCTCTACGGACGATGGAGCCACCTTTGATCCTCCAGTGGTCATTAACCCGGGCTATGGAGATTACATTAATAATGACTGGACTAATATTACGACGGATAATGCGGGGGCAAGTCCCTATCTCGGGCACGTCTATGTCACGTATAACCGCCAATATAATGTAGATTTTAATGCTCAATCTGCGGCGTTCTACCAGCGTTCCACCGATGGAGGACTAACTTGGGATCGACCGTTATTGCTTTCGAATATCCAATCTTCCACAGAACGACCTGAGCCTGCGGTCGACAAATATGGAAGTGTCTATGTCAGTTGGATTCGTACGGGTCCGCAAACACCGGCTTATTTTATCCGGCGATCCTTCGATGGAGGCGCTACCTTTAGCGGGGATATTCTCGTATCCAACATAACGCTGGTGCCCAATCCTTTGCCCGTCCCCGGTTACAGCTTTAGGATACTGAATATTCCCAGCTTGGCTGCTGACTGCTCGGCTGTGCCGTCCACAACAAATACGTTATATGCCGTTTGGCAGGACTTTGGTCAGGGATACAGCAATATTTTGTTGTCCAAATCAAGCGATTTTGGCGGTACTTGGAGTGCTCCGATCATCGTGACGGACAGCCCGCCTGGCTCGCAAAATTTCTTTCCTGCGATTTCGGTGTCGCCTAAGACGGGACTGGTCGTTGTCGTGTACTATACCAATCGCTTGGACGGCTTTAATCTGGATGTGTTCGCCGCCCAATCGTCAGATGGAGGCAACACCTTTACGAACAGCCGTCTCACGACGACCTCCTTTAATCCGAATGTCGGTGGAGGCGAATCAGAGCTGATCGGCGACTATATTGATGTCGCCATTGTACCGCCGAATAGCTACATTTCCGTCTGGACGGATACGCGCACAGGCAGTTTGACAATTTTTGCAGGTGTACCGGGAGGTGGGGACTGATGCCGAACGTACAGCTTACGCCTAACGGAAGGCTGGCGCAGGAGCCGAGTGTAGCTTTTAACCTGCTTGACGGTACTATTGTGTCTGCGGCTATCGATTTTACCACGGGACCGCCGTTGACGGCAGTCTACCGTTCAGGCAACGGCGGTGTATCCTTCACACAGCAAATTCTACCGCTGCCAGCCGGCTATGTAGGGGCGGAATCCCATAGCGTCAGCTACGGTTTTCCCAACTTGTTTGTCATAGCCTGTCACGTATTTACCGCAGACGGCTTGAGCGGTACTATCGCTACCTATGTATCCAGAGACAACGGTAATACATTTGATCCGCCAGTGATTGCCCAGCGGGGGTATGGGACATTTGTCAATAATGTTGAGGTCGGCGTGAAATTTGATACTTCTCAGGTCAGCTCCTATACCGGAAACATTTATTTATGTTATACGCATCAGTACAATCCTGACTTTTTCGGCGGATCAGTCATGTTCTTCCAACGTTCGCAGGATGGAGGGATCACATGGGGGACACCCGTGGTGCTCACCGCTGGCTCCAATCAGATTACGCGGGGGGAAATCACTGTGAGCATTACAGGGGTGATTTATGTCGGGTACATTGTCACGAATCCGGTTAACCAATATCAGGTCATTGTGTCCTTCAATGGAGGGACAGCATTTAGTTCCTCGCTACCTGTATCTTCTGTGGTCCCGGTTCCGAGTCCGTTGCCCGTGGCCGGCTTTGGTTTCAATGTGCTGCCGGCAGCTAACATTGCCGTGGATCGCTCTACGAGCCCGAATCAGGGAACACTTTATGCGGTCTGGCAGGATAATCGGGCAGGGTATGCGGATGTGCTGCTTGCCAGGTCGGTGAATGGTGGATTAAGCTGGACTGCGCCGCAATCGGTGACAGGGGCCAGTGCAGGGGCACAGCATTTTTTCCCGGCTATTGATGTTTCGCCTGTGACCGGCGTGATCAAGATCGTATATTATACCAATCAAATAACGACCTCTTTATTAGACGTATTTGTGGCCGAATCAACGGACGGAGGAAGTACATTTACGAACCTCAGAATAACAGACAGCTCCTTTAATCCTAACGGGATTAGTCCGGTTCCAGTCGTTACAATCGGTAATTTTATTGATGTAACGATCGTGCCGAATAATGGGTTTTTTGCGGTCTGGACAGATGCGTTATCGGGTTTCCAGCAAATTTACGGAAGTAATGGGGTGTAGCTCAGCGTACGAGACAGAGGAGGTGAGGCTGTTTTGAAAATTTTGTTGGCTACGTACTGGCCGATTCCTCATTTGGGTGGCGTATGGCCCTTTATGATGCAAATTAAACGGAGACTGGAGCTACTGGGCCACACGGTAGACTTGATGGGAAACGGACCGGATACACCTAAATACCATATTGTTTTTGAAGATAGGGAGCTACTGAAGGATCAACTGCTGCCCCTGCTGGATACGAAGCTGAATGAATCGGCTGTCCCTGTATTACATTTGGATTCATGGGTGCAGACGGTGGAAAAGGATCGATACTGTATGGAGCTGGCAGCGGCGTATTTCGGGGTCGAGCAGTATGATGTGATTCACACGCAAGATGTCATTGCGACGCGTGCGCTAAGTCGGGTCAAACGCAAAGATAGCGCGTTGGTAGCGAATATTCATGGCTCGCTGGCTCGTGAAGTTATGATGGCTTTGGAGCGGGATCATGAGGAGGGTTACCGTGAGACGCTGATGTGGAAGTATTATTGGGCGCTAGAGCACTATGGCGCTCTATCCGCGGATATTACCATTACGTCTACAGAATGGATGAAACAGACGCTTGTGCGTGAGTTCGAAGTGCCTGAGCAGCAGATTGCTACTTTCCAATACGGTTTGGATACCGAGCACTTCTGGGAAGTCCACGCCCGGGGAACGGACATGATACGACCTGAGGGGAAAAAAGTTATCATTTGTCCTTCACGGCTGGTCTATATCAAAGGGCTGCATTATTTAATGAGCGCTCTTGGCCTGCTGAAAGCAAGTCGTACGGATTGGGTTTGCTGGATTGTCGGGGAGGGAGATAAAAGGGAAGAGCTTCAAACACAGGCGAAGGAGCTAGGGCTGGAAGAAGACGTGGTTTTTCTGGGGCATCGTGAAGATGTACCTGCTCTTTTACAACTGGCGGACCTTTTTGTTCATCCAAGCATACAGGACAATCAGCCGTTTTCGGTCATGGAGGCGCAGATTATGGGGCTTCCGGCAGTGGTATCGGATGCGGGTGGACTGCCGGAAATGGTGAAGCATGAACACACCGGACTAGTCTCCCCGGTTGGCGATGTGGAGGCACTGGCAGCTCATTTGCAGCATTTGCTGGCACAGGATGAAGTGCGGATAGTCATGGGAAATCGTGCCAAGGCATGGGGGATCGCGCATTGGTCTCTGGATGTTATGATTGAACGACTCGTGAATATTTATGGGCAAGCGCTGAATCAAGTACGTTGAATACGTTGATTCAATAGTTAGGAGGGAGAGCATGACTTTTCCTGTCGTTGGAGACTTGTACAACCGTATTTTTGAAATCCAGCAGTCACACCCGGATTTGAAGGTCGATTACGCAATATGGAACCGAATTAACACTTCGTTGCCAGAAGATTATACGCTGCCGGACGCTGACATTTTAGAATGTCTGAAGCAATCCGCGCCATGAGAATACAGACCCTATAAAAAGGCAGGTTGGGCTTAAAACTCCCACCTGCCTTTAGTTATTTCAGCTCATTGTCCATCCGGGTTTTCGTCCATCGAATCTACATACACAGAGCCTCGAACCATGAGTGGTCCTGTAACAACAGCACGGCGGTCGGCTGATTGTACGGTCAGGCAGTATACATAAGGCTCTCCCTGTGTTCCCGTTTCCTCATAGATTAACTCGGCAAATCCCTCCTGATAACAGGAATCCTGCAACCAGTCCAGCATAGGTCCCCGCTCATCGTTGCGACGCAATCGAATATCCAGCTCCCCGATATCCCAGTTGAGCAGCGGATTTTCCCATGCCAAAGAGACTTCAATGACAATACGTCCTTCAGCTTCACTTGCAGGAATGATCAATGTAGAGAGCACGCTCTCCTGATCGGTAACCTGAAAAGGCAGTGCATATGTGCCTGGCTCAGCTTTGTTTTGAACTGAATATTTCAACATACCTTCTTCCTCCTCTGCCCGTTCATTAGGGTGTCACGGTAAAATGACTGGCTGTACGCTTAGCGACAACGTTCCCGTTTTCCAAAAATTCAGCCAGGATAAACAGCGTTTCTGGATTGTAAATATTCGTGATCACTCGCAGATAAAACGGATTTTGGGCTGCCTCCATATCCTTGAGTTCTAGCACGGAGTCAGCTTCGGGAGAAGGGCCCAGTCGAAGAAGTTGCCGCCTAAAAACGCCACTGTCATTCCCCATTTCCAGCAACACATCGACGGCCCTCTTTTCACGATTGAAAAAGGTCACATGGCAGCTTTGTATATGGGCGCTGTGGTAAGCGAGATGGTGATCGATGGTTAAAAGAAACACGGACATATGATGATGCCTCCTTGAATTCCGTTAGGTTACCAGCCTTAATATGATATGAAAAATAACCGGGATTGGACTGGATAGTTGTACGCCTCTTTGACAAAAAGCGCATCGGTGTCCAACCCTTTTCGCCGTGCTGTGCATGTAATGTAGAGTGAAACAAACTACGGCCTGAAGTCCCTTTTTCGACTACAGAAGAAGGATAGAGTAGGAACTGAGAGAAGGGTCGTATTAAAAAAGGAGGCACGGCTATGAGACTCGCACAGCTGGCAGGGGAATATGAAGCGGTCTTCAGTCTGGGGCAAAACTGTACACCTGCCATTCAATTGGAAAAGAACCGTTTGCGGCCGTTTGCCGGGGTACTGGATTGGATGATGTCTGACACGCTGTCCGATGTGAACCGCTTGCTTGAAAATCGGTTTGCCGGATTTATGGAATTGCCCAATTTGAGTGTCGTTGGTACGAGCCAACTGAATTATATGGTCAGAGATATCGCTTATAATGTGATCTCGGTACATGATTTTCCGCAGGAGCGCAATACGTCCTCAGATCTGGTGACCTATCCCGAGTTCAAGGAAAAGATAGACCGTCGTATTGAACGTTTTTTTGCAAAAACACAGATGGCGAAGCGCAGCTTGTTCGTCCGTATGCTGGGAACCTATGAAGAAGTAGAGGAACTGGAACGTATTTTGTCAGGCATGGTAGCGAATGAATTTTGTTTGTTGGTAGTGAATTGTTCCGGCGTAACGGAGTTGACGGAGGTGGATTGGCAGCTTCCGCATGTATGCGCGGTGGAAATGCCTTTTGCCGATGTATGGAATTACAAGAGTGATCCGCATTGGCGTACTCTTTTTAAAGGGATGACCTTGTCTTCGGAAAGGGGAGGGCGTCGTGCTTGAGCGGTTGCAGGGGGATTATGATGCTGTATTCAGTCTGGGTGGACATTGCTTGCCTTCCATTCAGCTGGATAAAAACGGACTGCGTCCCTATGCGGGTCCGCTGGACTGGATGATTTCCGGTAACTTGTCACAGATCAGTCGCTTGCTGGACGCCCGTTTTGCCGATTTTATGGATGTTGACAGTCTACGTGTCACGGGACATGATTACGGCGAACATAACTTCATGGTCGAGGATGCAAACTATGAGATTATAGCGGCACACCATTTTCCGGTTAGCCAAAATACATCGGAGCAGCTGACTTCCTACCCTGCATTCAAAACGACGCTTGATCGCCGCATCGCACGTCTACTGGATCAATTCACGCTTGCGTCCCGTCTGCTACTAGTTCGTCTTGGAGGCAATCGGGAGCAAGCGGTGGAACTACATGATGTGTTATTACAGAGGATTACACATGATTTTCGCTTGTTATACGTGGATTATACAGGGACAGATGGTGTGACGGAGCTGGATTGGGGTTTGGAGCGGCTGGTTTCAGTGGAGCTACCGCCTGAGGATATATGGAACGGTCAGGATGAGATGTGGCGTTATATGCTGGAAAACGTGAGACTGCATGTCTGAGATGCTGAGATTCTAGAGACACATTATAGATTGTCTTCGGACTGTGCGTGTGCCTGCGCCAAGCTATAGGGAGTCGCATAACATGATGCGAAGGGAAGTCATATGCTTCGGTTCAAAAGGAGGGTGAGCTAGTGAAGGCTTTGGTCACCGGGGGAGCTGGATTTATTGGTTCTCAGCTGGTACGTGCGCTTGCTGATTCGGACATCAGAGTACATGTGCTGGATAATCTGACGACCGGAAATATGGCAAATGTGGACCCGCGCGCGGTCATGCATATTGCGGATATTCGCAGCTCTGAAGCTAGGACGTTGCTGATTCGGGAAAGCCCGGATATTGTGTTTCACTTGGCCGCACAGGCTGATGTGCAGCAATCCATCCATCAACCCGATGAGGACGCGGATGTGAACGTGCTGGGGACGATTCATTTATTGCAGGCTTGTCATGAAGCCGGTGTGTCAAAATTCATATTTGCTTCCACATCTGGCGTATACGGAGAGCTGCAAAAGCAATGTATACAGGAAGACGATCCCGTGGAGCCCATTTCAGGCTACGGACTGTCCAAGCTGACCGCAGAATCGTATATTCGACTTTTTTATCGGCTGCACGGTATGAACTACACGATTTTGCGTTATGGAAATGTGTACGGTCCCGGTCAGGCCGCGAAGGGAGAGGGTGGTGTTGTCGCTCTTTTTATGGAGCGGCTGAAAAAAGGAAGCCCCTTGCTCATTCACGGCGATGGGACGCAAACTCGTGACTTTGTGTACGTCAAGGATGTAGTTCGAGCGAATATGGCGGCTATTCATGCAGCGGATCAACGCACAGTACATGTAAGTACGGGACGAACGACGTCCATCAATCGACTGGCCTACGATTTACTGAAGCTGCATGGTTCGTCTGTCCGCCCTGTGTATTCACCAGCGCGAGCTGGAGACATTCACCATAGCTGTCTTAGTAACGCAGTCGCCAGACATTGGCTTCGTTGGGAACCGCTATACGGCATTTCTGCCGGTTTACAGGAAACGTATGTGAGTAGTATGGGCTCAGGCAAAGAAGATATGTCGTGATAAAGAGCGCGCAACTCAAGAAGAGACTGAGGGAATTCTCAGCCTCTTTTTCATTTGAATAGCAATTAGATGTTCTCGCCAGCCAGCTTAAAGGCTTGATCTAGGACAGCTGCACCGTTCCCTCTACCATAAGCCAACGTGTCAATGACATCTACTGGGATACCATAGGGAGCTGCAATTTCGGTGACTGCCTTTTTACGCATCCGCACTTGAGGTCCGAGCAAAATAGCAATCACGGAATCTGTAATGCCTTCCAGCTCTTCCTTGATGGTGCTTTCGGGGATGGCTTCGATGTTCAGCTCTATGGATCTTGCTGCTGCTTCTTTTTTCATTTTAGAAACCAAAATGGATGTGGACATACCCGCAGCACATGCCAAAATAATTTTTTTCATATTTGAGCGCCTCCAGAATTCATTTTTAACTACTTGTACTCTTCATCCAGATCAGCAATAAATGAGCGTTCTTTGATCGCGGCCTGATACCAGTAGCCGGATTTCTTCAAATGCCGACTTCGATCATTGTCCAGGTTAATTTCTACCAGTCCATAGCGATTTTTAAAAGCATTCATGGGAGAAACGTTGTCTGTAAAGGCCCACAGCATATAACCTGTACAGTTGGAGCCCGCTTCTACAGCTTGTAATGTGTAGTATAAATGCTCAGTTATAAAGTCAATACGATAGTCGTCCTGAATGATGTGTTCCTCATTTTTGAAAGCAGCTTCATTCTCAATACCCATACCATTTTCTGCGACAAACCACTCGATATTGTGATATTCGTTCTTAATGCGCATTCCCATATCGTAAATGATTTTAGGATAAATCTCCCAGCCCCGTGACTTGTTCATTCTTTTACCCGGAAGATCAAAATGCTCATAGTAGTAAGAGGGGTGGAAGGGGGTGTTTTCGTTCCACGCTTTACTCTGCACTTTGACCCGATGGGGATAATAGAGATTGATTCCGACGTAGTCAACGGTATTTTCCTTAATTACGGTCAGTTCTTCCGTTGTAGCTTCAAATGCAATATCATGCTTGCCCATGAGATCGAACAATTCTTGCGGGTATTCGCCTTTAATAAGCGGGTCCAGAAATACTCGATTGTAAAATAAATCATACACATGTGCCGCATACTGGTCATGAGGGGCGCTTGATCGGGCATAAGTGACTTCAGGATTCAGAATAACGCCTATTTTAGCCCCGTGCTGACTATAGTTTTTTGCTTTGAAAAGCTGTACGCACTTTGCGGTAGCCAGCGTTTTGTTATAGTTCCATTGCATCCACTTCCGCGTATTTTGTTCATAGGGATAGCGAAGGGCATCCAGATAGACGCGAGTCTGTACAACAATGGGCTCATTAAACGTAAACCAGTGCTTGACCCGATCGCCGTACCGTTCAAACACTTTTTCCGCATATTTTACAAATAACTCCACTACATGCTTGGAAGACCAGCCTTCATATTTATCCAGCAGGTAGGCAGGGACCTCATAGTGTTCCAGACAAATCATCGGCTCGACTCCGCTTGCAATCAGCTCATCAATGACCCGGCCCATATAATCCGCATACGTTTCATCCACCACTACATTCTCATAATCCGTTAAGAAGCGGGACCAATTAATAGAAGTACGATAATGGGTTAAGCCGATCTGCTTCATCAGCGCAATATCTTCGGTATAGCGATTATAAAAGTCGGTTGCAACCGCGGGCCCATATCCATTGTGCCAGACATAGCGGTCATTTTTGTACCATTGGTCCAGGAATGAGTCCTGACCTTCTTTTTTACCGCTCCATCCCTCTGTCTGCCAGGCGGAAGCTGCTGCACCCATGATGAAATTCGACGGAATTTGTATCGTATGTTTAGCCATGACATGTTTCTCCTTTTCATTGTATAAAGAATGCGTTTTCAATTAATTGATGTATTTCTATAGTAACGCATTATTCAGCCATTCGCTTGTTGGCAATTTTGACGAACGGGAAATAAATGATAATGGCTACCACAATACAAATGATCTGAGTTACGACGGCGCCAATGCTTCCACCTGTAGACAGGTAGGCATTAATAATAGGCGGAGTAGTCCATGGAACCATGACGACGGCTTTACCTGCAAATCCAAGCAACGTCGAGAAGTAACCAATCGTTCCTGTGATGAGCGGAGTAATAATGAAAGGGATAGCCATCAATGGATTCAACATAATCGGAAGTCCGAAAATGACAGGCTCATTAATATTAAACAGACCTGGGCCGAGCGAAAGCTTTGTTATTTCCTTCATATCTTCACGCTTGGAAGCGATCATAATACAAATCAAGAGGGCTAGCGTAATCCCTGAACCACCGATACTCATATATACGTCCCAGAAAGGCATCGTAATAATGTTCGGAATGGGCAGTCCTTGCTCATAAGCAGTCATGTTGACGGTAATCGCGCCAAGCAGCAGGGGTTCACGAATGGGCTTTACCATTTGGTTCCCGTGAATACCGATCACCCAGAAGATTTGCGCAACCAGCATCAGCACCAGTATACCTGGCAGTCCCTGTACTACGGTCTCCAGAGGTTTTTGCACCACATTATAGACGGCATCGTACAGGTAGAGACCTGTAAACTTATGAAAGAAAAATCCGAGCATGGAGAAGACAGTCACCGTAATAATGGTAGGAATGAGTGCGGAGAAAGAAACGGCCACATTGCTGGGAACACTTTCAGGCATTTTGATTTTTAGCTTGTCGGACTTACCCAGTTTGCTGTATAGCTCAACGGACAGGATGCTTATGAAAATCCCTAAAAACAAGCTCTTGGTATCCGTAAATTGACGGGCTATGACGTCTGTTACTTGTTGCATGTCACCGTTAACCATCAACTCTATCGTGGTTGGTGTCACAGAGATAAAACAGATTAAAGCAAGCAAACCGGGGAAAAGATTTTTCTCACCATTAATTTTTCCTAGCTCCAGACCAATCATGAAAACAGCCAGAATGGTAAGGATATTCAAGCTGGCATAGTTAATGCCTGAGAAAATCGGTTTGTACTCAGCCAGGAATGAGAATGGCCTAAAATGGGCCAAACCATTGACTGGGTCCATGACCATATTGGAAATCAGTACAGCAAAGGCCCCGACAATAATAACGGGCATCAATGTGATAAAAGCTGATTTGATCGCTATAATATATTTAAAATTGTTGATTGCATTTGCTACCGATGTGAGGCCGTCAACCAGTTTGTCTTTGAATGCCATGGGATAGCGTCCCTCCCTCTACGATTTCGGTACGAATTGATCCATGCGTTCATACAGGTCTACAAACTCTGAGGCCATATCGCGAATGGTGATGGCATTCATCAAATGATCTTGAGCATGTACCATCATGACAGACATCTCTGTTTTTTCACCCGCTGCTTCCTTACGGATGATTCTGGTTTGAATCTTGTGGGAGGACACCAGTTCTTTTTTTGCTGAGGCTAATTCTTCTTTGGCTTCACGAAATTTCCCCGCCTTTGCAAGCTCAATCGCCTCCATGGCGGAGCTGCGTGCATTCCCTGCGTATAATATAATTTGGAATACAATCTCTGTATCATCCATGTCCTCCATGTTCACGTCGTGCTCTGTAGATTCATCATGATTCACGTGATCCTCTCTCCTTTCAATCATCTCGTTCGTATGGCTATTATAATTTGGAATCGCTTTCAACATAACACACATTATTTCCTCTTCTTAACGGAAATCAATCGTTCTTCATACTCCTTATGTTCAACTATTTTTATGCAACACTTCTATGAATTCTGTATACGTTTTGCAGCGAATAAGCTGCTGGACGAGCTGTTCATTATTTAAAATTTCAAGCAAAATATGATACATAGTCTGTAAATCTTCTGATTTGGTGCGCTGTATACAGAGCATACAAATAAACTGTACCGGCTTGCCATCCCAATCGATTGCTTTTTGTAATGTACAGATGGCCCAGAACGTAGAATCTGCGAAAGGTTCCATCGGATGCGGGATCGCGACCAAGTTACCAAATGAAGTGGGGGAAACGGCTTCACGCTCTATCACCGATTGCAGCAGGGGGCCTTTTATAAGATTTGCTTCGTGTATTTTTTCGGCTATAAATTTAAGCACTTGGAGTTTGTTCTCAAACTTCTGCTGAAGGAAGACCAATTTTTTTCGTACATACTGCACAGCAGGAAGTCTGGCTTCAGAAATGGCTTGCTCAATTTTCGTAATATCGGAACTGCCCAAAAATGTATTCACATGGATCATGGGGATAGAAAGCGGTTCTGAAATGGGGATCGTGCTAATGACAAAGTCCAGTGTATCCAACGGCATTTGTTTCAGCTTATAAAGTTCAGTGGTTCCCACGATATCCAACCTGGAACCGAAGACCGATTGAAGCTTATAATACAGCAGCTTAGCACTGCCGAGTCCAGAAGCACATACGATCATACATCTTTTGGGTGCGCCCTCCATTTTCTTTCTTTCCATCGCGACTCCGATATGAATGGCTAAATAACCAATTTCATTTTCCTCAATGTGTATATGAAGCCGCTGCTTGATGACCTCCGCAGCAATGATACCTGCTTCAAAGGCAAGCGGGTAATTGGCTTTGATTTCATCCAGCATAGGATTGCGCAAATTCATTCCGTATTGATAACGGTTAATCACTGGTTTGAGGTGAAGGCAAAATGCAATCAGTAATTCTTGATCGTTATGAATGTTCATCTTCAACTGCTGATCAATTTGGTCTAGTATTTCGATAGTCAGTTCGTAGATATCTTTATCAATGATCTTTTTAATCTCCACTTCATCCATATGCGCACTAACGACTGTCCTTACACCCAGCAGGTGCACAGCAATGTACGCAACTTCAACAAGTGGAAAGGAGTGCTTCATGTTTTGTTCCAAAGCAGATACGATCTCAGTCGCCACCCTAAACTCTTTTTGTGCTTCAATTTTTTTCATCTCTTGCGGATAATACGACACATACCTTTCTTCGCGAATGCGCTTACATGCTATAGCAATATGAATGACCAGATTGTTCAGGGCAATGTCCGATAACTGAATATCATGGATCTCAATACGATCCAGAATCACTTCTCTTATGAATTCCATCTCTTCGTTAGAGATCAGAGGAGGGTGGGACATCTGCTGCTCGCCTATTTCATCTGTCCTACTGAATATATAGTCGGAAATGCAATAACGCAGCTTGGCCTCGTTCCCTTTGACTCGAATCCCATGATAAGGTTTGTTTTCCAGGGATAGTCCGTAAGTTGTCAGTAGCTTGCGCAGTTCTTTGAGGTCATTCTGTAAAGTAGACCGACTAACATACAGAGTCTCAGCTAAATCATCAAGTTTGATATATGCATTGGTAAGTAACAGCTTTTTCATTAAAAAACGATTTCTGGCTTCAGAAGAACTCGCTAATGGATAGGGCACATTATTTTCATCATCCTTTAATTGCTTTAGCAGATGATGAAATGCTTGTTCGTCCCGAATCTCTAACTTGTAGCCTGTTCCTTTAAGGGGTTTAACTGCTGCTCCATGCTTTGACAACAGTGCACCCAATTCCTTTAAATCCGTTCGTATCGTTCGAGAAGATACCTTCAATGCATTTGCCAAGTGTTCTCCTTTAACGATCTGTTCAGCAACCAATATACGAAGAATATCAAAAATACGCACGACTAGCCCCCTTTCTTAGCTGTTTCTGATGAACAGTATACAACGGTTAGAGCGTAACCAAAAGAAGGGTTGACAACAGCGTGATTCCTAGATGATCTTGACACACTCGCAGAATCGGGGATATAGTGGATACAATAAGTCTTTGATTGAGGTGTAGTTATGAAATTTACAAAAGCAACGAATTATGCTCTGCACACTATGCTCATGCTCGTTACTGATTCGTCGGTTAAGCCGGTAGGTGTTCAGCAACTGGCCGAATCCCAAAATGTTTCACCAACTTATCTTTCAAAAATTTTGACGAGGCTTGTGAAGGCCGGAATGATCGAATCCGTTTCTGGAGCCAATGGAGGCTATCGCCTATCCCGTCATAAAGATGACATTACCTTTTTGGATATTATCCATGCCATTGAAGGAACCAATTCTTTGTTTGAATGTGATTTTGTCCACGGCTCCGAGTGCCTGATTCAAGCTGTAATGAGGGAAGCAGAGGAGAAAATGGAACGACATCTGAAAAATACGAAATTGGTCGATTTGGCGCAAAAGCAAGCACAAGTGTAAAGTGAGCGATTTTATATAGAAAGAGGGTGGTTGCCAGTTATGTAAAACGGTGTTTTTTTGGTTATATCGCAGACATAAAGAGTCTTTAATATCTTTTAAAAGGAGTTGGGTGTTATGCTATACGATTGCGCTATTATTGGCGGAGGGCCTGCTGGGTTGAATGCAGCCCTCGTGCTGGGCAGGGCAAGGAGAAGTGTGGCCTTGATTGATAATAATCGGCCCAGAAATGCGGTTACGCATGCGTCGCACGGTTTTATTACAAGAGATGGCGTAACGCCATCTGAGTTCCGCCGTGTAGCTTATGAGGAAGTGCTGCGTTATCCGTCTGTTCATCATTTGCAAACCGAGGTTGTTTCGATTATGAAAAACGTATCCGGATTTGAGGGGTTTGATTCGTCAGGCCTTCGCGTTCAAGCGCGAAAATTGATATTAGCGACGGGCGTGAAGGAGATATTCCCCAAGATCGAAGGTTTTTATCCGTTATACGGGAAAAGTTTGTTTAATTGCCCTTATTGCGACGGTTGGGAGCTGCGGGATCAACCGCTTGTCCTTGTCTCTGAATCGGCGGCTATATTTCATACAGCCAAACTACTCCTTAATTGGAGCAAGGATTTGATCGTCTGTACGAACGGTCATGCATCCCTGTCGGACGAGCAAAAAGAACGGCTTCAATCCAAGGGGATAGTAGTAATAGAGCAACCTGTTGCGGCGTTCATCGGCCACAATGGAAAGCTTGAGCACGTGCGCTTTACGGATGGCACTCAAGTCCCGAGGATCGGCGGCTTCGTGACTCCCCAGTTTGTACAAAGTGCACCGTTTGGAGAACATTTGGGCTGTGAAAGAACGGAGTCGGGCGGGATCAAGACGGATGAAGCGGGGAGAACCTCCATACCTGGTGTATATGCTGCTGGGGATTCATCGTACTTCATGCCTTCTCAGTTGATTTTTGCCGCGGCCGACGGCAGTCGAACTGCTGCGAGCGTAAATATGGATTTGACAGAGGAAGATTTCAACGAATGACGAGAAATTGGAAATGTCCAATATGGAATCCGATAATAGAAAAGGCCGCCAATATGGCGGCTTTATTCTAAAATCATAGAGAGAGCAAGCAATAATAAACCAATGATCATAGGTCATTCTGTGACTAAACAAGACCTTCTTTCAATAACCTCTGTATTCACAAGAACCTGAGTATGATGCCCCTGATGATGGTTAAGCCTCTCCATAAGCAAGTTTACAGCCGTTCGGGCCAAAATATCCTTTTTCACATGAATGGTTGTGAGTTCCGGGCTAATGACCTTCGCTTCATGTATATTATCAAAGCCCATGATGGAAATTTGTTCAGGCACTCGAATGTTCATTTCCTGAAACGTTTTAATGGCACTGATCGCCATATAATCATTTTCGCAAAATAGGGCCGAAGGTAGCTCGTCCAATTCATGAATAGCTGTTCTAAATGCGTCCTGTGACATCACAAGCATGGGATGCATATCAAATGTAAGCCCATTTTCTATGGAAAGATTGTGCTCCTCTAAAGCCGCCATAAACCCTTCCTTTCGTTTTTTAAAGTTCAGAATTCTGGTACTGGATTGTACGTATCCTATCTTTCTGTGTCCTGACTGAATTAAATATTGGCCTGCCTGATACCCACCGAGATAGTTATTAATAGATACGAAACTGGCATCGACGTGTTCAAAGCAAGTATCCAAAATAACAATATTGGAATGAATGGATTGTATGGAATGAATAATCTCGGAAGTTAAATTGGTGCCAAGTAGAAGTATGCCTGAAGAGGGCTGATCTTTTTCCAAAGCAGATAATTCTTCTTCGAGGCTATGGCTATCAAAAGACGAAAAAATCAAGGTGTTTCCATGTTCTCTCACCTGATTGGTAATATGATGAATTAATTCGTTAAAAAATGGAAGTGAATCATAGTGCTCTGTTACGATGTCTGTATTTTTACAGGCCACAAAACGAATCACATGATGATTTTTAATGGCTTCCTTGTTTGTCTTCATGGTGCGTGGTTTATATCCATGCTCTTGGGCTATTTTTAGAATGTGCTCCTTGGTTTCTTCACTGACTCCGGGTTTGTTATTAAAAGCAAGAGAAACAGCAGATTTAGAAACACCTGCAAGCCTTGCAATATCATCAATTTTCAATGTGGAACCCCCTATTGAACTAAACTACATAAATTATATCATTACTCAGCAAGAAAGTTTAGCTCATAAACTAAACTAAACTAAATAACTAAAAGTAAAAATTCGTTGACCTTTTATAATTTATAATGTTAATATTCAAGTGTAAAGCGCTCTAATTTAGTTTATTTCACGTAAAAAACACATAAGTTTAGTTTCTTATTTAGTTTTGTTTAGAGAATTTTGCGCATACAGCAAGAGAGGAACGGTGATTCATTTGAGTTTAAACATGGCTGAAAATCAAAGAAGTTTTACCAAAGAGGAAAAACCTTTTTTTTATTTGGCAGATACGGTGTGGAGTGTATTTACCAACGCGACGATAGAGGAGTGGAGCGATTATCTTGACTATCGGAAGATGCAAGGTTTCAATGTGTTGCAAATCAACATGCTCCGACAATGGGATGCAAGTGAATCGGATCTGAATCTACAGCCGTTTGCATTACTGGGAAATGGGGATTTCGACTACCATACATTAAACGAAGCTTATTTTGACCGGGCAGAAATCATGTTGAAGATGGCTACAGAGCGTGGATTTGTTCCAGCACTGGTTCTGTTGTGGTGTAACTATGTGCCGGATACATGGGCTGAGATGTTCCAAAAAGGTAATAAAATGCCGTTTGAATGCGTTGAACCCTATGTAACGTACGTGGTAAACCGTTTTTCTCCATTTGATCCTATTTTTCTGATTAGCGGGGATAGTGATTTTCCGACCGAACGTGCCAATTCCTATTATTTAAAAGCACTGGATATTGTACAACAATTAAGCCCTGCAAGCTTAACTACGCTGCATATTCAAGGAAGATTGAGAGAAATTCCTCCAGCCTTTGAGAAACACCAGGGTCTTGGATTCTATATGTATCAATCAGGACATAATTCCGAGTTCCAACATGTAGCCCATGAGATTGCTCAACATTTCTATTATAAGCCGGATATACGGCCTGTCATTAATGGAGAGCCATGTTATGAACAAATTAGTTACAGCCGCAATGTGTATGGCAGATACACAGCACTGGATGCCAGAAAAGCGGCATGGCAAAGCCTCCTTGCAGGCGGGGGTGCGGGCATTACCTACGGAGCGCATGGCATTTGGAGCTGGCACAAGAAAGGAAAGAAATTCGGCATTGTAGAAGGGGAAGGATTCGATAGTCCCTATGATTGGAGAACTGCATTGCAATTTGAGGGCGCATGGGATTATTCCTTTATTAAATATCTGTTTGAAATGTACAACCTGATTGGCGTAAAGCCGTTGGATATTGTTTTAAACAAGACAGAGGAAATCAGAGCTGCGGGGAACGAGAATACCATTGTGTTGTATGTCCCGGTTAACACAAAGGTACGACTAAGTATCAACGTGCAGGAATACAAGTTTACAACGATTGATTTAGCCGGGAAGCGGTTTGCTCAAACCGACGTGTCCGTCCAAAAGGATCAATCGGTGCTAGACATGCACAGCTTTGAAAGTGATGTTGTAATCATCGGAACGAAATAAAAACAGAGAAGAATGTGGATGGAGTGAAGCAACATGTGGAAAATCGGCGTTATTGGAACGGGATATTGGTCGGAGAAACATATCAAAGCATGGCAGTTTATCTCGGATGCAGAAATCAAAGGATTTTGTGATCGAAATAAAGGCTTACTTTTTGAAAAAGCAGATCAATTCCATGTCCCTACTGAATATTGTTATACCAGCCTGGAGGAGATGCTAAGCGAAGCGGATATTGATGTCGTGGACATCATTACACCTCCTGAGACACATCTGGAACTGGTTCGACTGGCGGCCGCAGCCGGAAAACATATTATGTGCCAAAAACCTTTTGCCCGTTCTGTTGAGGAAGCTGAGCAGATAGTAAGTATTGCTGAAGCAGCAGGAGTCAGACTTATGGTGACAGAAAATTGGCGTTGGCTTGAACCTTTTCAAATTATAAAAAAATTGCTGGCAGAGAATATCGTTGGAAATATGAATGTTATACGTTATACGCATACCGATTTTTATTCACCGAGGTTTGCTCCGGAAAAAGAACTGCCGCAGCCATTTTTCAGAGATATGCCCAAGCTTTTGTTTTATGAAATGGGAGTTCATTGGCTGGATACTTGGCGTTTCTTATTCGGTGAACCTCGGCGTTTGTATGCGGAAACCAAGCGGGTCAGTCCATACACACAAGGAGAAGACACGGGCATTATCATGTTAGGTTATGAACATTATTTCGGTCTTATGGACATGAGCTGGGCGACTCGCAGGGAACTGGATGGGCAGCTGTCGGAACAGGTTCTTCCCGATCATAAAGAACAACTGGTGATTGAAGGCGATGAGGCTACCCTAAAACTGTACAACACAGGTAAATTATGTCTCATTAATAATCAGGGAGTCGAAAAAGTATTGGTTGAAAAGACTGAATTAAACTATGAGGAAAGCCATAAAAAGCTACAGGCTCATTTTATAGATTGCCTCAACACGGGAAAAGAATTTCAAACGAGTGGTCACGACAATATCAAGACCCTTCAGCTTGTATTCGACACCTATGACAGCGCAGAAAATCATAAAGTTCATGTGTATTAAGAGGCAACAGGATGTCCATTAACGATATTGTGATGTATGTTATCGCTCTTTTTTTAGTGCTGGGTGCATTGGATCAATGTTTGGGAAATCGCTGGGGTTTGGGACAAGCCTTCAACAATGGGTTTATGACCATGGGCTCTCTTGCTCTGGTCATGATAGGGATTGTTTCCTTGGCCCCTGTACTGGCCGCGTGGTTGATCCCCATTGTTTCACCGTTATATGTGGCAATGGGTGCCGATCCGGCATCCTTTGCTAATACGATATTGGCGGTAGATATGGGAGGATACGCACTTGCGGCAGAAATGGCGCACAGCCAGCAAGCGGGTGTGTTTTCTTGGGTTTTTCTAGGGACCATGTTTGGCCCAACGCTCGTATTTACGATTCCGGTTGCCCTCGGCATTTTGGAAAAAGGGGATCATCCATATTTTGCAAAAGGTATCTTGATCGGTATTAGTACCATTCCCGTTGGCTGTTTCATAGGGGGAATGATCGCCGGATTTGACGTGATTATGATTTTAAAAAATCTGATCATTCCCATGCTTCTTTCAATAATCATTATGCTGGGTTTACGTCTATTTACGGAGTATACGATCCGATGGTTCAAGTGGTTTGGTAACGGCATTAGGCTTCTATCCCTTGTCGGTTTGGCAGCGATTGGGGTCGAAACCTTAACTGGATTTGTGATTATTCCCAATATGGCTCCGTTGTCTGTCGGTGTGCAAACGGTTGGAACGATTGCTATTGTATTGGCTGGTGCGTTTCCGTTGGTTGCTTGGATTACAAAAATATTTAAAAATCCGCTTCAACGGGCAGGACGTTTGCTAAACATAGATCCATCGGCTACTGCGGGTCTTGTGGCTAGTCTTGCTCATAATATTCCTACCTTCACTTTAGTTAAAGAGATGGAGCCCAGAGGAAAAGTGATCAGTATTGCCTTTGCTGTCAGTGGATCTTTCGTTCTCGGAGGACATCTTGGCTTTGTAGCTGGAATGGACAAGAATATGGTGATTGCCATGATCGTGGGAAAACTTACAGGCGGGATCAGTGCCGTAATTGTCGCAGTTATTGCACATCCAGCTACTACGAATAGAAAAATAGAAAGCGCATCCAAGAAGGAGTGAACATGATGGATCATAAAAAAACAGCCAAAGAAGTGTTGAGAGCCGTGGGCGGAAATGAAAATGTGAACAGTGTCATTCACTGTGTCACTCGATTGAGATTCAAACTGAAGGATAATCAATTGCCAGATAAAGAAAAGATCAAGCAGATTGACGGTGTCATTACCGTTGTAGAAAGTGGTGGCCAATTTCAGGTGGTCATCGGGAATGAGGTTCCCAAAGTATACGAAGCTCTTTTGGATACCATGGGAGTAAAGCATGGAGATCAGATGGTTGAAGACGATCAAAAAAATGAAAAAGCGAGCCTATTCAGTCGATTTGTCGATGTCATTTCAGGTGTGTTCATGCCCGTTGTGGGTGTGCTCGCTGCTGTGGGGATTCTAAAAGGACTATTGGCCTTATGCACATCCCTGGGCTGGATGACGGATCAGATGGGCACGTATAAAATTTTATATGCGACAGCGGACGCTATGTTTTATTTCTTTCCGGTTATTCTAGGGTTTTCAGCAGGTAAAAAGTTTGGAGGAAACCCGTACCTGTCCGCTGTTTTGGGGGCCGCCTTGGTGTATCCGACCATTACTTCGGCCTTTACGGATAAAACGGCGCTGTCCTTTTTGACGATACCTGTCGTTCTAATTAATTATACTTCTTCTGTTATACCTATCATTATTGGGGCGTTCTTGGCAGCTAAGGTCGAAAAAATGATAAGCAAGTTTGCACCTGCTTCCATTAAAATGTTCATTGTTCCTTTTCTGACCTTGGTCATCATATCACCGATTGTTTTTCTGGTTGTCGGACCGATCGCAACTATTATCAGCGATGGGTTAGCCAAAGGCTCTATGTGGATTTACCAGTTAAGTCCGGCTGTAGCTGGTCTCGTTCTGGCCGGATTCTGGCAGGCTATTATTATCTTTGGTCTCCATTGGGCGTTTATTCCAATTCTCTTGAATAATGTAGTTACGAACGGGTTTGATCCGATTAACGGTATGTTGTTCTGTACTACGTTTGCCCAAACAGGTGCAGCTTTTGCCATTGCTTTGAAATCACGGGACCCTAAATTAAAACCCATCGCCACTTCTGCCACAATTGCGGGTTTGATGGGGGTTACTGAACCAGCTATTTACGGGGTTACGCTCCCCACCAAAAAACCGTTTATTTTAGCCTCGATTGCTGGAGGTATAGGAGGAGCTGCAGCAGGCTTACTCGGCTCAACGGCATATGGATTTGCTTCAGGCGGCATTTTTGGTATACCTCTATTCATTAATCCAAAAGGCATGGATGCAGGCTTCATCGGCTTTATTATATCTTTGGTTGTAGCTTTTGTAGTCGCATTTATTCTGACCTATCTTTTCGGTTATAAAAATGCACAATCTGCGTCTGAAATTAAGGTTGCAGATGAAAACAAAGAAGAAGAAAAAACGATATTCAGTCCTCTACATGGTCAATTGATTCCTTTAACCACAGTGAAAGATGAAGCTTTCTCCAGTGGTGCGATGGGTCAGGGAGCCGCAATTATCCCCCGAGAAGGAGTAGCTTACGCACCTTTTAACGGAACTGTTGTTACCGTTTTCAAAACAAAACATGCGATTGGACTGATCTCTGAGGATGGAGTTGAACTGCTCATTCACATTGGAATTAATACGGTCAGCTTGAAAGGAAAACATTTCACTTCCTTTGTGTCTGAAGGGGATACGATTCAAAAAGGGGACAAGCTGGTTGAATTCGATCCCAAAGCTATAGAGGATGACGGATATGATATTACCACATCCGTCATTGTAACCAATACAGCCGTGTACACGGATATTTTAGTTGAAGATTCCAAGGATATTCATGCAGGAGACCGCTTACTAAAGATTAGATAGATTCCAATTCCAATATTCAATAATAAAAAAGGCAAGATAAAGCTGACGATGCCCCGTATATAAAAAGGGTTGTCGTCAGCTTTTTTTTTAATTACCTCACACCTAGCGTGTTCATCATCTGTCTGAAGGAACGCACATATTTATCCGGTGCCAACAGGTTAACGATTCGCGCCAGTCCTTTCTTGCGGATAGATTCGCGTTGAGGTACGTTGTTCATCAGGTCTAGTCCTTGCAGTATCGCCTGCAAGATGTCCCCCTGCTGATAAAATTTACCGGTTTCGTTGTGGTCAATGAATGCTCGTACTCCGTCTGAATCAGAGCTTAATACCGGGCAACGACAGGCCATCGCCTCAGCAACTGCATAGCCGAATCCCTCCACCAATGAGGTCGATAGCAAGTAGCCGCCTGAGTCGCCAATCATGGAGTAATACAGGGGCATATTGGCATGAGGTACGCTTTTAAAACGCTCGATAATGGAGGACATGCCAAGCTGAGTAAGCATTTTTTCGAATTGTATTTTATCCTCCGGCTGTGACAATGTTTCATCATAAAACATCCAGATTCGAAGATCCGCACGGTTTTGCAGCATCCAGTAAGAAATATCGACAAAATGCCTCCAGTTCTTGTTGGGCTCTAGCCGTCCAACCCAGGCAATAACCGGATTAGTTGGAGGAGTGTTAGGTACATAATTAAATACGCTGGTATCCAGCACGTTTGGAAACACATAGCGATTAAGCCATGGACACATGGTGGAGAAAAGATTCACTAAATGAGTCGTATCTGGTAGGAGCACTGCATCGGCGTAATTTTGAAGATACGGAACTGCATCTGCAACAACCCAAGCCGCTTCTTCGTGAGGGCCAAAGCCCTGCGATTCATAGATCAATATCCCCTGATAGCCCAACATTCGCAATCTGGGGAGCATAGGGTAGTCCGAAGAGACGATAATTGCATCGTAGCGATGAGTCTCCACCAGCTTTCGAATTTCTTCTTCAGAGGAAGTCGTGAACACTGGAATATCGCCGTGCAGGTTTTGCATCCCTGTACCCTGCTGATAATAGAGAAGATGACATTCGATCCCGTCCTGAATGAGCGCTTTACAACGCTGGCGGTTCAAGGTTTCTACGCCGCCGCTGGGTATATAAAAAGTAAATAGAACTTTGATCTCAATAACCTCCTTTGCCAACCACAAGCTCTAATACCAAGTTATTCAACCAACAGGACGGGGTGTGGGTTTCTATGGAAGCCTGGATTGAATTAGCGCATAATTATGACTGAGGCGAGAATCTTCCGGGGAGCGTTCTGTTGCTTCTTTCGCAAATTCACATGCTTTGTGTAAAAGGCCTAACTCGTAGCAAGCGAGGGCACCAAGATCATACAGCGTGGCGTCCCAGCAAAAATCCTCTTGCATGTACGTATCCGGTCGTGTAGAAATTTGCAGCGCTTCTTCAACCATATGATAGACGGCGGGCCAGTTCCGCGTATGATAGGCCAGCTGAGCCATTTCCGTGTAAGGTTCACGTAAATACGGTGCTTCCGCAATAGCCCGGTATAACCAACGTGTTGCCTCTTGCCATTGTTCACTTGCTTTATAGGCTCTAGAAATAAAGCGCATCGAAGCACTGCGTTCATCTGCCCAGCGTGCCTGCGGCATGGCAAGATGTTGTTGCAGCGTAGCAATGCACTCGTCCCAACGGCCATGATACATATATTCCCGCCCCAAGTAATGCATGTTGCGGTCATCCTCGGGAAACTCGCGCACAGACTGCTCCAGCAGTGGAAGGTATTGGCTGCGGGACTTGTGCGGATCGGGATCATGATACAAGCGGAGCTGGTCTGATCGGATGTTGCGTTCTTTACCCTCTCCGATATATTCAAGCACCTCGTGAACTGGGCGTACCCAGCGGTACCCGTGACGAGTGTGTATTTTTTCTTTCCAGAACCATGTATAAACGGTATCTTGCCCAGGCTGTCCATGTGTAAAGGCATATAGCATCCGGGTAGTTCCTTCCTTCCAGTTGCGTTCCAGCCGCGACCGCCAACCCTCCTCCCAGACTTCGTCCAGATCCGTACAGACACAAATATCTATATCATCAGGGACCAGCCGTAGGGACTCATTGCGAGCTTTGTCAAAACGCCAAGGAGTTACCTCTATACGATGCACCTCTGCACCCGCTTCGTGTAGCAGGGAAACAGTATCGTCTGTAGAGCCGGTGTCCGCTACAATGACAACATCGGCTTCACGCATGGTGTGCATCCAGCGTTTGGCGAATCGGGCTTCATTTTTGCTAATGGCATAGACAGCTATTTTGTACCGATTCGATTGTTGCATTCCGCTTGCTCCTCCTTTGACTTACTTAAAGATTAAGGGGTGAGTGTGGGGGACATTTTTATTGGGGAGGATTCAGGATTGAGCTGAAGAACTGTCGATTATGCAGGACGTACGGGTCGTTGGGAATGTAAATGGCAGCTTGCTCGTTGTGCCAATTCGCACGTGTGTAATCCTTCATCCGAAAATGGCAAATGCATAGCTGGATATGAGGAAACCACGTTTGGTACGCGTCTTGTACCGGGCCCATCGTGTCGGGAGGATTCAGAGTGGTAGCCATGTCGTACCAGTAAATAGCTTTGGAGATCTCATTTTTATGCAAAAAATAATGACCCATCCGACAGCACAGATCAGCCCTGGGCGTATCGAAGGTCAAACTATGGAGAGCCGCTGTAATGCTTTGCTCCAGCTTGCCAAGCTGTTGTAGACAATCAGCCATTTTGCTACATGCACTAATCGCGTCCTCTGCCCAGCATTGTCCAGTATCCAGAAAATCCTGGTAAACCTGCACAGCCTGCTCATATCTTTTATTGTCTCTTAACTCGTTAGCGTAATAGTAGAGGTCACGAGGAGAGAAGGCATGACCTTGGGCGAGCAATTTCTCATAGATTCGCAGGTTTCGTCCTGGAGAGACCGTGTGTGTTCTAGTGTGAGTTATGGCGATATCGGCATGTTGAATATTCCCGTTTACGGCGAGGTACTCATGCACGGCTCCGTGCCAACGGAACCCGGCTGACCTTCTAACTAAGCGGTTTCGACGAAAATGTAGGGTGACATTGCCATGATCATCAAAGGCATAATGATAATTCATAGACACGGAATCCACGATTGGTGTGGCTGAGGAATCAAGGGTTTGCTTCAGCTCAAGCAGCTTGACGGCGTCCTGTTCCTTCAAAATATCATCGGCATCCAGCCAGAGAATGTACTCCTGCGTAGCTTGCTCAAACGAATAGTTACGTGCAAGGGCAAAATGATCTACCCATTCAAATGGAAAAATTCGATCTGTAAAGTTGCGACATATGTCAATGGTCTGATCCTGTGAACCCGTGTCCACGATGTTGATTTCATCCACAATAGGATGGATCGATTCCAGGCAACTGCCAATAGTATTTTGGTCATTTTTGACGATCATGCACAGGCTGATACTGATCAATTGAGTACCACTCCTTTGGGAACCTTCTAAGGATTCAGGTCGAACATAAAGCTTTATTTATCAAGAGGTCTGATTATAGAAGCCCTGCCGCAATCGCGGCAGGGCAAGGATGACAAAGCCTAAACGGGCTGTGCGGCTTTGTCGATAAGGTATGGTACGTCGCTTAAATATAATGTGGTAGAAAAAAGAACGTTAGAGTCCGGTAGGCCCTGTAGGTCCAGTCGGCCCCGTAGGTCCGGTAGGTCCAATCGGTCCTTGTGGACCAGTGTCTCCTGTTGGTCCAATCGGGCCAGTAAATCCAAGGCCAAACGGTCCGGTAGGTCCAGTCGGCCCTGTTGGTCCAGCGGGTCCCGTAGCGCCTGTGTCGCCAATAGGTCCGACAGGCCCGATAGGTCCAGCAGGTCCGGTAAAGCCGGTGGCACCCGTAGACCCGACAGGTCCGGTAACACCTGTGTCACCCGTGGCGCCTGTAGGTCCGACAGGTCCAGTAGCACCTGTATCACCCGTGGCACCCGTAGGCCCGACAGGTCCGGTAACACCAGTGTCACCCGTGGCCCCTGTAGGTCCGACAGGTCCAGTAGCACCTGTATCACCCGTGGCGCCTGTAGGTCCGACAGGTCCAGTAGCACCTGTATCGCCCGTGGCACCCGTAGGCCCAACAGGTCCGGTAACACCGGTGTCGCCCGTGGCGCCCGTAGGCCCAACAGGTCCGGTAACACCAGTGTCACCCGTGGCACCCGTAGGCCCAACAGGTCCGGTAACACCAGTGTCACCCGTGGCACCCGTAGGTCCGACAGGTCCGCTAACGCCTGTAGCGCCTGTGGCACCCGCAGGCCCTGTAGCACCCGTAGGCCCGGCAGGTCCGGCTGGGCCCACAGCTCCAGCTGCACTTGCTTTAACAAGAGCAATAGAATCAATGGCTACATCAGCAGTGTTAGCCAAGGCATTTTTACTAATAACCAAAAAGGCAAAGGCTGCGTTGGCTGGAACAGGAGCTGTTACTTCATACAGGCTTTGCCATGTTCCGTTCACAGCGTCTGGCAATGTGCCTGCGCTCAAATAGGTAGTCAGCCCCGTGCTAAGGAAGCTAAAGGTTGCGTCATAGTAATACAGAAAAATGTTAACTTGAGGACTGGACAGGCTTCCTATTTTTGCAGCTGAGAGGCTTAATGTATAGCTTTCGCCTGGTGCAGCAAAAACGACCTGGGAAAGAGATGCATCTACTGCGCCTCCTGTCAGGATCGCACTATAAAAGTTTGTCTTTTTTACGGATAAGTTAGTGACGGTCACATTTGCAGCGTTCCAAAAAAGGGTAGATCCAGTCTCGAAGTCGCCGTTATTAACTAGATTGGTAAATAGTACGGTCATCGTTTTTTATACACTCCCTTCACACGTTGTAATGATAGTAGATGCGAATCCACGCCGTGGCGAACCGTACAAGTTTACGAGGGCAGATGCGCATTTCCATGTTCACATTTTAGACACATTATTTTAAGCTTCTATTTAAGTGACGTTAAGCTGGAGTTATATGTGGGGGGGTATCATTAGAGTTTAAAAGTGTAGCATGAGGCGAGGAGAGACCGTTTCGCGAAGGCTTTGGGCTTCCGATCGCTGGTGCTTCTCCAGCTCCAAACCCTCCGCTCCACTGCTACCCGCTACTCATGCAACATTTTAGGTGGGAGAGTAGTAGGATGAGAGCGCTCGCCCAAAGATTGATTTGGTCGTCCAAATCTATCGCTATGGAGTTTTTTTGATATGTGTGTGTAGTTCGATATGATTTGTCAATACGATAAAGGAAAGGGTGGAACATGTGCTCAAAGTACAGCAGGTGAGCAAGTGGTATGAGGGCAACCGGGGTGTACATAAGCTGGATTTTGAAATGCAGCGCGGTGAAATTGTTGGTTTCCTGGGGCCGAATGGTGCGGGTAAAACGACAACCATGCGCATGATTACAGGGTATCTTCAACCCAACGAGGGAGTGATTACGATTGATGGTATCCCGATTCAGGATAAGGGCAGACAAGCTCGTTCCAAAATCGGTTATCTGCCGGAGACGCCCCCTTTGTATGAGGATATGTCCGTAAGATCCTATTTAAAGTTTGTAGCTAGTATTCGTGACGTGCCTGCGAGAGAGCAGAAGCTGCGTATTTCGGAGATGATTTCCAGGCTAGGACTGAATGGGCGGGAAAAACAATTAGTCCGCAGTTTGTCCAAAGGGTATAAACAGCGCTTGGGACTGGCAGGTGCGATTATTCATAACCCGGATTTACTGGTGCTCGATGAACCGACCTCGGGTTTGGACCCCAATCAGATTTTGGAGATTCGTCAGCTCATTCAGGAGATTGGCGAAAATCATACGGTATTGCTTAGCACACATATATTGCCTGAGGTGGATGCGTTATGCAATCGTGTTCTCATCATCCATGAAGGCAAACTGGTCATGGATGGGCGCCCTGACACGCTCGGCGGTTCGATGGAAGATGGATTCAAGGTGAAGGTAGAGGTTAAAGGCAAGCGTGAGCAGGTGATGGATGTCCTTCGTACTTGGGGAAAAGTAGAGGTTGAATCTATGGCGACCACGCTGCCTTCAGCGAACACGGAGCTAAGTGCCGCAGAGTCAGATATGACTGGATTGCTACTCACAGGAGCCTCCGGTGAGGATTTTCGCGAAGAACTATTTTATGTGCTGTCTGATGCGAAGCTTCCGATTTTGGAGATGAAAAAAGAAAGCCTTAGCTTGGAAAATATCTTCCAGCAGTTAACGACACGCGAGACGGAAGAAGGTCAGGTCGGCGATCCAGCAGTACAAGACCTACATTCCTCGGAAACTACAGCACCTACGGCCATCACGGTGGAGCATGGAGAAGCTGCGTCCAGCAATGATAAGACTGAAGAAGATAAGGATACAGGAGGTAATCGGTCATGAGGCGTTTGTTCGCGGTCTGTCAAAAAGAGCTGCAAGCCTATCTGTGGACACCAACAACGTATTTTGCGCTTGCAGTGTACATGCTGCTGACGGGGTTACTTTTTTATACCAATTTTGTGATGTATCAGCCAAGCATTCTGGACTATCGGCTGGTACTCGGTGACACCTTGTCCATGCTGGTGTTCGTCGTCCCATTGCTCACGATGAGGCTGGTTGCGGAGGAATTCAGGCAAGGTACGGATGAACTGCTGCTTACCTCACCTGTGAGTGTGACGGAAATGATCGTGGGTAAATTTTTAGCGTCGTTGGGCATGTTGCTCATATTAGTGCTGTGCAGTCTAGCGTATCCGGTCGTGATGTCCTTTTATGGGTCGCTGGATTGGACGCTGGTATTAACATCTGTGATCGGTCTGTTTATGCTTGGCGCAGCCATGATGGCGATCGGCTTATTCGCTTCGACGCTTTCACAGCATCAGATGATGTCAGCGGTCGTCAGTTTTATTATTTTACTTGTGTTCTGGATGCTGGATTCGTTTGGTGGACAGACGGGTGCATCTGCGGCGGTACAGCAATGGCTGGAACCTTTTTCACTAACCGCACGGTTTGACAGTTTCACCAAAGGATTGCTGAATGGAGCCGATGTGATGTACTACGTGATGGTGGCGGTACTCTTTTTGCTATTCAGCATCCAAGTGGTTGAACGGAAACGGTGGAGGTAATGAATATGAAAAAATGGCT
>RCUE01000090.1_pt1 | contig 39708 bp, 38 predicted proteins | sample 2166111 | NCBI WGS metagenome assembly RCUE01 (sample SAMN09930795, study PRJNA488358) | compost metagenome | feature: garden; material: soil; isolation source: compost soil in phenylacetonitrile-enriched culture | place: Germany: Experimental Botanical Garden Goettingen | collected 2016-01-27 | reverse complement strand
ACAACATTTTGTAAACGTCTACAAAAATAGTATAAAGCAAGCGGTTGCATAAAAAAGAAGAATTTATTGCACACTCAGGGTGGACAAATATGACATTTTGCGTTAGCAACCGTGTGCATAAATTAGACCATGCGAAAAAAGACACAGGTCTGATTAAGACATGTGTCTTTTTTCGCTATTCCCGTGAAAGGGGAGGAAAAGCCCAGTGTGTATGCAAGCAACGCATGAGACTATCTGCTTAATAGATAGGGCGATTTTTTTCGTCGGGAATACCACTTTTGCGATAAAAATACGTATTGATCCGATCCCGCCATTCCTTGGCGTGCTCAGCCTGATGCTCCAGCCGCGTCAGCACCTGTTCATAGACCAATTCATTTAGATGCTCCCGCAGACTAATCCATGTTGCTTGGAGATGGGCCGCACGTTCGGCACCTTCAAAATGAGTATCATAAATATGCTGTATGACCGTTTGGCCGGAGTGGAGCACGTGCGTATAAGGAACATGGTGAAAGAATAAGAGCAGCTCATCCGGACAGGTGTCTGTAGATTCGTAGATTTCGGCAACAGGAGGAAAATATTGTCCTGCATAGCCCGTTCCAGTTGCAGTCGTGCGATCTACCCCGATCCCCCAGCAATCGGCAAAATGGTAGGTGCCCCACATCGAATATTCATATCCATCTACATCCGGCCCATAGTGGTGATTGGGACTGACCATCCAGCCGACCCCCAGAGGGGCGGTGTAGGACTCGTAGATATTCCAAGAATCGAGCAGCATTTGCTTAATAGTAGGAATCAACTCAGGATCGCCGTAGTCCTTGCCTTGATTGCTAAATGTCAGCCGAACCCATTCATCCGCGATTTCATCTGCGGATAGATCCGGGTCCCATGACAACCGGCCGTAGCCGTAGAGATTGGACTGGGCGAGCAAATGTCTGGTCCAATTGGTGTCTGCACCAATATTGGAAACAGCGGCTATTCCAAAGCTCGTGCCCTTGGGAACATGATTCGTTGGCTCCTCCTGGAAACTGCCGCTGCCTGCATGGACAGTAGCCTTCCTGTGATGAGAACCAGATTCGCTGTTGCTATGCAAAGCGCCACTCACGATACGTTTGATGGTGGAGCCTTTCCCCTGTGCATAGGTGTCAAAATCAAGCACTTCCTTCCATTGCGGAACCAGGTAACATAGATGCTTTTGTTGTCCGGTATACTCCTGTGCAATTTGGAATTCCAGCAGTACCTGAGTGGCTTCCAGCGCGCCGAACAGGGGGGATACAGGCTCTCGCACCTGAAAATCCATAGGGCCATTTTTAATCTGTAAAATGACATTATCCCGGAACAGTCCATCCAGCGGTTTAAAATGGTCAAAGGCCGCGCGAGCCCGATCCGTCTTGCGGTCACGCCAGTCCTGTTTGCAGTCGTAGACAAAGCAACGCCAAATCACACGTCCGCCATAGGGCCGTAGTGCATCCGCCAGCATATTGGCTCCATCGGCGTGGTGGCGTCCATAGCTGAAGGGTCCGGGCCGATTTTCAGAATCGGCCTTGACCACAAAACCACCCAGATCGGGAACGGCTGCGTAAACCTCCTGTGCTTTGGTCTTCCACCATTCAGCGACATCGGGGTCTAGAGGATCGGCTGTAGTTAATCCGCCGAGCTGAATCGGGCTGGCATAGTTAATGCTCAAGTAGATTTGGATACCATAGGCGCGAAAGATGGCAGCTACTTTGGCTACATCAGGTAAAAAACGATCTGTTATCAGCTCGGTTTCTACCTGATGGACATTTACATTGTTAATGGATAACGCCTGAATGCCTACAGAAGCAAGTAGACGGGCATAGTCTCGAAGGCGCTCCATATTTGTAGTAAAGGCATTGTTGTTGTAGAAAATAGATGCGCCGGCATATCCACGTTCAACACTACCATCCATGTTATCCCAGTGATTGATCATGCGTATCGGATTAGCTGGATTGGACAATAGGTCTAAACTGGGAGCATGCAATGATTCTTTGGCAGTGGGCTTCAGCTTGCCGTCTAGTCCTCCTTGCAGGTAGCGCAGCAAGTGAAAGACTCCATATAATACCCCTTTGGAGGTCTGACCCGCAATTATAACGCACTGTCCTTTGATATCATCGTGATCTTGACCGGTTGAATCAGCCAGTTTCTTAGCCTCTACCCCGCGAATTCGATAGCCTTCTACGCTCACTTCTGCCTGTTCCTCTGCACTAAATCGTTCTGCAATACATGAATGGTCTTGGAACGTACCCAGCGCAACGAATGGTACATGGACAGGAATGGTACTCATCTTTGGCTGCTGTCCAAACATAGAGGCCAATCCTTGCTGAAGCTCACTCGCAGCTGTCTGAAGCACTTCATCATCTGTGTCATGAACCACGATGACCCTGCACCAAGCAGGCATTTTTTCTATAAGACGATCGCGGTGGTAGTGTAGCCAAGCGTCATAGCCGCTCCCTTTAGGCATATCCATACGCTTGCTCATATTATTTGAACCTCCTTTGGGCGAGTGAGGGTTCGTTTGTCTTAGACATGCTGCTTCTCATCTTGACTCATATGCTGAGGGAGGGTAAACCGATTCCCTTTGCCTTCATACAGCCACAAAATAGCGGTAACCCCGCGTGGGTAATATTTGCTGCCGTGGGCAATGCCGGAGAGCATTTGGTCGCTCCAGCACCAATAGGATTCTTCAGGATGGAGGAGCCATGAAACATGGGCTGCGTCAGCCGCCTGCCCAGTTTCCTGCCAAGGCAGTTCCAGCAGCTCACGGGCAATAAACTGAGACAGATAGATTTTGCTCAACCAGGAGTTGTTACTGGTCGAGGATAGCTTCCAGCCTCCGTCTTCAAATAGACAAACTCCTGGTACCAGTACGGTTTGCAAATGGCGTCGAAGTGCTTGGATATATCCACCGAACCGCCCATCAGGCTCAAGCGCATCCTCGCATCCTGTAAAATAGGGGAAGATTAGCCCTTCAATGGCAGGAATAATCTGTGAGTCGTTGCCTTCCTTAATGACTGCAGGGATATAGCCCTTGTCTGTCATGTGAGCGGTGATCGATGCTGCGCATTTGTCTGCCTGTGAGCCAGCTTCCTGTGAAAGGGAGTTAAGCCCCTTTGAGGCAAATATCTTTTCCAGCGCAACATATACCGCCCAGCATTTGCTGCCTAAATAAATGTTATTGCGGGACTGACCCAAGGATACATCTAGACTATCGTAAGTCGTAATTTCGGCACCTCCTTGGGTTCTTGAGCTATCCAGGCCCATTAAGCCGTTTCGCTGTGCCGGATCTGGATGATCCCGCCGCAGCATGCTTTCGAAGCAGTCGCACAAGACAGGCAGCATACGTGTCGTAAATGACTGATCCTGTGTCTGCTCGATATATACCGTGGCGCAGCAAAGCCAGTTCACCAGTTCCTCGTGGCTCATGTAAGAGAAGCAGTCGTCAATCCCTGCCAGCTCATAACAGGAGTATCCCTGCCGGGAGAACACGTTGGCTACGCCCATATCATGGGTAAACGTGATACCACCGGGATAGGTCTGTTCCTCTCCCGGAAAGCGTACCTCATCCCGATAGCTGTACCTTTGGACAAACCACTCCAGCTCGTTGCGTACCGTCCATGGATTCAAAATCAATTCATAATAAAGCTGATCCGCCGTCAGATCGAGGGTATTCATCATCCGATACTCGCCTTCGTTCACAATCCAGATCGGTTCTCCGTCCGCTTGGTGACTCAGCAGTTGAGTACTGCCGTAGTAGCTGTGGATCGCCTGAGCGAGCATAAATTTCTGGTCCGGGCTCAGGTCTGCCGACTCCATCCAGCGATTAGCCTGAACACAGGCTGCAGTCAGGTCTGTAAAATGCTTCAACGCATAGTTTCCCACGTCCTCAATATCCTTGAACAGCTGGGTATAGTAATACGACGCTTCGATGCCTGTTGTCACAATGCCGCCGCGATAGAAGCATATGGCGAAGGCATATGTGCGCTTCTCACCTGCGGGAACGTCCATCAGGAGCGCACCCGTCGTGCCCAGGCCAAAGGATAAATTCTCGGCCATGGTCTCCCCAAGCAGCTTCTCCATTGCAAATCCGCTGGCAGGTACTGCTTCGCTGCTGTTGGTCACAATGGCTGTACTGCGCCCTTGGCCGATGCCTGTGAGTCTTTCCTCCAATGGGGTAGAATCCGTAGTGTCCCTGCGCGGATCTTCTCCTATAATGCGTATGCCGCTATACGGATCACTGCCCTGATAGCCGAAAAAAGCTCTTCGCGCTGCAGTCCCCTGCGTGTTATCGACGGTTAGCTCGGCGAATACCGCCGGAACCAACGCTGCTCGCAGTTCATCCATACCTGCAATTCCCGGCTCGGGTACCGGGCGAACAGGAGAGTACAGCCGGAACGTCAAATCGCCGGCCTGCCATGTATCCGTTCCTACTTTTAGCTCACGGGTAATGTCGGAATCAGCAAAGGCCATAAGCTGCGGTTCCGTTCGTTTACCCTTTTTCTCCACGTCGTAGCGGGCACTTTCATCCTGTGTGGATGCAAAGAAGGGAAGCGCCTCGTATGATTCGCCATCTCTGGATTGCAGCCCGATATATACATTTTCGTCGGCAGGCTTGCCCAGCTCCAAACCAAGTCCGCCGCGATTACCCTTAAACCCAAGTGTAAAGCTGGAAAAAGAACCGATAGGTGCATGCTGTGTGTTATAAAATATATTTTTCGACATATAATGAAACCCCTTTCATGATAAAGTTCAACTTTGATTAACTTCACTTAGAGCCTAGCATGTCATGTGGTGGGGAACCATTGTCAAATCGCTCAACTATTTATCCAAATCGCGCTGAAAGCGATATACTGGGGTATATCCATGTAAGTAAGCCAGGAGGGAAAACATGTCGTCACCACGTTTACCGAAGCGTCCCCATCATCCGGACCTTACAGCTGCCGGAGAGGAATTCTTTTTTCCCGATGTGCGGACCACAGTCAATCTGTTTGCCATTCATACACGAAGTGTGGGAAGAGACTGGAGCTATCCGCCACACGAGCATCCTCAATATGAAATTAACATCGTGCTTGCGGGAGAACAGATCATGGTTGTGGATGGTCGCAGCTATATTCAGCGACAGGGTGATCTGATGCTTTTGCGCCCGGGAATTGTGCACTCCAGCTGTAGTAACGGGGAGGGATTTACGTATTTTTGCATGCATTTCGACATTGATGATAAATTGTTTCTTTCGCTACTGAGCCGTTTGGAGCAAGTGCTTTTTCCTGCGGATGGTACGGTGGCAAGGCAGATGGAGCCAGCGCTGGGCAAGCTGCTTGATCTTTCTGCCCTGGATGACATGGGGATAAATGGTGACTCGGTGGCAAAACGTATGCGGATTCAATCTGCTGTATTTGAACTGTTCGCAACGTTGTGGGAGGCTGTATCCAGTGAAGCTGCTCATCTGCCGGGACGTGGATATGTGCAGGCAGAGCTTGCTCATCAGATTGCTAGTCGTCTTCAGGGCAGAGTCAATCTGTCTTATAGACAGGCCGGCTCGTTGGAAAAACAGGATGGGATCGAGGGGATTTCATCCGAGCTGGGTATTAGCGTGTCCCATTGTAATCGCGTATTCCGTAGTGTTTTTGGCGTATCTCCGCGTGTGTATCTATCCGAGCTTGTCTTGCATGAGGCCAAGCTGCTGCTGGCTGATCCGCAATGGTCGGTGCAGCAAATAGCCGATCTGCTAGGCTATGGGGATATTGCACATTTTAGTAGGCAATTTAAGCGCTGGTCTGGCCAGTCGCCGACATCCTACCGCAAGAGCATAGCCCCTGAAAGCTCATCCGAATAAAAATATATATGATTATAAAATAGTTGTGATATGGCGAGTGGGGTATAATGAGGAAATCGCAATACTGTGTTGTACCTGATGACTAACAAGTTCACCACCGGAAGCGTGCTGTTCCCAGATGGCGGTTATACGCTGATCTAATTGCTGGAAGCTGACGTGTGCATATCCACCAGTCCAATACACACTTACAATGTGTTGTTGGACTGGTTTTCTTTTTACAGGAGATGTAGCGGGATGCAAAAAAATCATCGTATTTATCGGAATAATACTCCAGCAAAGTGTCGCATTTCGTTTTACAATTTGTGTTGAAAAAACTTTAGGAGGAAACAGCATGTTGGGAATCGATATAAAAAAGGAGAGTAATAATTTAGTTATTACTTGGCAGTTATCTAGGATAGAAGTATCTCTTGAGGATATTGAAGATGTTTCGTTCGATAATACTTATGCTGGACAAGAGAAAGATGCAATAAGAATAGGTACTCCTTATGCAACAACGGACAGAGTTGTAATTAAAACCAATGCAAAGACATATATTTTGTTTACTACAAATGGTCAAAATATTCTTAAAAAAATACAGTCCTATCTTTAATTAGATCCATAAAGATACAGCATGATGTACACGGAGAATGATATTGCATTACTTCATGGACATATATGATCTGTATTGTACCCCATTGCTCAAAATAAGGAATGAGGTATGTACCGTGTTTGTACAGCTTATTTATTTTTAGCGAGTTTCAATTTTCTAATCAAACGATCGATAACATACCCTATGAGATACCAGAAACCTATTGTAGTGAAGTAAACAAGGGATATGGGGATATGTGCTTTTCGCACAAATTGAAAAGATTCATACATCCAAACCAACGGGCTAATAATAGCCAAAAGTATATTATAGTCGTCGTACCCCGTAATATTTACAGCAATAACTATACATGAGACTAGGACCAACCAAAAGCGAAAGGACTTCATTGCCTATACCTCCATTCCATTTTCAAAAGAGAAGCCGCGAGACGATTAATAGCATTCTGATCGCAGCGGCTTCTTGGGATTCTTCTGCTCTACACTTTTCTCACAGGGCGCAACACCGCGTAGCCGTATCCCTCAGGAAAATGCCGTTGATAATCCTGCTTTGTTTCCTCATCCCATTCATACCCCAGGCTGCTAGGATCAAAGTTCCAAGCTTTCTCCTCCACCGTTCTCATAACGTCTCCGTTGTTTTTTAAATAATTGAAGGGTGGGTGGAAAAAAACCAGGTAATCTGATTCGGGGATGTCCCGGCACTTCATTCCTGCGGGAATCTCTCCGGCGTAGTCAGCAGCAACCGGTATTCCATAGAGGTAGCCCTTCTGACCATTCTGATAGAACCAGCCTGCCGTTTGGCCCAATTGTCCGGGAAGCTTGAGGTGAGACATGCTTTCCAGGGTTCCGCAAATTTCATCACAATTATGACCATTTCTCCAGAAATCGCCGTAATTTCGAGAAGAAATATCCCAGAGACCAATAAATTTGTGTGCTGGTATACGCTCAATTTTGATTTCGACTTCTTGCAATTGATCATCAATCATCCTGTCCCGCTCCTTCAAATGGTAATGATAAGGAGAGAACACCTCAACGCGAATGGCTAGTGGAATAGGTCTCGGCTCCTTCTGGTATACAGCCGGAGTTACCTCAAATGCTTTTACAAATGCTCGTGTAAAAGCTTCCTGTGAAGAAAACCCATACTTTATGGCAACATCGAGGATGCGGACATTGCTATCCCGGAGTTCAAGAGCTGCCCGGCTAATCCTGCGCATCCACACATAATCTCTTAATGTCATTCCTGTCAGAGAATGAAATTGCTTTGTACAGTAATAAGGGGAATAGCCTAGCTGGTCGGACATTCTCAACAACGATGGCGCTGAGGTCAGATTATTATCAATCCAATCAATCATAAGCTGGACCATTTCGTTCCATTCGTACACGAGGGTTCCCTCCTTTCGACTCCATCTTAACAGCCGGAATGCAGGAATATTTGACTTGAGTTGCATCCTCTAGTGTGTTGCATGGTGCTCAATTCAAGGGCTGCGTTATTTGTCTTGTTCGCAATAAGTAAGATGACATGAGAAAAGAATCTGACTATTCCATTCTTTCATTTGTAATAAAATATGTATGATGGTTATTCACCCTGTATATGTATATTGTATGACGTATGTTCAGATGATGAAAGTAGCCTTTTGATGAAATTAACTTTCACACAAAAAGCCTACCTACCGGAACACCGGCAGATAGGCTTCTATAACATAAACATTCACTTACTTCGTATTCTATGCAGTCGGTGCCTTTACATTGCAAATGCATCGACAATGCATCCTGATCTATCGTTAGTTATTTTTACGCTGACGGGCGCGGGCCTCGCCGCCTTTGCGGCCTGCTTCTTCTCTGCTCATTTTCCCGTCGCTATCACTTTGGTCTGAATTGCCACGGGCTTCACCGCCCTTGCGACCGATTTCCTGATAGAACTCCTTGTCATGGTTTTTGGAAGTGGCTTCGCCGCCTTTTTCACCAATCTCCTGATAGAAGTCCTTGCCATGACTTTTGGAAGTGGCCTCGCCACCTTTTTCGCCGATCTCTTGGTAAAATTCTTTGTCGTGATTTTTAGCAGTAGCTTCTCCACCTAAACGTCCTGCCTCTTCGCGACTCATTTTGCCATTTTGGTTGTTGTTAGCCATGTTCAATCACTCCTCATCGAATTTTAGTAAAGCGGGTACGTGTATCTATTAACCTTTGTGTCAGGAATTAAACATGTCTCTTTTATTTTACGAAATCACAGATAACTGGGGATATTCACCTGATTAGCGTTCCCATGTTTCTGTGTGCAGTTGTTGCTGGCGGTTAAATAATGCCGGATAAATGAACAGGCTGAGCAGCACGCTGGTCAAAATAGCAGAGGTCATGGTGGTAAATACGATGAGCAATTGCAAACGCACGGCGGCAATCGGATTGGCACCTGCGATGATTTGTCCGGTCATCATGCCGGGAAGCTGGACCAGCCCTAACGTTTTTTGCCCTTCAATGGTTGGAATCATACTGGAACGTATGCAATCCTTGAGTATAGGGAAGATGGCTTGTCTAGGCGTGCCGCCTAGCGCCAGAATGAGCATGATTTCAGGCTTGCGTAGCAGGACTTCCGACTTGAGACGGGACACCAGCAGGCTGGATAAAATCATGGAGCTGCCAATGATCATGCCGCTAATCGGAATCATGTACCGTGCTGTCGCCGGAATGATATGCAAGCCAATCAGGAACGCCTGCGTAACGATTTCCACACACAGCAGCGTCAGGAACGATTTCCACATGAGACCGGGGATAAATCGTCCTTTGCGCGCAACATTTTGTGAGGCTACGGTAATCATGAGCAGAATGAATAATACGATAAATCCGTAGCTTTGCATCCCAAAAATCAAATGCAATACATATCCAATCGCCAGCAGTTGAACCGACGCTCTGATCGTGGCGATGATCATGTCTCGGTCCAGACCGAGTTTGAAGGATTTGGACATGACGATAGCGATAAATACAAAACCGAGAGAGAGAATCAAGGCAACAATCGTCATACCCATTCTCCTGCTACAAACCTGCGGGTCTCACTAAGTTGTGGAGCATTAAAAAACGTCTCCGTATCCGCTTGTTCTATCAGTCTTCCGTCGATCATCAGCCATGTTTCGTGGCCTACCCTGCGGGCTTGTTCCATATGATGCGTAATCCAGATCATCGTTGTTCCCTCTTCTTTGTTCATTTGCAGCAGCAGTTCCTCAACCTCTTTGACCGAGGCAGGGTCCAGTGCAGAAGTAATCTCATCCAGCAGTAAAATATCCGGACGGTTCGCGAGTGTCCGCGCCAAGGCCAAGCGCTGTCTTTGTCCGCCGGACAGTTCCTGCGCCTTCTGCTCCAACAGGTCGCGAGTAAGTCCTACGCGTTCCAACAGGCCGGCAGGATCATCCAGCACCGTACCGTGCAGCCGTTCTACGGTTTGGAGATTGTATAGGACCGTTCCCTGAAGCATGGGGGCATCCTGAAAAACCAATGCTACTTTCCGTCTCAGTTCAGGGATCTCCCACTCCGATATAGGTTTGCCGAGGACACGGATGTCCCCTTCATCTGGTGTCATTAGGAGGTTGCACAGTGAAAGCAACGTGCTTTTACCAGACCCCGATGGACCGACCAACGTGGTGATTTTGCCGGGGGAGACTTTTGCTGTAATCCCGTTCAGAACAGCACGTTGCTGTCCAGACCCGGCGAAATATTTGATAATGTGATTGAATTCAATAGCTGGAAGTGGCTTGGGTTCCATAGATATAGCTAGCTCCTTTGTAAGTGATCGAGAAAGGGATCAGATCCGTTCCGTTTATGATCTTATTTTTTTATTATATCAGTAATGCCCGCTATGCTCTTCTATAAAGGTTCGATGCAGGTTGGCTGTTGTAAACGGCATTTTCTTTGTATAAACTAACAGGATTAGTTAAAATAGAATCTGGATCGACTCAGTATATGTATAAGGAACCGGATTACATAGAAATTAGATGGAAGGAGGCAGGATGATGTCGCCTAGAAACGGAGTAAAACTGCAAGATATCCTGCGGGCTGCCGAGGACATTGCCAATGAACAAGGGATGGGGGATGTCACGCTCACCACGCTGGCGCAAAAGCTGCACATTCGCCCTCCGTCCTTGTATAACCACGTGAACGGATTGAACGGACTGCGCCAAGTACTGGCATTGCACAGCCTCGAACAGTTGGAGGAAGCTTTGATGAGCGCAGCGGTTGGTAGAGCGGGCGAAGATGCGCTGACCGCTATGGGGAAGGCGTATATGCGGTATGCTCGCGAGCGACCCGGTTTGTATGAAGCGATGCTGTATGCAACTGATCGAAATGATACCGAAATGAGGCAGGCTGCGGATCGCGTGGCCGAGCTGGTCATTGCCGTCCTGTCCAGTGGTTATGGCTTTAAGGAAGAAGATTGCATTCATGCAGCGAGGGGATTCCGTAGCCTGCTTCATGGATTTGCCTCGCTTGAACAAAAGGGCGGGTTTGGTTTGCCTGTGGAGGTGGACTGGAGCATAGAGGTGATGATGGCTACCTTTTTGGCAGGTCTGCGTGTGCAGCAAGAACGAGATGGTGAGCTGACCAAAGAAGTCTGATTTCAACCTGATGCAGCTAACATGATTGCGTCGCAGACCCGAAGGGTAAAATACATCTGTATAATGTAGATGAGAGACTCTGAATACAGGGGGGATATGAGTGAACGTACTGGTGATTGGCGCAAATGGAAAAGTAGGCAGACATCTTGTTCGTCTACTGGGGCAAAATAAATCGCATCGTGTAAAGGCGTTGATTCGCCATTCGGATCAGGCTGAAGCGCTTGAACGTTTGGGAGCAGAAACGGTGGTAGCTGACCTCGAAGGGACGGTTGGTGAAATTGCCGCAGCTATAAAAGGTAGCGATGCTATCGTATTCACGGCAGGCTCCGGTGGAAAAACAGGAGCGGATAAAACGCTGCTCATCGACCTGGATGGAGCAGTCAAGGCGATGGAAGCCGCCGAACAAGCAGGTATCCAACGCTTCGTTATGGTCAGCGCCCTACATGCGGAGAAACGGGAGCAGTGGCCCGAATCCATTAAACCGTATTATGTGGCGAAGCATTACGCTGACCGCCTGTTAGAAGCGAGCAACCTGGACTACACGATTCTTCGTCCGGGTGGCCTGACGGATGATGTGGGCACCGGCAAAGTTGCTACTGGTGAGGATCGCACCAGCCACACCATTTCTCGTGAAGATGTGGCGGCAGCGGTCATAGCAGTGCTGGAGGAACAGCAGACGTATCATCGTTCAATTAATTTGGTGTCTGGCAGTACACCTATTGCTGAGGCAATCCGGCTGTAATTACGGTGAAGTTGTTGGATCCATTTCTTTTGAGAATGTTTCTTCAAAGCTATGCTTTTTCTCGTATAAGTTGTACCAAGTTTCTGCAATGATATCTGGATCTCCTGACATCACGATATCACCATTCCCAAGACTGGGCAAAGGGAGCGTGCAGGAAGATTCGTATCTGAAGTTAATTCTTGTGCTTTGAGAGGCATCCACGGAGGCAGAGTTCCGGGGATGCTTTTTTGCTGTTTTTCTCCGTATGATCGTCCCCGTAGTAGTCCCAAGCTCCAACTCCGGCTGAATAGCAGCAAAAATGTTTGCTTAAAACTAATTATATTAATTATAATACTAATATAATTAGTTTGTGATGAAGACAAGGAGATGAGCTGAAATGCGTATTGTTCAGGTACAGCATCTGTATCAATTGACGTTTATGCCCCGGCTGTTCCCGGTGAACTGTTATTTGGTGGAGGAGAAAGAGGGGCTCACCTTAGTAGATGCCGGATTGCCATACAGTACCCGTGGTATAGAGCAGGCTGCGGCGCGGATCGGGCAGCCGATTATTCGAATTGTACTTACCCATGCCCATGGGGATCATGTGGGTGCGTTGGATAAGCTGAAGGCAAGGTATCCTGACGCGCAAGTATTCATTTCAAGGCGGGACGCACCGCTGCTACAGGGCGATGTATCGTTGGAGGCAGGGGAACCGGATACTCCAATTCGGGGCGATGTACCGAAGCATATCCTTACCCAGCCTGACGTTTTACTGGAGGATGGGGATCATGTAGGTTCGCTGTTGGCGATCAGCGCACCAGGACATACGCCGGGTTCGATGGCATTTTTGGATACTCGTACCCGAGCGTTAATTGCAGGCGACGCCATTCAGACCCGAGGAGGTATAGCGGTATCGGGAAGGCTTAAACCGCTGTTTCCTTTTCCGGCACTGGCTACCTGGAACAAGGAAATTTCGCTGAAAAGCGCCAAAAAGCTGGCGAGTTTCGATCCATCTTTATTAGCTGTCGGTCACGGCAACATGCTGAAGCATCCACAATCTCAGCTGGAAAGGGCGATTATGGAGATGGAACAACAATCTTCAGTGTGATGATTCCGTATTCAGCCAACATTCAGCCAGAACTCACAAAGTCCTAAGCTAAGGCAGATACAATATGGGAAAATAGAAACAGAGAGAGGTGCATCGGATTTGAACGTTTGGAAAGCGAACGGTCTGAAATATATACTTCTATTTAGTCTCATATTGTGTGCTGTCGTTAGTGTCGTTTCGTTATGGAGTTATTCAGGTAGCTCCGCGTCCCAGTCTGCGGCTGTTAGACAGGGCCCATCCGGCGGGTTTGGGGGAGGAGGCGGACCTGGCGGAGGTATGAGGGGGCTGGATTCGGTGAATAGCGCTGACAGCAAGGATCAGGGGACGACAGGCCAAACTACCGACTCCTCCACTGAGGGGACATCAACATCGGGTGACCAAGGTACAATGGCTGGAACGGATACGTCTGCATCGGACAGCAGTGGTGCCGCCAGAGACGGCCAGCACAGAGGCCCCGGAGGCATGTCTGGTAACGGATCTGGCATGGGCGGTCCTGGCGGTGGTGGAAGAAGTGGGAATTCTTCATCTGCTTATGCGACTCCGCTGGCGGTTTTCGCCGCTTTGTTCTTCGGTGCATTCGTGTTTATTACGTACCGTTTTCGGGCTCGTGATTGGAAGCTCGGGGAACGTAATCGAGGACTGATGCTGTGGACTGTGCTGGGTGTGGGTTTCTTTTTAAGAATGACGATCGCCCCATGGATTTCGGGTCACATGGATTTAATGCTATTCCGGAACTGGGCTACGACAGCAGCGGATAGCTTATCGGGCTTTTACACGAACGGATCAAGTGATTATCCGCCGTTCTATATTTATATTTTATATGTGATCGGTCAAATCAGCTCTACGGATGCTTTCAGTCCCTATATGTCCGTACTGCTGCGGCTTCCCAATATATTAGCCGATATCGTGACAGCGTACATGCTGTACCGGTTGGCAAGCAAACGGGTCGGCTATGGAGTGAGCCTCGGATTGGCTATATTCTATGTGTTTAACCCAGCTGTATTTATTAATTCAACCTTCTGGGGGCAGGTAGATTCATTTTTTACCATGCTGATTGTGGGCATGATTGTGCTGCTGGTGGAAAACCGGATCGGCTGGTCCGCTGTACTGTTTACGATAGCGGTATTGATGAAGCCACAGGGGATTATTTATGGGCCGGTTCTGTTCTTCGAGCTGCTGAGACAGCGCAAAATACAGCCTTGGCTGTTGTCCGTTGGTGGTGCCGTTGTGACAACCATTCTGGTCATATTGCCATTTTCATGGGGGCAGGAGCCGCTATGGCTGCTTGATTTATACAAGGGGACAGTTGGCGAATATCCATATGCTTCGGTGAACGCGTATAACTTCTTCGCACTAATTGGTGGCAATTATACGCAGGACACTACAACGCTGTTCCTGTTCAGTTACCATACATGGGGGATGATCTGCATTGTGCTGGTGACTCTGTTTACATGGTGGATGTATATCCGTAGTCGGAAACCACAATTTGCAGCAGCAGCTGCACTGGTACTCATTGCAGGTGTATTTACCTTCGCTTCCAGCATGCATGAACGGTATCTGTTCCCTGCGGCGGCGTTAGCTGTACTGGCGTACCTGTATTTGAAAGATCGCAGATTTTTGTGGCTTGCGGGTGGATTCAGTCTTACGATTTTCCTGAACACCTTTGATATTTTCTATAGCTCCAATTCTCAGGATCATTACGGTATTATTTTGTGTGTGACATCATTGCTCAATGTTTTGTTGTTTGGGTATTTGGTCAAAGTAGTGTGGGATTGCTCCAGGCCGGCTACAATTCAGGCTGCGCTTCCCAAGGCCACCAATATAGCTCCTTTATCCGCAGAATGAGTGATGGGCGGTCACCACACAGGTGATCGCCCATCTTCCAGCGATGAAGGCACGTTCTCAATACGGCGCGCCAATACCTTTTCATTTCACTGCGGCAAGGAAATGTTTCTCTCCACCATAAGAGGGATCAATTTGCGGAATGCTATCGTGCTTGCAGCCTGTTCATCCCTTTGATAGGCCTCATAATCTTTCCTGAAGGTGTTCTGCATTTCCTCCGATAAATGACGGATGTATCGGTGCGCACATGCGGCTACCTGTTCCGGGGATCCGAAATCAACCACCAAATCCAGAACATCCAGCACATAGAATTCCATGGGATTCGGCTGTGGCAAAAACCATCCGGTCAAGATGGCTTGTTCAAGCACCTCGTCGAGATTAGCACCATACTTGTCCACCAAAGGAACGACCTTGTCTCGAATCAATGTGATAATTTCCGCCAATTCCTTCTCCCGAGACGTTTCCTTGGCCAGATTCCATACCTTGCCTTTGTTCCGGAAGCTGCTCAAGCTGATATCCCAATATACTTTTCCGCTTTGCGTATTCATGATTTGGCAATTTACATTAAACTCCAAATAGCTGCCGGCCACATTGAAAGCATTGCTCGAAAAACGCACCTCGGCCGTAAAGGGGTCCACGTGCTTGACCATGCTTCGCCTGGATTTATAGTATTTGAATCCGCAAGGCTCACAGGCTGCAGCAATCCTAGAGCAACATTCTCGAAAAATATCCTTGCTGGTTTGATGATCCGCCATATCTATTCCTCCCCATTTTGCTTATTTTATAAAGAGTATGAAGACACAGAAATCTTGGCTTGATTTCAGGCTTATAAACTTTGTATTACTACGCAAAAACAGGTTTACGGTTTCTATTGTTATTTTACAGAATAGCTAATAGCCAAATGCACAGAATAAAAGAAACCGCCCTTTAACAACATGGAAGTGGTTGATGAATCAACTACAATCCATAAGTTAAAGAAGCGGTTTTTTTGTCCTCATGCCAGAGTAACCTGGTATATATCAATCCATATATTCGTTCAGTTTCTGTACATCGCGGATGGTAATCTCACGTGTACCCTTGATATGAATAATCCCCAGCTGTTCAAACTTTCCAAATTTTCGGCTGATCGTTTCACGTGTGACACCCACATAATTAGCCATCTCTTCGCGTGAAAGGGGGAGATTTAATTTAATATAGGAGCCGTCCGGCTTGCCGTACTTGTGTCCGAGTTCGAGAATCATGTAGGCGATACGAATTTCCGGGTCTTTGGTAGCCAGGCTTTGAGCCAGGTTTTCGGTATGTGCCAAGCGTTTGGTAATCGTTTTGAGCAGCCTCAAAGAGATATCGGGATTGTTGCGGATCAACTCCTCCATATCATCTTTGGTGAGCATACAAATATCAGTATCCTTTAAGGCGTACGCACTAAAATTGCTCAACTCGTCGTTATTAAATATATTCAACTCACCAAAAAAATCGCCAGTTGTCAGAATGTGCAGAATTTGTTCTTTGCCCTGAGGTGTCATCTTCAGCAGCTTAACATGCCCGCTTTTAATGATGTACAGCGTGTCGGAAGCCTGTTCCTCGACAATCAAGGCCTCGCCTTTCTGATATTTTCGGTGCCGGATCATAGAGCTAACCTTACACAAATCTTCGCAGGACAAAGAGGAAAAGATAGGCACTTTGCGGGCACAGGGCTCCTTTTCGCACTGGCAGGGGCAGGACATCTCATTCACATTCATTCACTCCATTCATAAACCGGAAACTACAGGTTATAGCGCATGGTTGTTATTCTGTATCATCTATTGGAGAAAAACGGCTTTGATCCTCACCGCAGACCGGACAAACCCAGTCCTCTGGGAGATCCTCAAACGCTGTACCTGGCATTACGTCTTCATCGGGGTCGCCGATTGCAGGATCATAAATATATCCACAGGGTTGACATACATATTTTTTCATCTTTAGTTCTCCTTGTCATTCAAAATTTTTGTAAGCTCTGGTGCGTCCGGTTTGAGTCCCTGCATGATAGCTGTTTTGTAGGGTAGTGAAGCAAGAGCATCCCCAAAGCCAATCACGCCGCAGATAGAGCCGTCTTGTATGAACATACGTGTATAAGAAGCTTGATTTTTAGTAATCAGGCTGGTGTCGCAGACTTGTTCATCTACTAGACCGATGGAAAAGAGAGGGGATTCGTAGCAGTTCGACAGGGTTACAGGGAGGGGACGCTGATAGCTGACGGATGCGCCAGCCATATTGGCGCCTGCTATTTTTCCCTGCTCCATTGCGCTTTCCCACAACCCATCTACTCTACCCTGAAATTCGGCTGCATCACCTGCTGCATAGATATTGGCGGAGCTGGTCTCCATCTGCGCATTCACCAGAATGCCTTGTCCAATATCAAGGCCGATTTGGCGAGCAAGCTCCGTATTAGGTACAATTCCGATAGAGTACACGACATGTTCGCAGGGAATAACAGTGCCGTCTTGTAGTTCTACGCCCTCTACATGATCTGTGCCTGTAATACGCTTTACGCCTTGTCCAAGGCATACCTGGGTACCCTGTTCGATAACTCGGCGGGTCAAAATAGCGGATGCCTTTTCATCTAGCTGGCGGGGCATGAGCCGTTGCGAAGCTTCCAGAATGGTAACGGCATATCCGGCTTGCTGAAAGGACCATGCGGTTTCTACACCCTGAATACCACCGCCGATGATACATATCCGGTCTCCTTGTCTCAATTCCGTTTTAAGTCTGTCTGCATCTTGTCGAAAACGAATATTGTGAACGTTCCTTAGTGAAGCCCCGTCCAGCACAAGCTTACGGTTGTGGGCTCCTGTACACAGCAGCAGCTTGTCGTAAGCAACGGTTTGCCCGTTGGCTGTTTCGATGGTGCAGTCCTCTGCGTGTATTGCCGTGATCTTTACGCCGGAATACACATGAATCCGTTGACTGGCAAACCACTTTTCCTTTTTAATCAGGATTTTGTCGCTGTGCAAGTCAGTGAATAGTGCCTTCGAAAGCTTGACTCTGTTATATGGAAGGGAGGACTCTTCCCTGTAAATAGAAATTTCTGCCAGCTCATCATGATCTCTAATCGCTTTTGCCGCGTTGACAGCGGCCACGCCCCCTCCGATGATAACGTAATGTTGGTTATCCATTCGGCATCTCTCCTATTCCCTCTAAGCTTCCTGTGCTCAAATAACACTAAGCAGCAGATCTGAGACAAATTCAGCAGCATTTTTAATTTTTTTCACTTTTTCAACTTCTGTAGGAGAGAAGCGAATGCGTACTGGGAATTCCACATGCGTCATACCCGTTGACTTGATTACATCTGAAGTGCTCTGGACTTTCATATTAGTACCGTTCAAGTAATCCTGTACGACTTCAATGGCTTCACCGCTCCAGCCGTAGGAACCAAAGGCGGCAGCAAGCTTACCTTCCAAATTCATCTTTTGCATTTTTTGCAGCAGATCTTCCAATTTTCCTGTCATGTCGGCATATTTGGTAGAGCTGCCGACGAAAACAGCATCAGCTGAGGTAATACTATTTAATATCTCGGTTTCATCCGCTTTATCTACATCCCATAGCTCCACCTTGATTTGGTTCTCCAAAAAGCAATCTCTCAGGATGTTTGCCATTTTTTTAGTATTATTTTTTAAGGTGGCATAAACAATCGCTACTTTTTTATCATCCTTGGTTTCGGTACTCATCGATGCGTACAAATCAATAAATTTGGCAATATCATGTCGGATCGCGAAGCCGTGGGAAGGAGCAATCATCTCAATATCCAAGTCAGATACAGCTTCGATTAATGTACGCACATATCTGCGATGAGGATGAATAATAGCCTGATAATATCCGATAAAATCCTCGGTGATATCAAAGCCGGCCTCATCGGCAAATAGATGTTCTACAGCCACGTGTGTGCTGAAAATATCGCAAGGGAACAAGATTTTGTCTTCGATGCAATACGTAATCATAGTTTCTTCTGTATGGAGATAAGGTGTTTCCTTGAACAGCAGTGTCTTGCCTCCAATATCGAGTTGATCCCCATCCTTGATGACGAGGAAATTCCGATGCTGGAGCTTGTACATCTGCTGAATTTCCGGAACGGCAATCTCCGTGCAGACAATTGTGGCGTTTGCTGCCTTGGAAGCAAGTGCCGCTAACCCGCCGGAGTGATCCGGTTCCGTGTGATTGACGATTATATATTGAATATCCAACGGGTCGATTAATTCCGCTACAGCTTCCGCAAATTCTCTGCCGAACGCCATATCTACGGTATCTACAATGGTTGGTTTTCCAGTTTTCAGCAGATATGCATTATATGTTGTACCCTTTGATAGTAGAAGACGATGAAAGGGGACCTCACGATTATCAATTTTTCCTACCCAATAAATATCCTTTGCCAGCTTAAATCCTGGTTTCATAGGAATAACCTCCTGCTTTTTTGGTTTGTCTGACACAATTCGATTTTAGTTGGATGTGATGATGAAAAAGATGATTGAAATCAAATTTTTGAATATTTCAAAGTATTTATGACTTAAATTTATGTTTGTGATCGCAATCACAAGACGAGCGTAATAATCAAATACAATAAGACTATATAGGCCCAATCCAATTACAAACAGGAGAGTGAATCTACATGAAAAAATCAAACCTCATTCAATTTCAGGAATATAAAGAAGCTGCATTTACAAAACGAATTGTGCATAAGGAAGCCGACAATGTCATTTTTATTCTCAACTTCACCCCTAATGCTGAGCTACCAACACATAATCATCCAGGAGCGAATGTATATTTGCTTGTTCTGGAAGGAAGCGGTATTGTAACTGTAAATGGTGAAGAAACGGAAGTTGTCCAAGGGGATATGATCCATATTACCGGAGATGAGCACTTTTCCTATCGTGGTAGTGTGGAAGCGAATTCCAGCCTGCATGTGGTGTTGACCAAAACGCCAAGTGAAAACTATGCACAAAATATATAAAGTATAGAAATCGCAAGAAGAGGAACTGCAGTCCAAACATATAAAAGCCGCTTGGTCATTTAGACCAGGCGGCTTTTGTATTGGAGAGACACACCCCGGAATACGCTATAAACCGGCTGTCTAGCGGGATTACTGTACCTGTGACAGCGCTGAATGTCTAAGCCACAGTAGGTCACGGTTGTGTTCAGTGAGGAAGAAGCTGGGGGCAATAGTTTTCACGCTTTGGAGCGACCTTATGATGAAATCCCGTCTGTACAAATGGCTTCCGAAGTGCCACAATACGTTTTAAAGGCCATTTTTCTCCAGCTGGAATATCGTGCAAGGCTCGTGAAGTAGTTAACCCCAATAAAATGACGTTTCATCGAAAGGAGGAAGCAGGTTATGAAGCTGCATCGAGCCATTGTAGTGGATGATGAAATTTTCACCCGCAAAGGGCTGATTCAACTTGTCGATTGGGAAATCTGTGGCTTTGAAATCGTGGGTGAAGCTGATAACGGTGAGGATGCGCTGGAGCTAATCAGTCGTCTTCACCCAGACCTGATCATTACCGATATTCGTATGCCTGTGCTGGATGGATTAGAGCTGATTCGATCTGTACTCGAACGGAGTACCCAACATCCTGCTTTTATTATCATGAGCGGCTACAGTGATTTTGCTTATGCGCAGCAGGCACTCCGCTATGGAGTTCATGATTTTATACTTAAGCCGGTTGATGATGAGGACTTTTCGGCTACACTGCGCAAGCTGAGTGAAAGATTGCACCGTGAACAACAGAACGCGCAGCGATATCAGAACCACCTTACAGGCGGGCTGCTAGAGACGATGATGATGAACCCAGTGGATGATGCAGTGGTGACACATTGGGAGCAACAGTTGCGGCTTGGAGAAGCCACGTATATGTACTATGTACTCGTCGAGCTGAACGATCAGCATCCTTGGCACTCCGGTGACGATGGCGTCATGCTATCACTTTTCCAGTTCAGGGAACTTATAGAGCAAGCACTTCATCGTTTAATGGGCAGCAAGTACCCTCTCTATGTCCATGAGCATCGTAACCGGATTGGTCTTATCGTACCGGACTTCTTTTTAGAGTGTTTTGAAGCCAAGGTGGAAGTTTTTATGAAAGCGCTACAACAGGAGATAGAGGGGATGGAGTCACTAAAAGACCGGTTGGGAAGTCGGGTGTTCGTTTATGCGGGAAGTCCTGTGAATCAGTTGCGAGATATCCAGCAGTCCTATGCCAGTGCAAAAGAAGCAGTGCTCCATAAATACATTCATGACCATAGTGGTATTGTTGTCTATCTGCCGGGGGAAATGCCCCCCCTCCACTATAGGACCATTCGTCAGGACGTACTCGATAGCTTGACAGAGCAGATCGAGGAACTCCAATTGGAAGAGCTGCGTGCGACCGTAGATTATTTATTTAGCAGCTTTCGGGAAGAGCATTATGCCCCTGAGGCTATGAAAATGAGTCTGCATCAATGCGTTCTTAGTATCGTGCGGGTCATTCAAAACATGCAGGGAAATGAGCGCTCAATTCAGTCATTGGAACCGATGATCAACTGGCAGGATATGAATCTGTCGCTGGGTGAACTCCAGCGATTGTTTACAGCCTTTGCCGAGGAAAGTGGAAAATATATTGGGACGCTGCGCAAGGAATGTCAGCAGGGAGGAATCCAGCATATCCGTGCTTACATTGAGCAGCATGCTGACGAGAATATAAGTCTGAAAAGTATTGCGGCCCGCTTTTACATGAATCCGGTATACCTCGGTCAATTGTTCAGAAAAACATACGGTGTGTACTTTAACGAATTCCTGCTGAAATTACGCATTCAGGAGGCGAAACGCCTGCTACGGCAGACGGATCTGCGTATATATGAAATTGCGGAGCGCGTGGGCTTCGGCAGTTCAGACTATTTTGTGACTCAGTTTGAAAAGCTGGCGCACGTCACGCCAAGTGAATACCGAAATAGCCTGAGTGTTGGGTACGAGCCAGAGAGGTCCGGCGAATGAAGAGGCTGAGAACTATCCTGGATCATATACGGCTGCGAGATAAAATGCTGCTGCTTTATTTCCTCTGTGTTTTTACACCTATAGTGCTGACCAATCTGATCTTTTACCATGTTACCTCGCAAAATGTGAAGGAACAGCGTATTCAGGATATTACGCGCGCACTGGAACAAATTAAAATTGAATTTCACCGGGAATTTGAAGATGCGATGGAAATCTCGTCTATCTTTTATACCGATTATCGACTCAATGAGGTGTTGGAAGAAACATATCCCCACCCTGCTGACTATATTGCTGTTTATGACTCTTATTTACGTCGTATCCTAAACAATACGTACAGCCCCGTGTACCAATCCGTAGGTGGAATTACGATCTACACTGATAATTCAACGCTGCTGAATTCCGGGGGAATCAGCTTTATAGATGAGAGGGTCAAAAGCTTCCCCTGGTATACCCAAATCCCGCCTGGACGCCAGTCCAAGCCTATATTTGTCCGTACCGACGACAGTACCGACGAGCAGACACACCCCTTCAGCCTGATTCGACGGATGAACTACTTTTATTCCCCAAGTGGTCGTGAAAAAATACTAAAAATAGAGCTGCGAATGTCGTCCATTCGGGAGATTTTCAATAACCTGAATTTACAGGGGAGTCTCTTCCTGCTTAACGAACGGGGAGAAATTGAATACACAAATGATCCCAAGGTGGATATAAACCATAAAAGTGTTGCCTATAGAACCCTCAAGCTGCCCGAGAACACCATGGAGTTCAAGACCAGTTATGTGCTTACAAATAATCTGAACGGCTGGAGCATTGTGGCCGCAGTATCAAGGGATGAAGTGCTGTATGAAATGCAGGAACCTCGCAATTTTGCGCTCTTGTTAACCTGTGTGAATATGCTGCTGCCCACCTTGATCATTATTTGGATTACACGTTCGCTGAACGTGCGGCTTCATCGCATTTTGAAACATGTGAAAAAGGTGAAAAATCAGCATTTTGAACTCATTCCAGGTATGGAGTCGAGTGATGAAATCGGACAGCTAACAGGTGAATTTAATCGGATGACGCTGAGAATCAAACGACTGATTAACGATGTTTATATGGCCGATATTCAGCGAAAAAATCTGGAGATTCAGCGTAGACATGCCCAGCTGAATGCACTTCACAGCCAGATCAACCCCCATTTTCTGTTCAATGCGCTGGAGACGATTCGCATGCGGAGCTTGATGAAGCATGAGGATGAGACGGCGCGCATTATTCATAACATGGCACGGATTTTCCGCAATTCGCTGGTGTGGAACAAGGATCGGGTTACTTTGCGGGAGGAGCTGGAGCTGATCCGTTGTTTTCTGGAAATCCAGCAATATCGCTTTGGTGAGCGAATACAGTACGAAGTGCAGGCGCGCTCTGAAGACTTGGACAATCTGCTTCCCAAAATGGTCGCGCTGACACTGGTTGAAAATGCAAGTATCCACGGCATTGAGCCGCTAAAGCATGGGGGACGCATTGAGATTCATTTTGAGCATGAGGAAGGACAACTGATTCTAACGGTTCGAGATGATGGGGTGGGCATATCTGAGGAACAGGTACAACGTTTATATGGTTACATGCAAAGGCAGGAAGAAATGGGTGAGCGTATAGGTCTGCAAAATGTCATCTATCGTCTAAAACTTTACTACGGGAAACGCTTTGAGCTCGCCATTCGCAGTGCACCCGGCGAAGGTACGGAGATTCGTATAATGATTCCTGCGGATCGGATGTAAAACCTTCAAAAGTGTAAAAAACCTAAATAAATCATTTTTCTACAAAAAATTTCATTTTTCGCTATATACTCCCCTTCTATTATATGGTAAATATGAATATATACTAAAAATCAATAATAAGAAGAAATAGTCTAGGATATCTTAACACTAACGAAGTTTTGAATAGCTGGCCAGCTTTCAAATATAACTAATTTTTTATTGGAGGAAGAGTATGAAGTTTACTAAAAAGTTAATTAAGTCCTTAGCGGTTGTTGCTATTATTGGTTCAATTTCCGCCTCTGCTTATGCTTCTAGTACCATTGAAGGAGGTTGGATTGAAGGGAAGGGTAATTTTTCTAATAATAATTCTCGTCAAGAGCTTTCCTTACGTGCTGCGAAAAGTGTTCCAGATCACCAAGGTTATACGGAAGCTAAGCCAGGAAATTCAGATTTAGAAAGAGCAGTTGCTATAACAAAGTGGGAGGGTGAATACCACTATTCCAGAGCACAATTAACTTGGGCAGGAAGTGTACGTCTTGATAGCGACAGACAATGGGGGTGGGATCGTACCAGGGCTGTCACTGGTTATGGTGAAGCTATTCTTGTAGCGAGAACTTTTTACGGCGGTAGCCAAGAATAATTAAAAATTAAAGAAGGTGAGATTGTTATTTCTTTAACAATTTCACCTTTTATTACGAGAGGTATTTGAAATGAAAAGTAAGCTGAAGGAAATTTCCGGAAATGGACTAATACCAATATTCGTACTGTATTTTTTATTGAGTATGATTATGATCTCTGTGAGTTATTACATGGTACAACAAAAAGAATTAGACTCCTTGTCCAGAGGTCTTTACCAAGAAAATAGTTTATTCTTTATGGTAGATCAAAATTCTGCTCACGAATTGGACTGGCGTAAGCTCCGAACTACGTACCCATTTACCATATTCAAGGAGCTTGAAACTGGGGAAATGAATGTGCGAGCTCTTTATTATAAAGAGGATACATATAAGCCACCAATTGTTGCAGGGAGATTTTTTAATGAGGACGATTTTTATAGTGATCATAGGTATGCTGTAATTGGACAACATATTGCTGAATCAGCACTTACGTCTCTTGACGGGAGACGGTATTATCTGTTCCAAGGAAAAAAATTTGAAGTCATAGGTTCTATGGGGGCGGCCTATCCATCAACTCTGGATACAACGGTGCTACTAAACTTGGATGCCCTTGGTCAACAAACTCACCTAAATAATATCTATGTACTAAATTCTCCCGCAGTGTCCTCTGTTATCAAAAATGGATATTTAATTTTTGAAAACTTAAGCGCTAAGGTGAATGTATTTGACCGCGGTGATGCTGGAGCACAGAGATATGTGGGCATAGACATATATCGTAATACGATCATAATTACTGTATTTCTGTTGTTGGTTTGCTCCAGTGTTATATTTACTATGAATTGGTACGATAAAAAGAAAACTGAAATAACTTGGTTATGGATTATGGGAATTAAGTCAGAGAAAGCGATAGTGAAATTTTCCAAACGATATTATGTAGCCGTCTCCCTGTCTTATTTGCTTATGTGTACAATAAGCCTTTTCTTATTTTTGATCGCTGGGGCTTCAATAGAAAATATTGAACTGTACGTACAATATCTGCTTATAGGCTACGTATTAATTCTCTTATCTTCTTATCTTTCCATATCCGTTACTGTCAAAAGGATAGGTAGATCAGGAAAGGACTTAAGTTTAAATGAGAATGGTATACAGTGAAGTTTTAGAAAGCGTACAAAAGAACAAAAGTACAACGATATTTATTCTCCTTCAAATTACTATTTTGTTTTTTTTAGTTACTGTTTTATTTTTGAATTTTAATCATTTAGTTACGAAATCAAGTAAAACAGCAGCCTTAGGGGCACAAGACAGTTTCCAGTTATCAGACACTCTAACGAATAGTGATGAATTAAAAGAACTTATGAATCAACCGATGTTCTTAACCAAAATTAAAAATTTTTATAATTATGTAGAGAAACATATAGGTGAGAAGTATATCTACATTTTTACGCAGCCTGTTGACCTCATTCATTTTGAAGGAGCGGACAAGGCAAAATTTTCACAGGATTATGAACAAGGATTTGAACCGAATGTCTTTACTATCAATAACAAAGGCCCTTATGTTTCTATAAAAGCTTTACAAATTAATAAACAAGGACTAGATCAGTTTTCCATTGAAACAGATGAGGGAGAGAACTTGACCGCACATGATTTTAATCATGTGGGTCATACAAGCATTCCTGTACTCCTAGGAGCAGAATATAAGCAACTATATAAAGTAGGAGATATTTTAAAAGGGAAATATTTGTTAAAAGATTTTGAGTTTTATGTAAAAGGGTTTGTTAAAAAGGATTCACTTGTTTTTAATGCTAATAACCCGGAAATATATCTTGATCGGTATATTATTATGCCCGCACAACAGTTTACAAGTGTCCCAGATACTAAGGAAGACTTTAACTTTCAACAGAAACACTATCTCCAAATGATAAATGGGGACATTTGGAGTTCGGAAACCGAGTACTTTGTAAGGAGCAAGGTAGAAGAAGCCCAAAAAAAGACTGGTTTTTATGATACCCAAGTTCTTGGAGCAAACAGCCCACCATTAAATTTTATTTTTTCAGCGCTACACGAGAATATCATGGTACTCAGTGTTATAACTATAACTATATTTGTGGTGTGTATTCTCAGCATTTCGATTTTAATGGTAACTAAATTAGAAAAAAATATGAAAAACTTATCTATTCACTTGATCTCTGGAGCAACGATAATGAATATACTTTTCTATTTTATTGCAGAGATAGCATTTTTGGTGATAGTTCCAGGTTTAATTAGTCTATTTCTGTATACTTATCTTATTAACTTTAAAATGGGTAGTTACTTCATCACGATATTGCTGAGTATGCTAATTATATTCGCGTTGTCTACACTTCTACTTTACTACAAGACGAGGAAGTTGCAGGTTAGTATGTTTTTAAAACGAATGGAGTGATTGGTTTTAATGATTACAATAAATAATCTTCACAAAGCTTTTAAGGTGGGGGAGAGGGTTTTGGAAGTATTAAAGGGTGTGGATTTGAGTATTAAAAGGGGCTCTATGACAGCAATTATGGGTAGGAGCGGTTCAGGAAAATCCACTTTGCTAAATATAATTGCTGGATTAGACAAACCGGACAGTGGGACTTACATGTATGAGCAAGAAGATCTGACTACTAAAACTCTAAATCAATTAGCAGATTTCAGAAGAGAAAAAATAGGATTTATTTTACAAAATTATGCTCTGATTGATACCAAAAATGTGTTCGATAATGTGGCTTTACCCCTAAAATATAGTAAATACCCTAAAGCAAAGATAAGTCATATGGTGGAAGATGTTTTAGAAGCATTAGAGTTAGAAAAGTTAGGTTTTCATTCTGTTGATATGTTGTCTGGTGGTGAAATGCAGCGGGTGGCGATAGCAAGAGCTCTTGTTCAAGAACCAGAAATTATACTGGCTGACGAACCGACAGGTTCCCTTGACGAACACTCTGAACAGAATATTTTGGGTATTTTCAAGGATTTAAATATACAGGGGAAAACTATTGTAGTCGTAACACATGACCAGCAAGTCGCAGATGCATGTGATGAAACGATTTATATCAAAGAAGGGAAAATACGTTATTACTAATTTGTTTTGTCATGGACGCCGATGCTGGATTGGCGTCCATTTGCTTTGAAGGACCTTCACCTATAGTTTTCTAAGTAACACCTTTAGATTGACAGGTGAACAAACTGAACGGCATTTTATAAAATGAAAGTGCTTACAATTTAGGGTGCGCGGGATTCTCGTTGTTCAAGGGGCGTGCGCATGATATTCACACACAATCGACAAAAGAGGCCGAAAGGGGAAGGTCTGGCATGACAAGCAAAAGGTTCGGAATCATCAGTCTGGTAATGGTTATGATGGCATCTATGATCACTGCTTGCTCAGGGAGCTCGGGCAAGGAGCCAGCGTCAGGAGATAGCAAGGAGAAAGTCACATTCACGTATTTTAATGCCACTGCGGGCAGGGACATTAATACCAATGAAACGCGGATCGGCAAGATCCTGGAGGATCAGACGGGGGTAAACTGGAAGCTGGAGCATTTGGTGGGTGATTCCAATACGAAGATCGGTACATTTATTGCCAGTAACGATTTCCCGGATGTGATAGTACCGGATGGCACGATCGATAAGCTGCTGGATGCCGGGGCTTTTATTCCCCTGAATGATTTGATCGACAAATACGGACCGAATATTAAGCGTGTATATGGACCGTACTACAACTTGATGAAGGCGGAGGATGGGAACATTTATTTTCTTCCGCTCAGTGCGGTGGTAGGCGATTATTTACCTGCGCCTAACTTGGAGCAAGGAGCCTTTTGGGTGCAACGCAGGGTATTAAAAGAAGCGGGATTTCCAAAAATCAAAACACTTGACGAGTATTTAGCCCTGATTCGTAACTATGCGAAAAAACATGCAGATGAGGGCTTGACTGGGTACCTGGCGTTAACCACGCAGGATAGGTTTTATGCTCTTACGAACGCGCCGATGCATCTGGCAGGCTATCCGAATGATGGCGGCACGATTATTGATATGAAGACACACCGGGCCACGGATTATGGAGATATGGAAATCACAAAGCGGTATCTGAAAGAGCTAAATCAGCTCAATGTAGAGGGCCTATTTGATAAATCGTCCTTTGTGGACAATTACGATCAATATTTGGCGAAGCTGACCTCGGGTAAGGTGCTGGGCTTTTTCGACTACCGCTGGCAGGCGGGGCAGGCCCTGAATAATCTGCAAGAGGCTGCCAAGCAATCGGGCAATGATGATATGGAGTATATAGGGCTGCCTATTGTATACGACCAGAATATAAAGGATCAGTACATTGATCCGTCGTCATTCGTTAATAACCGAGGCATAGGAATTACGGTCAGTGCCAAGGACCCGGTACGTATCATCAAATTTTTTGACAACCTGCTGACGGACGAAAACCAGATATTATCCAACTGGGGAATCAAGGGGGAAACCTATGATGTAGATAAAAAAGGACGCTTTTACCGGACTGAGGAGCAAATTAAGCAGACTGGTCAGGACGCGTTCCGCGAATCATTCGGGTTCAAATATTTTGAATATAGTTGGCCGCGATACGGTAGCGGTTCTACCCTGCCTGACGGTAACTCGGTTGGCCCCGGACGGCAGCCTGAGGTTGCGCGTATGTCCTACACCGAGGGAGATAAAAAGCTACTAAAAGTCTATGGTGTAGAGTCCTTCTCGCAAATGTTTTCCGCACCTGACGAGCGCCCATGGTATCCGGCCTGGAGTATTCCGATTGCTCAAGGCTCAACTGCGCAGCTCTTCCAGCAAAAGAAGGGGGACCTACAGCGCAAATATTTCCCGCGTTTGGTGCTGTCTGCACCGGAACAGTTTGATGCGATTTGGAATGAATACACTACTGAATTCAACAAGCTGGATGTAAAGGCGTATGAGGAGTTGATCACGAAGGAGGTTGCCAAAAAAATCGAAAATCCCGGTAAAAAATAAAGGAGGAAGCAGCTATGGGCCACTCGTCACCACCACCTGTCACGATCTCCTTGGATCATTTGCCGCCCTCGCGGCGAACCGGCTTTAGGGGATTTATGCACAAGCTGAATCAGCAACGGGCACTAGTATGGATGTCCGTCCCTTTTTTAATCTGGCTGTTCATCTTCAAGTATTTGCCCATCTGGGGCTGGACGATTGCCTTTCAGGATTTTAAGCCTGCCCGCAAGTTGCTCGATCAGCAATGGGTTGGATTAAAGCATTTCCATTTTCTGTTTCAGGATGAACACTTTCTGCGGGTCATGCGCAATACGCTGGCGATGAGCTTTATTAATCTGGTGCTGGGCTTTGTCACCGCTATAACATTAGCGATTTTGCTGAATGAGCTTCGCCAGCTCGTATTTAAGCGGGTGGTACAGACGATCAGCTATCTACCGCATTTTATTTCGTGGGTGGTCGCGGCCAGCATCATTAGTACGGCGCTATCTGCGGATGGCGGCATCATCAATGAGGTGCTGATGTGGCTGGGATTGATTAAGGAGCCTATTCTGTGGCTGGGCGAAGGAAGCTATTTCTGGGGCATTCTCGGTGCATCGGAGGTATGGAAAAATGTCGGCTGGAATACCATCATTTATTTGGCCGCGATGACCACGATTGACCCCTCGCAGTATGAGGCGGCCGAGATGGACGGAGCAGGGCGGTTTCAGCGGATTTGGCATGTGACATTACCAGGATTAAAGCCTGTATTTATCATCCTGCTCATTATGAACATTGGCAACCTGCTCGAATCAGGCTTTGAACCTCAATATTTACTGGGCAACGGCATGAACGTGGATTACTCGGAAAATTTGGATATTTTCGTACTGAAATATGGTATCCAGATGGGGAACTTTTCGCTTTCCATTGCTGCCGGAATGTTCAAAACGGTGGTTAGCTTCATACTGTTGTTTAGCGCCAATTATATTGCGAAGCGGTTAGGGGAGGAGAGGTTGTTCTAAAAAAAGAGTGAGTTTCTGGGGAGGGCTCGTTGTCGCTTCGCGTGCAGATTGTTCTTCCGAACGCTCCGCTTCTTCAGAACAATTCCGCCCGCTCCGCTACTACCCGCCGTAAAGTCACTTTTTTTAAGAACTGAGGGTAGTGGCAGGGAAGAGCTTAAGAAAGGCGCGTGACTCGCGCCTCCTTGTAATAACTGCGTCATGATGGTTGGCTCAGCTTCGCTATCGCCATTAGAGGATGTCTTTGGGAATGGGCTATTCGAGGCGATAGCAGGAGTGCGTGCTTATGCATACTACAGGTGCAAGTCTGTGGATTTTTAACAGGCCGCTTCGCGGACCTCAACAAGACCCCATCAAACAGCTAAAATATGACTTCTTATATTACTAATAATAATCCACATAATTCACTCCAATTGCCACTGATATAAACACTCAAAATGACTGTTCCAAGCAACAGCACCAACAAGATAAGAATAATCAATCGGATTTAAGTGCTGGGCTAGGCGATGTTTTAGAAAGGAGAGGAAGTCATGGGCAAAGGGAAGGCCGTACATGGGCGATTTCGGGCGCCCTCGGATCGGATTTTTGATGCGTGCAATGTTGTGTTTATGCTGTGCCTAATGATGTTCACGCTGTATCCATTTTTAAATACGTTGGCGGTTTCATTAAATGAAGCGAATGACTCCATTCGGGGTGGAATTTATTTGTGGCCGCGTGAATTCACGTGGAGTAATTATGAATTTGTATTCAAGGAAGCGACGATTTTCCATGCTACGTTGATTTCTGTATTACGTACGGTCGCGGGTACAGTGACCTCGGTGTTTTGCTGCGCGATGGTGGCGTATACGATCAGCCGGCCGGAATATGTGCTGCGCAAATTTGTTTCGATTGCCTTTATTTTGACGATGTATTTTAGCGGTGGCTTGATCCCCAATTTTCTCTTAATTCGTGAGCTTGGGATGCTGGGAACCTTTTGGGTGTACATCGTACCGGGGTTAATCGGGGTGTTTAATGTCATAGTCATTCGCTCCTTTATTGAGGGCTTGCCAGAGGGGATTTTGGAGTCGGCGCGTATTGACGGTGCTGGGGAGTTTGCTACTTTTATGCGTATCGTTTTGCCACTGTGTGTGCCGGTGCTGGCAACGGTGTCGTTGTTCACGGCGGTCTCGCAATGGAATTCATGGTTCGATGTATTTTTGTACAATTCGTCGTATGAGCAGTGGAGCACACTCCAATATGAGCTGATGAAAATTTTGCAAAATTCCAATACGTCCGTTAACGCTCAGGATTATGCCAGCCAGTTTTCAGGGTCAGAAAATCTGGCGAAGGCGGTTACGCCTACCTCTATTCGTGCCACGATGACGATTGTCGCCTCAGTTCCTATTATTTTAGTCTATCCGTTTTTACAAAAATACTTTGTGAAGGGTATGACCTTGGGAGGCGTGAAAGGATAGTAGATATTTTACATTTATTCTAGGAGCCACTTTTAATCCGCAAGTAACTGAAATCCAAGGGTGCCAAATACGAATTCAAAAATTTGAGTGCAGGAGGGATTGCTTTGCGGTCAGGTTGGTATACGCCTTTTTGTCTGGTGCTGGCTGGAGTGCTGTTGTTATCGCCTATCGGATGGTGGGGAATATCTGTAGCGAGAGCAGCTCCATCTGTGGAACATTCTCCGTCGGTTTCGAACACGGTGCTATCGGTAGGGAAGATCATTGGAGCGTATGGATTTGAGCAAGGAAACAGTGACGGCTGGAAGCCACGGGGAGCTTATACCCAAATTGCATCCGTCACGGAAGCGGCATATGGCGGTACGCACAGTCTGAAGGCAACCGCTCGTACGGCGGCTTGGAATGGAGCAGAGTTAGATGTGAAGCCACTGTTGCTGCCGGATGTGGAGTATGAAATTAGCGGATATGTGAAACTGGACGGCAATGCTGCAATTCCAAGCGTGCTTAAGTTTACGATGGAGCAGCAGCCGACAGGCGGGACTACAGCATGGAAGACCCTAGCTCAGACGGAGACAACAGATACATCGTGGATCAAACTCCAGGGGAGATATACTTTTACCGGGGAGATGAATGCATTGAAGCTGTATGTGGAGAACTCGAATTCTGCTCAGGCTTACTACGTGGATGAGGTGGAAATCAGGCAGGTTTCAGTAACACCAACAAATCCTACAAGTGGGATCGTATCCGGATTCGAAGACGGTACAGCCCAAGGATGGGTATCCCGCTTGGGAGACGAGACCGTGCAGGTCTCGAATGCCGATGCACGGACCGGCTCATACAGTCTGCTGACATCGGGCAGACAAAAGGCATATGCCGGACCCAAGCTGGACGTGACTGCCACAATGCAAAAAGGCAACCGATATACGGTCAGTGCCTGGGTGAAGCTGGCTCCGGGTGAGCAGCCTAATAAGGTGAGGCTCAGTGCACAGCGTGATTACCAAGGCCAAAGTGCATATGAAACGGTTGTAGGCGATACGGCTGTCACGACAGGGGGATGGGTGCATTTGTCTGGTACGTATACGCTCGCACATGATGCAGATACCGTTTCTATGTACCTGGAATCGCCAGAAGGGACGTCTTCCTTTTATATGGATGATTTCGAATTGTCGCTGGTGCCGCCGCTGGCGATTGAAAAGGACATACCTGCTTTGCATGGATTATATCAGGGACAGTTCAGCATCGGCACAGCGATTGAGGCTTTCCAGACCGAAGGGGCTTACGGAGAACTGGTACAAAAGCATTTTAACAGCGTCGTTGCAGGGAATGCGATGAAGCCAGTCTCCTTGCAACCATCTGAGGGGCAGTTTCATTGGGAGGAAGCAGATCAAATTGTGCAATTTGCCAGACAGCACGGATTGGAAATTCGTTTCCATACCTTAGTGTGGCATAACCAGACCGGAGATTGGATGTTTAAGGACAAAAATGGACAGCCGATGACGCCGACTGCTGAGAATAAAAAGCTTTTGCTGGACCGCCTGGAGACGCATATTCGCGCCGTTGCGGCCCGGTATAAAAATGTCATTACCGATTGGGATGTGGTAAATGAGGTCATTGATCCTGATCAGCCGGACGGCATGCGCCGCAGCAAGTGGTATCAGATTACAGGAACCGATTATATTGAAAAAGCGTTCCGTGTCACGAGGGAAGTGGCAGGGCCGAACGCGCGATTGTTCATTAACGATTACAATACCCATGAATCGAAGAAACGCGATTTTCTGTACAATCTGGTGCGTGATTTGCTTGCTAAAGGCGTACCGATTGACGGCGTAGGTCACCAATCGCATATCCGCTTGGAGTTTCCTACCATAGCCGAAATTGAGCAATCCATCGAGAAGTTTGCTTCACTTGGGCTGGATAATCAGATCACGGAGCTGGATATGGGCCTTTACTCTAATGATACGGATCGCTACGAAACGATCCCTGAAGCCATGTTGATTCGGCAGGCTCATCGTTATCAGGCGCTGTTCGATATGTTTACACGACAGCAGGACCATATCAGCAATGTGACCATTTGGGGGACAGATGATGGCAATACGTGGCTCAGTACGTTCCCGATTGCCCGGTTGGATAAGCCGCTGCTGTTCGATGAACGGTTAAAGGCCAAATATGCATATTGGGCGCTGGTGGATCCATCCAAAGTGCCGCCGCTACCAGCAGGGAGTAACGAATAAATGATTTGAGACAGAGGAGTAGAGCTGTTCAAAAGGAGAGCTGAAGCTATGGCTACCTTGCGCTATACGAATCCGGTTGTCCCCGGATTTTATCCTGATCCGAGCGTGATACGTGTCGGAGAGGATTATTACATGGCGACAAGCTCATTTGAATACATGCCGGGGTTGCCGATTTTTCATAGCCGAAACCTGACCGATTGGCGGCAGATCGGGCATGCATTAAATCGGCGCAGTCAGATTGATTTGTCCACACGGAAGAGCTCAGAAGGTATATATGCGCCCACATTGCGCTATCATCAGGGTGTATTCTACCTGATTACGACAGATGTGATGGGGATAGGCAATTTTTATATTACGTCTGTGAACCCTGTGGGACCTTGGTCTGATCCGATCCGTATTCCTTACGGAAATATAGATCCGTCCCTGCTATTTGATGACGACGGGAAAGTGTATGTTACCGTACAATCCGGGGCAGATGCCGAGTCGCATATTATTCAGTACGAACTGGATATTGCTACAGGCCAGGCATTGACCGAGCCTGTGGCTATTGCTCATGGAGATGGCGGCGTATGGACCGAAGGGCCGCATCTGTATCACATCGGCAGTCGTTATTACCTGCTGTGCGCCTGTGGCGGCACGGGGCGTGATCATCGTACGCTCGTGTATCGGGCCAATAGCCCGTATGGTCCATTTGAACGGATGAAAGAGCCCATGCTTCAGAATGAATATCCAAACTTGTGCAGACAAGAGAATCACCTCATTTAATACAAAAAAAAGCAGGCTGCTTACATGCTCGGACATGTAAGCAGCCTGCTTTGTTATCGCAAAGGAACAAGCAGTTTTATTCCAAGTTGGCGTGTTGACCATACATGGATTCGGAGGTCAGCTTGCGCAGCTTCATCGTTCTGAGCACCAACGCATCGCCATACAGCAGCAGAGTTTGCTCAAACAGTGAGCCCATGGGCTGAATGGTCTGGTAATCCTTGTTGGACGGGTCCTTGGATGCGCCGGGCAGCTTGACGATGATATCGGCCAGTTTGCCGATGGTGGACTCGGGGGAAGTGGTAAGCAGCGCCAGTGAGGCCCCGAGTTTCTTCGCTTTGTCTGCCATGGAGACTAAGCTTTTGGTTTCACCAGAGCCTGAACCGATAATCAGCAGATCTCCCTCGCTCAAGCCAGGGGTTACGGTTTCCCCAACTACGTAAGCTTGAACCCCCATATGCATCAACCGCATGGCCAGCGAGCGAATCATGAACCCTGAGCGCCCCGCTCCTGCTACGAATACCTTATTCGCAGCAGCGATGGAGTGGATCAACTGTTCTGATTCGGTATCGCTGATTAGCTGTGGAACGAATTGCAGCTCCTTGATGACCTCAGATAAATATTGAGAGGTTTCCATTGGATTAACCTTGTTTGATGAGCTGCTGCATTTGCGAAGCTACAGCCTTTTTGTCGTCTTCGCCAGTGATACCGCCGCCTACGATAACCAGATCCGGTTGAGCTTTTACCACTTCAGCCAATGTACTCAGCTTGATGCCGCCAGCTACGGCTGTTTTGGAGTTTTTCACGACTTGTTTGACGGTTTGCAGTGCTTCGAACGGGCTCTGTCCTTCAGCTTGCAGATCGTAGCCTGTATGCACACAGATGTAGTCAACGCCAAGGGCGTCGATTTCTTTCGCACGTTGCTCCAGGTTTTTAACACCGATCATGTCCACCAGGATTTTTTTGCCGCCTTGTTTTTTGGCTTCTTCTACTGCACCTTTGATTGTTGCATCTTCAGCTACAGCCAAAATCGTAACGATATCTGCACCAGCCTCGGAAGCTTTTAGCACTTCATAGCCCCCTGCATCCATAACCTTCAGGTCAGCCAGCACTTTCAGATTCGGGAATGCTTCTTTCATTGCTTTTACTGCATGAAGTCCTTCATTGATGACAATCGGCGTACCGATTTCTACGATATCAATATACGACTCTACTTCTTTTACCAATGCAATCCCTTGCGGGATATCTACTAAGTCTAAAGCCAATTGAAGTTCCATGTTATTAACTTCACTCCTTAAGTGAATTTGTATTTTGGTGAATAGGTACATGCTTTGTTGAGTCGTACTTATACTTTGTTTTCATGCACAGGTTTGATTGTAAGGCCCCGGTATTCGGTTGAAAAGTACGCACTAATTCGTAACGTAGTTACCCTGACGATACTATAGACCATGAAAACCACCCATATGAGAGCCAATATTTTGTCTTCTTTAGCATTATTTCGATAATGAAAATCATCTATTCGTAACCAGTAAAATATACACATCCATGTCAGGTTGCAAAAGTATGAATGTACCGATAATTGAATTGACTTCAAGTTAGGTTTTGACTATATTTGTAATATACTGGTATGCAAAAAAAGGGAGTCTAACAGCATAACTACCCTGAAGAATAGCCACTAGGCTAGGGGTGACTTTAATTTTCAGGATAGGGAGGCGGGGTTTAGTGGAAGAGGTCCTGAACCAAAGGGAAGCTATTTATTTGTTGTCGGACAGCCACGCGCTCGATAAAGCTTGCGAGTTGTTTAGAATCAGCTATACGTGTAATGATTGGGATGAAGCGAACAAGGTTGCGGATTATCTGCATTCGTTGGCTGAAAGCCTGTATCACACCCAACTGAGAAATGCTGCAGACGGCAAGTATGAGACATTGGACACCAAACACCCGCTAGTGTTTTATTATGCTTACAGTTATCTGGCGAAGTCTATTTACTATCAGAATATGGGCAAGTATGAGGAAGCTAGAAACTATATTATGAAGTATAGCGAAATGGGCTGGTTTATGGGGCTGGATCAGAGCGGTCACGAAGAAGTAGAGAGATTCCGTTTCCTCGCCAGGGCCAATTTATTTACGATTGAGTTACTTTCGGGGAGAAGGGAACTTTTGCCTGAGTACGTTCAATTTCTTCATGACAATGAAGAGGAGTTACTTCCAGGATTGGTTGGTATTGCGGAAGCGGCTAACTTGAATAATTGGAATATAGACGACCTGCTGAACGATTTTGCTGATGATATTAAGATATTTGAAGGTTATGAAGATAGAGCAAACCGCGTATATTATCTAAAACTGGTCAACCAATTGGCCATTTACCATTTCAAGAAGAAGCAGTACTCCGTTGCCTTAAATTATGTTCTTGATTCTCTGCAATTCTCTGCCAATGTAGAAGTGGATGCCAATTTCAGGACATTGGTTGCTCTGTTTGAGACTTATCGAGATTGGGCAACACCATCACAGCAAGAGCAATACCAAACCATTTTATTAAGGGGGCTTCATAATGAAAAAGGCATTAATCTCGGTAACTATGGCCTTGGCGTCTCTTAGTATTGCTCTTCCGGTGGGAAATATTTGGGGAGGGTTAGACCCCGTGATTCCTTCAAATCATGGCGTTTTTTCTTATCCTGCTTGAGTTTCAGATTTAGATCCTTAAGCCCGATAGGCCTTTTGTACATAAAGGGGAGCACACTTTTACGCATTTTGCGATCCGTGTGCTCTCTTTTTTATGCCAAAATTTATTTTACGACATACGAAGTCAGGCTATTGGCCAGATGTTGCATCGTTTCACTCGCCTTTTGCATACGGTCCATCACTTCAGTGAAAGAGCCTACCAGAGTCGCCTGCTCTTGAGAAGAAGAAACAATTTGCTCAATTTCCTGCTCCATTTGATGAATGGAGTTCTGTACATCCTTAAGGGCCCCTTCAATATCGACCGTCGCCTTTTTGGATTCTACGGATAGCTTGCGCACCTCTTGAGCGACGACACCAAAGCCTGCTCCTGCTTCTCCGACACGCGCGGCCTCAATCGCTGCATTCAATCCAAGCAGGTTGGTTTGATCGGAAATTTCCTTGATGAACACAGCTACCTGATTGATTTTACCCGAGTTTTGCACAGCGATTTGGGTGTTTTTCAAAATTTGTTCACTGGTTGCCTGAAGTTCCTCGGAATGAGCTGCTACATGCTGTACCATATCAATGAGCTGCTCGGTGATGGAGCGGTTCTCGGATACGAATTGATCCAGTTGATTTTTGTTAGTCAAATTATAAGAGGCCGCAAATGCTGCAATGACTTCACCTTTCTCGTCCAATACAGGAATACTGATCATATCCAGAGGAAAACCTAGAATTTCAGCAGGAATGTGGGTCAGGCTGGTCTCACGTCCATTTTTAAGCATGGCAAAATTCTTATAGTCCTCGAGTAGCTCCGAGCCTGTTTCAAAGCCGAGGTCCATACCCTCCGATTGGGTATACATAAGGACATGAGTGCGGTCGAAGAGAGCAAGGGTCACTTTCTCACGCATAATCTGTTGTATGTAGGGAATGGCTGCAATTAATGCATCTATTGTATTCAAGTGGATTGCCTACCTTTCTTTACTAAATATATTTTTTATAGTCCTATATAATTGTCGGTCTAAAGACGGATAAAAGTTATAAAAGTATTGAGAATTTAAAGAAAATTCAGAAAAAAAGGCATATCGTTTCGTAATAGAAACGATATGCCTTCAGATTTAATTTGAACGTGTCAGTGCTGTGTATAAGCGGCTTACTTGCCACGCTGCTCGAACAATTGTGCAATCCCCACAATAACCTTGGTTGCAAGCACCATGTTATCCACCGATACATACTCGTACTTACCGTGGTAGTTCTCCCCGCCTGTGAAAATATTCGGTGTAGGCAGTCCCATGTAAGACAGCTGTGAACCGTCTGTGCCTCCACGAATCGGCTTGATAATGGGTTCAATATTCAGCTTCGTCATTGCTTCATGAGCGATATCGACGATATGCTTGACAGGCTCAATTTTCTCTTTCATGTTGTAATACTGGTCTCTCAGCTCCAGCGTAATACGGTTGTCTCCATAGGCAGCCTGGAGCTCTTTTACGATATTTGTCAAATAAGCTTTCCGGTTCTCAAAGCTCTCACGATCAAAATCGCGGATAATATAGTATAGTTTGGCTTGTTCTGCTGTGCCAGTAGACTCCAACAGATGATAGAAGCCATCGTACCCGTCTGTATATTCCGGGGCTTCATTCACAGGTAATCTACTGTGCAGTTCCATAGCGATTTTGGCAGCGTGGATCATTTTGTTTTTAGCCGTACCGGGATGTACATTTACACCATGAATGGTAATATGAGCAGCCGCGGCGTTGAAGCTCTCATACTCCAGCTCTCCGAGCGGTCCGCCGTCTACCGTATAAGCATATTCAGCGCCAAAAGCGGCTACATCAAAGCGTTCAGGTCCTCTTCCAATCTCTTCATCCGGTGTAAAAGCAACGCGAATTTTGCCATGTTGAATTTCGGGATGATCAATCAGATAGTGGATTGCTGTCATGATCTCTGCGATGCCGGCTTTGTTGTCTGCACCGAGCAGGGTGGTGCCATCTGTTGTGATCAGGGTGTGGCCTTTATATTGAGTCAATTCGGGAAACTCACGTGGAGAAAGGACTACACCAAGTGAGGCATTCAGCGTGATATCGCCCCCATCATAGTTCTCCGTCAACTGTGGCTTTACTCCTGCGCCAGTTAGTTCAGTAGCCGTATCGAGGTGTGCCAGAAAACCAATGACGGGCACTTCTTTATCCGTATTGGAGGGAAGGGTTGCCATCACATAACCATGATCATCAATGGTTACGTCTGTCATACCGATGGCTTTCAGTTCGTCTACCAGGAGGTTGCCCAATGTGAGCTGTCCGGGTGTGGTGGGGCATGTGTGGCTGCTTTCGTCGGATTGGGTATCTACCTGTACATATGTAGTCAGGCGGTCAATCAGTTCCTGTTTCATGTGGTTATCCTCCTTGGGTCATTTCCATTATGGTACGTATTTTATCATGATTAGGCTTATGATATGAAAAAAATGGTTTAACCTTTCAGAATGAAAGGTTGTTTGTAGCACATATAGAGAGATGTTAATCTATGAGTCTTTTAAATTGTGTCTTATTACTGAGTCACTTAACGTTACG
>RCUE01000089.1_pt1 | contig 39728 bp, 42 predicted proteins | sample 2166111 | NCBI WGS metagenome assembly RCUE01 (sample SAMN09930795, study PRJNA488358) | compost metagenome | feature: garden; material: soil; isolation source: compost soil in phenylacetonitrile-enriched culture | place: Germany: Experimental Botanical Garden Goettingen | collected 2016-01-27 | reverse complement strand
ACGCCACAGTATCATTATCGTTGCTGAGGGTGTAGGCAAAGGCGAAACAGTAGCAAAAGTAATCCAAGAAAATTGTCCGGATTATGAGCCTCGTGTTACAGTGCTTGGACACATTCAACGTGGAGGTACACCAACTGCGTTTGACCGTAACCTCGCAAGCCGTTTGGGTGACTTTGCTGTTCGTCAATTGATTGAGGGTGTTTCTGACAAAGCTTGCGGAACGATCGACGGTAAGCTGGTAGCTACAGATATTGACAAGGTTGTAAATACCAAAAAAGATTTCAACATGGAGCTTTATGAGTTGGCTCTGCGTTTGTCCCAATAATAAGAACTTTTACGTTTAGTAGATCGGTTCTGATATGGGGAAAAATTAAAATTATGCGGATGACCTGAGTCATCCGCTATTTTTTTAGCATTGAATAGGGCCAGGAGGTAATCATGCATGTATTTATTCAAAATGGAAGTGGACAGCTCGGAAGGAGCTCTAACCGTCATTCTTGCTGCTGAGAATGAAGAACAGGCATTTGAGGAAATGGATCAACATGTGGAGAGGCACTTTTTATATCCCCCCGAGCTAAAGGAAGTGGCTATCGTAGAGAAAAAACGAATAACTGCAGGTACAGCATATGTCATCGAGACACGCAAAGACTAATTAGTCTCTGCGTGTTGTTTTTGTTGGGCAAAACGATGCTGCACTCTTACCAAACGCCAGAGAAGTAAAATAGCACCTACGGCCAGGCCTGTTATCAAGCCAATCCAATAGCCGTAAGGCCCCCATGTGGTCCAGCGTGCGAGTATATACCCTACAGGAAGCCCAATAACCCAATAGGACAGGAAGGTGAGTAAAAACGCCGGATTGACATCTTTATACCCACGTAGCGCACCTTGCGTTGGTGTAGCGACAGCATCAGAGATCTGAAAGAAAATCGCATAGATTAAAAAATGCTGGGCTAATTGAATGACCTGCAGGTCGGTAGAGTAAAGCCGAGCGACCTGTTCACCCCAGATGAGCAGTACAATAGCTGTAATCAATGATAGACCTACTGCGCTGCTAATGCCCATTACACTATAAGTTTTGGCATCTCGAGGACGGGCAGCTCCTGTTTCATAGCCGACCAGAATCGTAAGTGCCATGCAAATACTGAGTGGAATCATATACAGCGTAGATGCAAAGTTCATGGCAGCCTGATGAGCGGCTATGGTAGCTGTGTTATAGTTGCTCATGAAGAGCGTGACAGCTGAAAAGACGGCAGTCTCAAAAAATATAGCAAATCCAATAGGTACTCCGATCTTGATAAGCTCTTTTAAAGCCCTGGCCGCAATCCCGTATATTTTGCTAAAGATTCGGTATTCGGCAAATATTTTTCCCCGATGCGCAGTAATACCAGCGACCAGCATAATAATCCAGTAGGTGGTAGCCGTTGCTACCCCGGAGCCTACACCCCCCAAACGCGGAAAACCCCAGTTACCATAAATAAGTAGATAGTTCAATAAAACATTGATGGGCAATGACATGAGCGTGATTAACATCGTAAAACGGGTTTGTCCCAATGCATCCATAAAGCTGCGAAGCACGGTATAGGCAAATAGAGGAACAACACCGAAGGCCATCGCACAAAGGTAGTACAGAGCCACATTATGAACTCTCAATTCCAGATTCATACTGTTTAATATAGGCTTTACCAAAATGATCCCGGCTATCAAGACGACGATGGATAGGGCGAGAGATAGCCAAAGAGCCTGAATGACATAGTAGGAGACCTTATCTTTACGCTGTGCTCCTAGCAATTGGGATACAATAGGGGTAATAGCCATCAGTATCCCATTAAGGCCTGTTTGTACAGGAACCCACAGGCTTACTCCGATAGCTACTCCAGCCAGATCAGCAGGGGAAAAGTGCCCCGACATATTAGTATCAAAAAAAGTCATGGCAGATAGTGCAAGCTGGGTAATCAGAATAGGAAGCAAAATGTAAAAAAGCTGCTTCCATTTCTGACCCATTGTTAGAGTCAATTGCATTTTTGTTTTCCTCATTTACTTGGGTTTATTATTTGTATATATCATAACATGTAAATTTTATTGTAAGGGATACTACAACAATTGAACAGCAATAAAAAAGACTGCATCCGTTCGTCAAACAACGGGGCAGTCTTCGATATATTTGATATAAGTTCTAAAATTCTTATACAAAAAGAAGTCCAGAGAAATAATTATTTATAAGTTACTCCGCTTGTATAACGGTTAGTGGCATTCCAGAGTAAATATTCGTCCACCTTCATGTCCTTAAGCGCGCGAATTTGGTCCTCGACTTGTGTTTTCCCATATTTGGCATAATGTCCGCTTCCTAACCAACTTGCGGTAAAATCCTGAATCCAAGGGCGAATAATTGGCTTTAGCTTGCCTGTAGGATTGAGTTTTTTGTGTGTATCGGCCATGGAGCCTTTGATCGTTTGGTAGGGGTTTTTATCGGGGTCCTTTACACCGAACCAGCCTGTTGTGTAGTGACTTGGATAAACCATCGGTGAAATGACATCCACATTTTCAGAGATTTTAGTGAAATCCTGTCCGATTCCCTCGGCAGCAGGAACGGATGCGGCATATCCGAAAATATCTACCGATACCCTCACACCTAGTGGAGCAAGTTCTTTGCGGGCATATTGTACGAATTCAGCGACCGTATCCGAGCGGGATTGGTCTGATTTGGTATATTTCAGTTTGTCTGCTCTTTTTTCAAAGCCCTCAGGGAAACGTACATAGTCAAATTGGATTTCCTTAAAACCGAGTTTTGCTGTTTCCTTGGCAATGGCGATATTATAATCCCATACTTCTTTATTATAGGGATTGACGAACCCATCTCCCTTGCCGTTTTTCCAAACAGAGCCGTCAGCATTGCGGAAGGACATCTCAGGATTTTTGTTGGCCAGTACCGTATCTTTAAATACAACAATACGAGCAATCGGATAAACATTATGTTTTTTCAAACGGTCCATCAAGCCGAAAATATCCTTAATGAATTTTTGTGGCTTGCCCAATTTCAGAAGCTCGGGGTTGGTCGTTGGATACGTGATGTAACCTGCATCGTCCTTAATATCGATAACCATGGAATTGAGCTCTGTCTTGTCCAGCAATTCGAGTAGCTGGGTCATACGTGAACCGCCTGCGCTATAGGCTGTGACATAGATGCCTTTAATCGCTGGCGTGGTCGGCTGTGGGTCAATTTTAACCGGCGGATTGGAGGCATCTACCTTTAAATTACTGTGTTGTGCCTGGATCATGGCGCTGCTGATTGTCGTTGCCACCGTATCTTTTACATTTGGAGCGTTGGCTGACGAGTCCCCATTTCCGCCTATTCCCATTGCGAATAGCATAATTGCCCAAATCATATTCATTTCCTAACTCTCTCCCTTATGTATGGCGCTTACCTGATTATACGTAAAGTTATGGATAGAAAAAACAACACGCTTGTAACCAATACTGGCATCATCAGGCATAGTCTTACATGATTAACCTAACTATCGCTCGATGAATCCGTAAATAGGCATAAATAATGCCGCTCTCTTCACGGTTGTGGATACAACCGGAAGAAGCGGCATTTGGCAAAAAAGATTTATTGAAGATAGTTATTGTCTTGGTGCTCACAAATACTGTACTGAATAATTTCAAGCGCATCCGTTGGCTTGAGTATGGACAACCCGTCTCGAAGCACAATCATCGAGTTTAGCTCATTCTTTTTGAGAGAAGGGAGCATTTCCGGGTACCATCTTAAGACAATGTCGGACAGTTTTACCGTTTCCATTTCCACAAAAATCACCCTTTCCTGCTCGGAATCATTCCAAAAGAATCATTCAATACGATTCGGAAAAGCAAAGTGCCTGTGAAATAGCAGGTAAAGCTGGTCTTTATATACTATGGGAACAGCGCACATATAGTGTACCACAAAAGCTTCATTTTGACACTTGGGTTTGTGCTTATCTTCGGCGAAATGAACCCATTACTCCAACCGTTTCCACAATATTGACAAAAGCAGAAGGGTCTACTTCCTTAATGATACGTTTTAATTCAACAAGCTCGTAGCGTGTCGTAACAGTCATCAGCATGTCCTTTTCAGTATGTGAAAATGCACCTTCAATTTTTATTTTGCTGACACCTCGTGGCGTGGTCAACATCCGGCTAAGTAGCTTGTCAGTGTGCTCTGTAATGATGTAAACGGTGATCTTCGTATGACTTACATAGATTTGATCCAACACTTTACCAGTCACAAAAATGGATAACATGGAAGCCAGTGCAATATTCCAATCATCGTTCAAATATCCTGCTGCGAGAATGACCATTCCATTCAAGCCTACAAGTACAGTTCCGACAGGGAAGTCCCGATAAGTGGTAACGATGGAACCGATAATGTCAAAACCGCCTGTAGACCCTCCTACCCGAAAGGAAATTCCCGCTCCAATGCCTACCATGACCCCTCCAAAGACAGAGGCCAACAGGGGATCAGACACAACAGAATGTACGGGTACCCAGGCCAAAATCCACGTGGTAACGATAACCGATAGAATGCTCAGACTAATAAAACGCTTGCCTAAAATAAACCAGCCTGCAATAAGCATCGGGATATTGATAATAAAATACATCGCGCTGATATCAAATTTTGTGAAGTAGCCGATTAACATGGAAAGCCCAGCTACTCCTCCGCTCAGCAAGTGGTGTGGCACGAGAAACAGATTAAAACCGCATGCAATGGCAGCGGCTCCAAGAATGACAGTTAAGCAGTTTAACACCATTTTTAACAACTTATTTTCACCTCATTTAAATTATACGGGAAGCAACTTGCTGGTATTCATGAATTGTTCTGTGCTATAATGCGATGTGGATATTCTTGAGTAGGGACCTATGTCCAGAGAAACACTTAAAATTTAAACTGTTTTAAAAAGGATAAATTCGTTTAAGATGTATCGGATAGGTTCCCCAAATTCATTACAGAAAGATGCAGTTATAGGTCTAAATAAACTGTCACTGTATTGGGGAAAACTTATACAATAATATCGCTACTTAAGAATACAGACAACATTGTGGATTGTCCACCACATCCACCATTAAGAAGGAGTTTGAATAAATTTGACGACATTTGCAGAATTTGATCTTGAACCGAAAGTAATTCAGGCGATTACAGAACTGGGTTTTGAAGAAGCAACACCAATTCAATCGCAATCTATCCCGATTGCACTACAAGGCAGAGACATGATTGGCCAAGCCCAAACAGGTACTGGTAAAACTGCTGCGTTTGGTATTCCGCTGATCAACAAAATTTCTAGAAGCGACGAAAAAATCAGAGCTCTGATCATGGCACCAACACGTGAGCTTGCTATCCAGGTAGCTGAAGAAATCGAAAAACTCTCCCGTTTCAAAGGTCTTCGTACTTTGCCAATCTATGGTGGACAAGATATCGTACGCCAGATTCGCGCTTTGAAAAAGAAACCTCAAATTATTATTGGTACACCAGGACGTTTGCTCGATCACATTAATCGTAAAACCATTAAGCTAGAAGACGTAAACACCGTTGTTTTGGATGAAGCAGATGAAATGCTGGATATGGGCTTCATGGAAGATATTCAGTCCATTCTGAAGCAGGTTCCGGACGAGCGTCAAACGATGCTGTTCTCGGCTACAATGCCTCCTAACATTAAAAGATTGGCTGAGCAATTCCTTAAAGATCCTGAGCATGTATCCGTTATTCCTAAACAAGTTAGCGCTCCGCTGATTGATCAGGCCTATATTGAAGTTCCTGAGCGTCAAAAATTCGAAGCATTAAGCCGTTTGATCGATATGGAATCCCCAGAACTTGCTATCGTATTCGGTCGCACTAAGCGCCGGGTAGACGAGCTGGCTGAAGCTCTGCAAAAACGTGGTTATTCCGCAGATGGTTTGCATGGTGACTTGTCTCAAAATCAGCGTGATGCTGTTATGCGTAAATTCCGTGACGGAAGTATTGACGTGCTCGTAGCGACTGACGTTGCTGCCCGTGGTTTGGACGTTTCCGGCGTAACTCACGTTGTGAACTTTGACCTCCCGCAAGATCCGGAGAGCTATGTTCACCGTATCGGACGTACTGGACGTGCAGGTAAAGAAGGGGAAGCTTGGTCATTCGTAACGCCTCGTGAAATTGACCATTTGCACTTCATTGAACGTGTAACTCGTCACCGCATTCCACGTAAGCCTCTTCCAACGTTGGCAGAAGCTCTGGAAGGCAAACAACGTATCATCGCAGAACGTCTTCTAGAAGTTGTAGAAAAAGGCGAGCTGAACGAGTACAAAGGTTTGGCTATTCAAATGCTGGAGCAATATGACTCTGTTCAACTCCTCTCCGCAGCTCTGAAGCTGATGACTGGTGAGAAGAGAGAGGCATCTATTGAGTTGACTCCAGAAGATCCGATCCGTGCAAAACGTCGTAAACCTGACGTGCGTTCTGGCGGACGCAAGCCTTCCAACTATAGTGGACGCAGCAACGGTGGGTATAATTCCAACCGTGGCGGTAGCGGCAGTAAAGGTGGCTACGGTGGTTACAACCGTGGCAAAGAAGGCGGTGGCTACAACCGTGATTCCGGAAGCCGCTATAGTGGAGATCGCAAACCACGCCCGAGTAGCAATGGCGAAACTCGCCGTCCTGCAAGACGTGAAGATTCCTCTTCTGAATAATAAGAAATAAATGAATAAAAAGTCGAAGCTAATGTTAGCTTCGGCTTTTTTTTGATCAGTATGTATGAAATTTATGGGATCAGCTTTAATGGACCACGTATGGATTTCGCTGGCGCTTTAGGGCTGAAATACGGTATGATATAGTCAAGAGCCGGAATTAACAGGCATAGCAACATAAGTCTTGGAACTGCCAAGGCTTGCGGAGGGAGAGACTAACATTGGAATTTAAAGGAGCTATGGGGGGGATTTACCGCCTAACCGAGTGGATTACCCGGCTGGCGGCTAGCAATTTGTTGTGGGTGTTATGTTCATCGCCTTTTGTATTCTGCCTCATACTGAAATTACTTGTTATGAATCAGAATCTGGCGAATGAATCGTTACAAATGAACTGGGCGATGGCGATTTTGGCACCGCTTACTTTATTTCCAGCAACATCGGCTTTGTTCGCAGTGGTTCGCAAATGGGTGATGGGCGATACCGATACAGGCGTGTTTCGTACCTTCTTTAAAGGATATAAAGAGAACTATAAGCAGAGTCTGATTGGGGGTATCTTTTACACGCTATTGTTTGTCGTTATGTATGTGGATTACACTGTATATATGACACAGCTCAGTAACTTGCAAATCGTGGGCGTCATCATGCTGATCCTCATTATTATTTTGCTTGTGTCTATGTTTAACTTCTTTTCGATGGTAGTTCACTATCATATGTCTACCGGACAAATTATTAAGAATGCAGTTTTATTGACGCTGATTCGACCATTCCGTGTATTTTCCACCATGCTCGGCAGCGCCGTTGTTATATACATTGGAGTTAAATATCCCGTGCTTTTCTTATTTTTCATCGGCAGTGTAGTTGCCTGGTTCGCTTTTTTTAATTTTTACGGAACCTTCCTCAAAATGCAGGATCAAATGGAGAAGATGAAACAGAAAGACGAGGAAAAGGCAAGCATGGAAGACAAGAAAAGTGATAACCTCTAAAAATAAAACATATTTTTCCTAGCATTTACTTTCTGAGTGAGAAGCGCTATAATAAGGTCACATCCTGCGATGCACGTTACGGTCATTTGTTGTTTTGAACCAATGACAATGTCTAGGGAGATCTATACGGATGAATAGCTGAAAAGCCCTGTCAATTCCTGACAAGGGGACTTCAAAAGTTTATTCTGCGGTCACCCACCTGCTAAAGCAGGTTCAGAAGACGCTATGGTCGGACGGCATCGGCGGGTACTCCAAAGATAATGAATACACTCTGTTCATGCTTCTTGCAGAAACAGGGTGTTTTTTGTATGCAACAATGTTAAACTAAGACATGAGGTACTAAGGTCGCATACCACAGGTATGGTCGGTTAACTTTTTGTTGTTTAACGTTTTATAAAGCGCTTGCAGCAAAAAAACCGATGTGCTGCATTATGGCAACGATTATCGTGAAGGAGGAAATGTCTTGTCGTTGAAGAGGACTCTGGTAGGGATTGTGCGCAGCCAAGAAGGTACAAGCGACCGGGTCAAGGACCCCCAAATGAAGACACGCTATTATAACTTATCGAGAGACAAGGCTTGGGAAGAAGTATCATCTATTCTAAAAAAAATTCCTGGCTACAAGGTTCTTCATGAGGTAGCATCCGTAGGTGAAATTACGTTAGAGAAGCGAACGGCGTTCGGTAGAACCGTCGACATTACCGTTTCCATATTGTCTGTCTCACCAGTTCGGAGTGCGGTGGATATTTATTCTGCTTCACGCGGATCGCTAGGGGACTTGGGCGCGAATTACCGCATCATTTTGCAACTGTTCGCTGTGATTGACAAGAAGCTGTCTGCTCATAAGGTTGTGCAGTGATTGTAGATGTGTGAGCAGTGATGTGGCAGACAAACGTCAAAAAAAGCGAGGAAGGCAACCCTTCACTCGCTTTTTTAATATGCAGTCTTGATTTAGACGAGTTTTTTCACTGCTGCAATCGCTTGGTCATAGTCAGGGTGTTCGGACATTTCGCTCAAGTATTCTACGTAAGCAATTTTGTCATTTTGATCAATCACAAAAATAGCTCTATGATCCAAATGGAATTCCTTGATGAACACACCATAAGCTTCGCCAAAGGAATGATCCTTATAGTCGGACAGTGTCAATACGCGGTCAATACCGGCAGCACCGCACCAACGAGCTTGAGCGAAAGGCAGATCGACGCTGACAGTCAGCACCACGACTTGATCCCCAAGGGAATCAGCTTCCTGGTTAAAACGTCGAGTCTGTGCGTCACACACACCTGTATCCAAAGAAGGAACAACACTGATCAGTTTGACTTTGCCTGCAAAGTCTTGGAGCGTAGCTGCTTCTAACAGGTTTTTCTGTAATTTGAAATCAGGTGCCTGATCTCCAACCTTCAGTTCAGGACCTAAGAGTGTCAAAGCATTGCCTTTAAAAGTAGCAGCTCCTGTACGTTCTTGTGCCATATGTAATAGCCTCCTTGGTTTTTAGCATTGGTTATCGTTGCCGAAATCTATTATAATCTTTTATAAAAGACATTGTCCAATTTGAATAAGGTGGAGACACCCATGAAGGAAGGATTGCCTTGATTTTTTTACGTTATGAGAACTGGAAAAGTTATTTGCGGTTTTACCCGGTAACCTGTCTGATTTTGCTTATCAATATTGTGATGTTTATTGTACTGACCGTGCAAGGTGGATCAGAAAATAGTTTGACGCTGATCCGGTATGGGGCTTTGATTAATGAGGCGCCATTCACTGACCAGCTGTGGCGGTATGTGTCAGCTATGTTTTTACATGCTGGGTTTGATCATCTTTTGTTTAATTCCTTTGCAATACTTGTATTCGCTCCTCCGCTGGAGCGTTTGCTCGGGTCCTTACGATATGTGTTGTTGTATCTGGTCACGGGTGTTGTAGGGAACATACTGTCCATTGCGCATTACAACATGGTGGCAGAAACGACAGTCTCTGTAGGAGCCTCAGGAGCGATTTATGGGATCTATGGGGCGTTTCTGTACGTTGCCTTGTTCCAACGTTCCTTGATGGATGATGCTTCGCGCAAAACGCTGTACACGCTGCTTGGGTTTGGTATTTTGTTTTCTTTTGCTGTAGCGAACATTAATTGGACCGCTCACTTTGGGGGATTACTCAGTGGATTTTTCATGTATGGATTATTGATTAGATTGACTGGCCAGCGCAAACGCCACTAAAGACAGTTTTACCGTAAGTTAGCAGGGAAGAAAGAGGATGATGTTCGATTGACGTCTTCTTCCGGATGTTGAAAAACAGATTGGAGCGAATATCGGAGTGGAATTACGACAGTTGCAATACTTCATGAAGGTAGCGCAAAAAGAACATGTCACTCAGGCAGCCGAGGAGCTACATGTGGCGCAATCTGCGGTAAGTCGGCAAATTCATCAGCTTGAAGAGGAGCTGGGAGTTAATCTTTTTATGCAAAAGGGTCGCAATTTGCAGCTTACGCCAGTGGGACAGCTATTTTGCAAACGGGTTGAGACGATAATAAAAGATCTAGAGCGAGCTGTTTTGGAGGTTCATGAGTTTTTGGATCCTGAGGGGGGCGAAATCCGCATCGGTTTTCCGCACAGTTTGGGGATTCATCTTATTCCTACGGTGGTGGCTGAATTCCGAAAGCGGTATCCCAATGTTAAATTTAGATTTAAACAGGGGATGTATCCGAGTTTAATTCGTGATGTGTTAGCGGGTGAGGTGGACTTGGCTTTTGTATCTCCTTTTCCCGATCGTCATGATCATGTGGAGGGGGATGTGGTGCTGACCGAGGAGTTGTTTGCTGTTCTCCCGCCCAATCATCCTTTAGCTACGGCCAAACATATCACGCTGAGTCAGCTTAAAGGAGAAAAATTTATTCTGTTCAGAGATGGATATTCGTTACGTCCGATTGTCTGGCAGGCTTGTCTGGAGGCAGGATTTACGCCGGATATCGCTTTTGAAGGTGAAGAGACAGATACGATACGCGGATTAGTTGCGGCTGGCATGGGAGTCAGTCTTTTGCCTGAAATGGCGTTGTTTCAGACCAACCCGCTTCAACCTGCAAGAGTGTCAATTGTTGATCCAGAGGTCACGAGAACTATAGGCTTGATTCATCGTAGAGATGATAAACTGCCATTAGTTGCAAAGTCATTCCGAACTTTCTTGTTGCAATATTTTGGTCTTAAAGGTAGTGCAGCTACTCCGAACGGAAGTGCAAAAGCGGATTTAGGACAGTGAGTATAGCTGATTGGTTTTAGATAAAGAAAAAAGGTTGTTCTCTACCGTTAACTTGGTAGAGGAACAACCTTTTTTGCAACACAAGCAATTAATCCCGGCTGTTGAAGATACCGATTAAGCGGATTAGTTCCAGCAAGGAAACAAGAGCTGCAGCCACATAAGTTAATGCAGCAGCATTTAATACTTTGGCTATACCCCGTTCTTCATCACTACGGATAAACCCTTCCGAAACCATAATTTCTCGGGCCCGGTTGGAAGCATTAAATTCAACCGGTAATGTAATTAATTGAAAAGCAACAGTAGCCGAGAAAAAGATAATACCCAAGCCAATCAGGTTCGTGTAGCTGAATAAGAAACCGGCAATCAGCAGAAACGGTGCAATCCCAGAAGCGAAGTTTACGATCGGAAAGATCCGGTGACGGAGTGCCAGCATGGGATAATGCTCTTTATGCTGAATGGCATGACCAACCTCGTGACAAGCTACGGCAACTGCTGAAATGGATTTTTCATAATAAACGGGCTCGGACAGCCGTACGACTCTTTGCATTGGATCATAATGGTCAGATAACGCACCAGGTACTGGTTCAATAGGCACATCATGCAAACCATTGCGATCTAGCATATGCCGAGCTGCATCATAACCGGTCAACCCATTTTCATTTGGGACATCAGACCATTTATTAAAAGTACCTTTTACACGGAATTGCGCCCATAAGGATAATCCGAACGCAAGAATAATCAATATATACATACCCATCATAAAGCAACCCTCCATTATTGTTCGTCATAGCCCGGGCATCTACATCATAGAACTATGCTCCAGCAGATACTTCAGAGCTTCGATACAAGCGGCGCTTTGTGGTAGTAGACCAGTAAGCAACTTGCGCGCTTGAACGGGCTTGAGCTGCCCCAAGAGAGGCTGTAGTTCATTGACTTCGCGTTCTAGACGCTGCATGTGCATCTCCAGACTCGTTAGTTTGTCAGTGACGTGCTCTTCCCCCGCAACCGAGTTCCATTTAATCAGTGTCTGTCTGATTTCCTCTAGGCTATACTTCTCTTGTTTCATTTGGTTAATACGTTCAAGCCTGTTTAAGGTTTCATCATTATAGAGCCGATAATTTTTCAATGATCGTTCTTCAGGTGTGATCAAACCAAGCTTTGTGTAATAATCAATAGTTCGTTCGCTGACACCAGCCGTCTTGGCTAGCTCACCAATTCGATACAGCTTCATATCCCCATCTGTCTTCACCTCGCGCTCTTCGTTCAACCTTCAATATTAGCATTTGCAAACGGAGTGTTTATAAAGAATATTTTACATGATTCCCAACCATACAGTCAAACGTTATGCTTTTTTTGAACAGAAACAAGCTACTTTTATAGTTAGTAAATATGACATGTAGTGTTTGGAACCATATTTTTTTAACATAATAAAAAAAATCTTGTCAACTTTCATGTATTCTGATTATAATGACAATAAGAATTTCACGAAATGTAAAGAAACTTAACATTCGAGGGAGTGGGCTTCATGAGAAAAAAGTGGTTAGTTGTATTATTGGCCATGCTGACAGTATTAGCTTTTCCGGTAGGTGCGTTTGCTGCTGACGGTCCGACAAATATTCAACTTCAAGCAGGGCTAAACACGGCCTTTACGTTCTTGGCATTTATACTTGTATTTTTTATGCAAGCGGGATTTGCATTGCTGGAGGCAGGCTCGACTCGAATGAAGAATGCGGGTCATGTCGCTGGTAAAACGATTCTCACCACGGGTGTTGCGGCTTTGTCCTTCTGGGCACTTGGATTTGGATTCGGCTTTGGTAATGATGGCGGAAACGGATTTATGGGACTGACGGGTTTCTTCATGAGTGGTACGGATGCGGCTGCATCGTTTGATGCTCTCTCAGGTCTGGATGTTCCGATTACAATTATGTTTTTGTTCCACTTTGCTTTCGCTGCGGTATCACTTTCTATCGCATGTGGAGGGATGGCAGAGCGTGCAAAATTAAGTGTATACATTATTTTCGGTATTTTGTTCTCCATCGTGATCTATCCGGTTGTAGCTCACTGGGTGTGGGGCGGTGGATGGCTTGGTAAGTTGGGGATGCAGGATTATGCCGGTTCGACGGTAGTCCATTTGACAGGCGCTACGGCAGCACTCGTCGCTACCCTGCTGCTCAAACCGCGTCTGGGCAAGTTTAATAAAGATGGCAAGCCGAACATTATCCCTGGTCATAACCAGGTGTACTCTATCTTGGGTGTTATTATTCTCTGGTTTGGTTGGTTTGGGTTTAACCCGGGTAGTGCTGTATCAGCTATGAACGACGGATTCTTTGGATATGTGGCCTTGACTACCAATATTGCTGCTGCGGCAGGTGGGGTTTTCGCTTTGCTCGTATCCTGGATGGTATATGGAAAAGCAGATATTCCTGCTATGCTAAACGGTGTGCTGGCGGCTTTGGTTGCTATTACTGGTTCTTGTGCCTTTGTAGCACCTTGGGCGGCATTGGTCATTGGTGCAGTTGCAGGGATCGTTACTTTCTTCACAGCGCAATGGTTCGAGCGTGCAAGAGTAGACGACCCGGTATATGCTTTCTCCGTGCACGGTGTTGCAGGGATGTGGGGCGCAGTGTCCACAGGGTTCTTCGCTACTCCTGAGCTTGTAAAAATAACTGGTGTAGGTCAAGCGGGTCTGTTCTATGGTGGTGGATTTACCCAATTAGGAGTACAGCTGCTTGGACTGATTGGCACTTTGGCTTTCGTGTTTGTCATTTCCTTCATTATTCTGGGTGCGATGAAAGCGATTATGGGTATTCGCGTTACAGAAGAGGAAGAAACAATGGGATTGGATATCAGTGAACACGGTACGTACGGCTATCCTGAGCAAATGAAGTTGGTTGCTGAGGCTGAAAAGCGTTCTGGAATTGTGAACTAATATGTAAAATATAAAGAACCAGTATGGATGAGCGGAGGAGATGGAAGTATGGAACTGCAAAATATGGCCCCTTGGGTGAGTTCCGCCGAAGCGATTGATCATGCAGATACACCTGAATCGCTAAGGCGGGCCAGGGTCGACTCTCAAAAATGGTTGCTGGCTTCTCAAGCCTCCGCTCCGTTATCAGACTGGTTACAAACGGCGAATGAAATGCATGACCGCATCGCGGCCAGAGCTGTACAAATGTGCGAAAAAGGGATGGTTGAGGATGGCTTCGGCCCTCCTCCCGTCCCTTACGCATTTATAGCCTTCGGTAGCATGGGACGCTCGGAATCGACGCTGTGGAGTGACCAGGATAACGGTATGATTATCAGTGACCTTGTGTCTGCTGATAAAGAATTGTATTTTAACGAGTTTGGTCGCAGACTCTCTGCAATGCTAGAGCATTTGGGATATCCCAAATGCGAGGGGAAAGTGATGTGCTCGGAGCCATTGTGGCGCCATACATTGACTGGATGGCAAGACCAGCTATCAAAATGGTCGGAAGATTTTGCCTGGGAGCCGATTCGATATCTCATTATCTCGTCTGACATGAGACATATCGCAGGTGACGAGCAATTGTCTGTGGAATGGAAGCAAAGCTTTTATAAGTTGTTCCGCAAACAACCCGACCTACCTTCAGTGGTACTTAGAAACACGGTAAGGCATAAAGCGACACTTAATATTTTAGGTCAGATCGTTACCGAGCGGTTCGGTGAGCATGCAGGCGATTTTGATGTGAAATACGGGTTATACATTCCATTGGTGAACGCCGTCCGTTTTTTGGCATTGCAACATGGTGTAGAGGAAACTTCCACCCTGAAAAGACTCAGGCGTCTCGCATCACTTGAAGCGGCACCGTTGCCTTTACTCGATGCTTGCGAGCGAGCCTTTCGGATCGCACTTCAGCTTCGAATGGCTACTCCGGCGAGGGAGAAGGACGGGTTGCTGATCAGTAATGGCTATCTGGCTGTCAAGCCGTTGAAGCAAGGTAAAGGCTGGCATGAGCTGCGCGAGGCTCTTTCAACAGTACGACGGCTGCATCGTGCGTTGCAAAGGCAGCTGCGATTTATGGAAGGGAGAAGGTCATGAAAGAACCAGCGCAGGGAGGTGGCTTCTGGAGTGCCCTCCGCAGAGGAGGAGTGCCGTCGGCAATCGCATCTGTAATGGGGGCTCCTACGGCTCAGCAGATGGCGTTTATTCGGTCCTTAACGCGGGAACAACGGCGTTCTGAAGTATTGCGTACCCCACTGGACCGTTTGGAGACGGTAGTTTTTGATCTGGAGACAACGGGATTTTCGGCACAGCATGGAGATGAGATTTTATCGTTCGGAGCGATTCGAGTAGTCGGGGATGTGATTATGGAAAAAGAGCAGTTTTATACGCTTGTCAATCCGCGGACCGAGATTCCTGAACAGATTACTCGGCTAACTGGGATTACCCGGGAAATGACGGATGGAGCTCCGCCGCTTATGAATGGACTGCATGACTTTATGTCCTTTGTAGGTGGGCGGGTGCTTGTAGCGCATGCTAGCGCTCATGATAAGGCCTTTTTAAATGCTGCGTTATGGAAAACATCTAAAGTTCAGTTAACTCACCGTGTACTAGACACAATGATGCTCGCCAAATGGCTGGAGCCACAGCAACATCAAACCTATAGTTTGGATGAATTGCTGGCCTATCAATCCATTCCGATTGAAGGGCGGCATCATGCGTTAGAGGATGCGAAGATGACGGCTAAGCTTTGGGTGGCGTATGTTCAGGAAATGCTGAAGCGTAATGTAACCAATTTGGCAGATGTCTACGCGCATTTGAGTCATGCCTGATTCAGTACAAGGTATAGTATCTGACACCACATTATAACGGCAAGTTCGCGATTTTCGTGGGTTTGCTGTTTTTTTTGTGTCCTGTTCAGATTTAGAAGGTTAGAGGTGGGAATCGTATGGGCATCCTATGGGGAGGATGAAGGTCATTTAGATGAAAGACAGGTGATAAGACTGTGAAAAGATTTCTTTTCATTAGAGCGATAATTGTGCTGGTTATGGTTGGGGCTACATGGGGGATTATTGCAAACACAGTCTATTCAGCAAGCCTGCCTGTGGAAAATGCAACACTGGAAGAAAAATATAAAGGTGAGAAAGAGCTTGATGTTGAGAAGAATGTAGGGACTGAATCAGTTGCAGCAGAGGTAATAAAAAGAATCAAACCTGGGCAACAGCTTCCTTCTATGATTTTAAAGGGGTTAAACGGCAAGTCCTACGATGTAGGGGCTCCGCGGAATAAAGCGATGATCATTAGTTTTTGGGCTTCATGGTGCGATCCGTGCCGATTAGAAGCCCCCATGCTGAATGAATTGTATAGTAAATACAAACATGATGTAGATGTGTATGGCATCAATGTAACTCGCTATGATCGGTTGGAGGATGTGCAGAAGTTTTCCCGTTCTTTGAACCTCAAATTCCCCATATTACTGGATGAACAAGGAGCATTTTTTGAACAATTTGGAGGAGTGGCTTTTCCAACTCATGTAACGATTGACCATTATGGACGGGTGCGAGAAATCATAATCGGCATGCTCAGTGAACGGGAATTGGAGGGTAAAATAGAAGCTCTTCAAAAAATAAAGTGACTTTGGGGGCCAAGTAGACCGCCAAAGCCACCTTATTAGCTCATGCTTGTACTTGATTAGTGGTTAACTAATCCGTGATGAGTAAGCTCTGTTTGTTCATTTTTTGGAGTTGGCGCTTCCAGCAATGCGTAACGGAAGCTGTCCAAGAGAGCTTCCCAGCTAGCTTCAATAACATTTTCGGATACGCCTACGTTACTCCAGACGTCCTCGTAGTTTTTGGACTCAATGAGCACGCGTACCTTGGCGGCAGTGGCGTCTTTTTCGTCGAGCACACGCACCTTGTAGTCAGCCAAATGCATGTCTCGCAAGGCTGGGAAATACTGAGAAAGAGCCTTGCGGAGAGCATTATCAAGCGCGTTCACAGGACCATTTCCTTCAGCTGCGGTATAGACACTTGTCCCTGCAACATTCAGCTTTAAGAATGCCTCGGAGACGACCGATCGCCCCGCTGTTTTTTCCACCAGCACCTTAAAGGATTCAAATGAGAACATTTCCTTCACTTCACCGCCGGCTTCACGAATAAGTAATTCCAGCGAAGCATCCGCGCCTTCAAACTGATAGCCCTGATGCTCAAGTTCCTTGATACGACTAATGACGCCACGTGCCTCATCACTGGACGGATCAAGGGTGATGCCCAGTTCTTGCGCCTTGGATACAACGTTGCTTTGTCCGGCCAGTTCGGAGACCAAGACCCGCTGCTTGTTCCCCACAAGTTCAGGAGCGATGTGCTCATAAGTTCGCGAGTCGCGCAGAATGGCTGACACATGAATGCCCCCCTTATGGGCAAAAGCTGCATTGCCAACATAAGGCTGGTTCACAGGCATATTGACGTTGGCGACTTCACTCACAAAGCGGGCTGTATTGTGGAGTTGACTTAACTTCTCGGTATCTAGACAGTCGTAGCCCAGCTTAAGCTGCAAATTAGGAATGACGGAGCACAGGTTAGCGTTACCGCACCGTTCACCGTATCCGTTGATAGTACCCTGAACCTGCCTTGCGCCTGCTTGTACAGCACTTAGAGAGTTCGCTACTGCCAATTCGCAGTCATTGTGTGTATGAATACCCAACTGTGACCTCGTTATCTGGCTTTGCAGCATAGTGACAATATCCTGAATCTCATGCGGCAGGGTACCGCCGTTTGTATCGCACATCACGAGCCAATCCGCGCCTGCTTCTTCAGCTTTTTTCATAACGGCCATTGCATACTCGGGATTGTTTTTATATCCGTCAAAAAAATGTTCGGCATCAAAAATAACCTCCATGCCCCCTTGCTTTAAAAAGGCGATGGAGTCATAAATCATAGACAGATTTTCCTCCAGTGTCGTCTGTAAGGCAGTGTGTACATGAAAATCCCATGATTTACCCACAAGTGTAGCAGCCTGAGCGCCGGATTCCAGAATTCGTTGCAGATTGACATCCTGTGCTGCGATGCTATCTTTGCGGCGCGTGCTGCCGAAGGCGACAATCTTTGCCTGAAGGCCTAGTTCTTGTACCCGTTTGAAAAATTCAATATCCTTGCTGTTGCTCCCGGGAATCCCGCCTTCAATATAGTGAACACCGAGATCATCGAGTTTTTTGGCGATTTTCAATTTGTCATCAGCAGACAAGCTAATTCCTTCTCCTTGAGTGCCGTCTCGCAGCGTTGTGTCAAAGATAGAAATAGCGGTGGACATGAGGGACTCCTCCTTTGCGGATTGCTCAGATTGGTGATGCTCTGCTTTTTTAAGCACATTAATTTAGTTGTTTAACGCTTAAAAACAGGAAAGCGTTAGTTTGTCGTGTTCGTATGTTAGTCGATTATATCAACTTATGACTTCAATTGTAATATATAATTATCATTTTTAGCCGCAAAACCTTTATTTTTTATGTAAAATAGAAATAGCATTTAAGGGTATTTCAAGTATAAAATCAAAACACATATTCCCGCGATGACGGGTGAATTTACAGTTAAAAAGAAGGGTTGAGCATGAAAGATGTCAGTGCTTATTATCCGGTTGGTGGACGAGTTATTCTGCATGTGGATATGAACGCATTTTATTGTTCTGTTCATGCAGCGGAGGAGCCGGAAAAATATAAAGGATTGCCTACCGCAGTGGCAGGCAGCAGTGAGCTGCGCAAAGGTGTAATTGTAACTTGCTCTTATGAAGCACGACGATTGGGCATTTCAACAGGGATGGTTGTTCAGCAGGCTCGTCGGATTTGTCCGCAGCTCATCATAATACAGCCTGATTTTCATTTATACCGTCGTTATTCCAAAGCATTTATGAGTATTGCTTACTCGTATACGCCTATGCTGGAAGCAACTTCAATTGATGAGTGTTATCTAGATATTTCCGGTTCCAAGCAGTTTGGAACACCTTTGGATATTGCCGAGGAGATTCAGCGTAGAGTAGAAGAAGAGCTAGGCTTGCCTTGCTCAATTGGGGTAGCACCCAACAAACTGCTAGCCAAAATGGCCTCTGATCTGAAAAAGCCACGCGGGATATCTGTTCTACGTTTGCGTGATGTACCCAACATTTTGTGGAGCCTTCCATGTGGGCAATTGTTTGGTGTGGGCCGCAAAACAGCAGATAAGCTTCTACAAATGAACATTCGCACTATTGGTCAACTGGCTAAGGCAGATGAACACATGCTGGTTAGCATATTTGGGGTAACTGGTTCTTGGTTAAAATTGGCGGCAAACGGAATTAACCATTCTCAAGTCAGCACTGAACGGGAGCCGAACAAATCCATCGGTCACACAACCACTCTGCCTATGGATGTAGTAAAGTTGGAAGAAGCCCAAAGGGTACTGCTTAACATTAGTGATCAGGTAGCTCGGCGGCTTCGACGACAAGGGATGCTGGCAGGAGGTATCCAACTGACGATTCGGACCCCGGATATGAAGACCTTTACGCGTTCTCAAGTCAGGAGTACGCCTACGGAAAGTGCAGAAGACATATATAAGGAAGCTTGTGCATTGTATCGTCGCCATTGGGGAGAGGATAAGCCAGTGCGTTTGTTGGGGATTACGCTGCAACAGCTCATTCCAAAGGAGGAAGCGGCAGTTCAATTAGATCTATTTGAATACCAAGACCAGCCTAAAAAAGAAAGTTTACTGAAAACGATGGATGCGCTGCGGGATAAGTTTGGTGAAAATGCAATTTTGACTGCGGGGATGCTGGGAGATGATCCTTCAGTACTTCTTCGTAATTCCAAGCTGCGCGGAACTTCGCTGCAAAAAGACAATCTACCTACTCCAGAGTGAACTTAGGGGAGAATGATGGTCAGTATCAGTAACACACGTTATAAGCGTTTTTTGCATGAAGGATAAAGGAAAATAATTTGTAATAATTTTGGGTTTGTATTAATATGTGAATAGAATGCAAAAGCTGGTTTGTTCGATTGTATAGGAGGAAGAGAAAAGTTATGGCTAAATACACTTGGGTAGAAAAAGATACATGCATTGCTTGCGGAGCCTGCGGCGCTACAGCACCAGACATCTATGATTATGATGATGAAGGTTTGGCTGAAGTGATCTTTGAAGGGGATGCAAACCAAGGCATCAAGGCGATCTCAGAAGACCTGTTTGATGATATGCAGGATGCTTGTGACGGTTGCCCTACAGATTCCATCAAAGTTGCAGACGAACCGTTCAATAAAGAAGGTTAAGTGTAAGTTTTTTGGACAGGCATAGCACCGACAGTACCCTTCACCGTATAACGGTGAAAGCATGCTGACGGTGCTGTTTTTTTTATGTGCTGTCCATCAGGCCCATTGTGACCGATATACATAATAGTAAGCATGCAAGATTACACGATCAGGAGGATCCGATGGACCATTCGCCTCATCTTAAATCGTATGTCAAAAAGCACCCTGATAATAAAATGGCCTGGTATTTACTCGGTAAGGAGTATGAAAGCAACGGTCAGGAGGGCAAAGCAAATTATTGCTTCAATCGTGCAGGAGAAGTGTTCGAAGCCTTTGAGCATAAACAGATTCCGGCAGACGTATGGATGGAATATCAGGATAAACTGGTTCAGATGTCCAAGGAGAAGGAGCGGAGAACCGCTCGAACACGTCATCTTTTAACTGCCTTAATGGTACTTCTGCTCATCTGGGTCCCTTCAGCCAATTCACCGAGCACTTCACCTGAGAGCGCATCCGTTCCATCCGGAACTGAGCATGCAGCGATTGATCATGTCGAAGTTGCGAAAGTGGCTACTGCAGATCCAAAGAAGAGGGCACAAAACGGTGAGACTTATGCTGGTGATGTGTTTACAGCTCAAGCCAGGCAAGGAAGTGGGGCTGGAACAGCGCTTACGGATATGTTGGCAAAGACGAGTCAAATGCCGTCCAAGACCACAGTGCTGGGCATGGAGCAGAGTGGGGCGTGGCTGATCTGGAGAGAAGGCATGAAGCCGTTACTTAGTGTACAGAACAAGGGAAACGGCGGATTAGCTATTCAGTCTTACGACGCCGCTGCATGTGCTTGCAAGCCGTCGGACAGTGAGAATCTCCGCATAAAAGGTCTAAAATGGGCTGCCGGACAGGAAGAGCTGGCTGTGCTGAATAGCGCCATGCGTGCTTATCGCTCGCAGCATCAACGTCTTCCCCAGAGTCTTGAGGAACTGACCCGAGATTTTCCCAATAACACGATGTACGGTACGACAGACGGGATGAAGAAGGCTTTTACACCTATGCGCAATTTACTTGCTTCTCCAGCACAGGGAACAGGGAAGGCAGGAGATCAGAACGCTGGCTCAGCGGCTGAAAGCAGTCTACTGCTGGCATCGTCATTGCACGGACGGCCTTTTCTGGGGCAACCGCTACGAATTGTGGTAGACAAATCCAAACACAGGCTAGCATTGGTGAGCGGCAATATACTTATTCGCAATTATCCCATCGGTTTGGGCGGAGAAAGAACACCGGAAGGGAAATTTGTGATTACCGATAAAGTCGTAAATCCGAACGGCAAATCCAACGGTGAGTTTGGCAGCCGTGGTATGCAACTGTCTGCAACAAATTATGCTATCCATGGTACGAACGAACCAGACAGTATCGGCAAAAATGAGTCGCTGGGTTGTGTCCGCATGGGGAAGGAAGACGTGGAGGAATTGTTTGCACTCGTACCTTCAGGTACGGAGGTGGTTATTGGTAACGGGGGACTGCCTGATCAAGTGCTTGTACCTGGTTCCCGATTTACGAGTGAGCCGCAGCACGACCAGACGAATCCCCACAAAACCTATCACTGGCTAAATTAACATTTTGATGCCACTGCTACTTGTTGTTTAACGAGTTCCTGCTTGTGCTAAAACAATGACCAGAACAATCACAATGATGAGTAGAACAAAGCTGACGGCGGTCCAAACAATCGCTTTCTTGTTCACCTCATCCTTTTTCTTTTGCAGACTGGGCGGTTTGCGCTTGGTCTTCATATCAGCAATCCCTCTTTTCTTGCGGGCTAAGATCCTGTCTTACTATGTCCATTGTAAATGGTTTGATTATACATTTTCAATGACATCTCCATGACAACTGAATTGTTCTGGAGCTACACCTCGCAAATTACTTTCTTTTTGGTATGGAAAAAGCTAAACTATTTTGTAGAGATGTTTTTTAGGATTGTGCAAGGGCATAGAACGGAGTGGATGAATCGTGTTGTATCGAAGGATTGCGAAACCTGTTTTTTTTAAAATGAGTCCAGAGACTGCCCATCATGTAGTCATTGACGGCTTAAAACATGCGGGCTCATTCCCTGGTGGAGCAGCGACACTGCGAGGGATGTACGGAGTCAAGGAAACGGAGGATCTTGCCGTTGATCTGTTTGGCATTCATTTTCCCAACCCGATTGGACTGGCTGCAGGACTGGATAAAAATGCAGAAGCGGTTACTGGTTTTTCTTCCATCGGGTTTGGATTTATGGAAGTGGGAACGGTGACACCTGTGGGACAGCCCGGTAACGATCGGCCACGTTTGTTCCGACTGCCTCCCGATGAGGCATTAGTCAATCGGATGGGCTTTAACAATCTGGGTGCTGAGAGCATGGCCAAGCGTCTGGCTGCACTCAAACATCGACCTGTTCCGGTCGCAGTTAATATCGGCAAAAATAAAATCACGCCCAATGAGGATGCTCATAAGGACTATGAAAAGTGTATTTCCGCACTGTATCCGTATGCGGACTTCTTTGTAGTGAATATTAGCTCGCCGAATACGCCGGATTTGCGAAAGCTCCAGCATGGTAATGAACTGAAGTCGCTATTGGAAGCGGTTCGGGCAGAGATGGGAGTTCAGGCGAAAAAGTATGGCAATGCCAAGTCTGTACTGGTTAAAATTGCGCCAGATGTATCGGATGAGGAATTGGAATATATGACAGATGCGATTGCTGCCAGTGGAGTAGACGGCATTATTGCGACCAATACAACAATATCCAGAGCTGGTCTGACGCACCGAAATGCGAGTGAAACAGGAGGGCTGAGTGGTAAGCCGCTGCGTGACCGTTCCACAGAGGTCATCGGACGGGTGTACCGCCAGACGGAAGGTAAGCTGCCTATCATCGGATCAGGCGGCATCTTCACGAGTCGTGATGCCTATGACAAAATTAAAGCAGGCGCAAGCCTGATTGAAATTTATACAGCATTGATCTACGAAGGGCCGGAAGTAAATAGGGCTATACATGCTGGCCTGCGTGAGCTGCTTCGAAAGGACGGCTTTAGACACATTACCGAGGCTGTTGGTGCAGATCACAGATAAAAAAGCGTTGTCGGAAGAGACAGGAGGTACGGGGATGGACGGAAGAGACTGGGGAACATTTTTACTGCCATACGATCAGGCGGTGGAAGAGCTTAAGGTCAAGTTCAAAACAATGCGTGCGGAGCTGAAAAAGCGCGAGGAATACGCTCCTATCGAATTCGTAACCGGACGGGTTAAAAAAATATCAAGCATCCTCGATAAGGCGAAGAGATTACAGGTTCCTTCTGATCAGCTGGAGACGGGAATCGAGGATATTGCAGGCATTCGCATTATGTGTCAATTTGTAGAGGATATTCGGCGGGTGGCCGAATATATCAGAAGACGTAAGGATTTGACCGTACTGTATGAAAAGGACTATATCACCAATTATAAAGACAGCGGCTATCGCAGCTTTCATATGATTGTGGAGTATCCGGTTCAAACAGCAGTGGGGCTGAAAATTGTGCTGGCAGAAATTCAAATCCGTACTTTGGCTATGAATTTTTGGGCAACCATAGAGCATTCTCTTAGCTATAAGTATCGTGAAAGCTTGCCTGATAATATGCGCACACGATTAAAAAAGGCAGCTGAAGCAGCCTTTGTATTGGATAATGAGATGTCTTCTATGCGTCTTGAAATATTGGAAGCGCAGAAAAAGTTCGAGGATGAAGCCAATATCGTTTCTAAAGTGCTAACAGGTATGCACCGGCTGTATTTCTACCATAAGATCAGTGAAACGATTGATGCGCAGCGCAGATTTAATGAACTGTGGGAACGGCACGACATGGAAGGAATCAAGCTGCTTCACGATGAGGTCAAAGAGATGCTAGAAGCCTCTACCAAGGAAGAAGACAGGGATGAGTATTAAATGGCACACCTTTCCTACGAACCGCTGTACGTGACTTATTTGGTATACTTCAATCGGGATCGGGATTACTTTGAATGTCATGAGGTACTGGAAGAGCTGTGGCTTAAGCTGGACCGAGACCCTGTATATAAAGGTTTACTGCAAATTGCTGTAGGACTGTATCATTTTCGCAATGGTAACTATCGTGGTGGATACATGATGCTGGACAGTGCGGTACATAGGCTGGAGCATGCTGCTTCGCACGCGCTGGGCATTAATATGGCGAAGCTGGTAGATGAGGCGCGCGCTTGCGCTCGGCAGCTTGCTGAAGCTGTTATGGAAGGTTCGGAAGAGCTTCAACGTCAACCGCCGGTTTATCGGGATTTGACGATTGAAATTGTCGAGCCCGGACTGCGCCAGGCCGTGGAGAAGGCATCATCGTCCGTTCCAGTCAATATCCCTCAGCAGAGAGGTCCTCGGCGTGGGGAAAAGCATGAGCAGCGTCAGCAGGCGCTGGAAGCTTCGATTAGGCGAAGACAGGCCGCTGGGAGCTTACGCTCAGCTACAGTGGAAACGAAGGATGCGCCTTGATGTTGTAGCGCATAATAAACGAGCAGCCCGATCCGTTTTATAGGGATCGGGCTGCTTTATCATTGTCAGGTGTGAGGACATTTGTCTAAGAGGTCACGTTCTTTTTATATTTCTCAAAGAAGGCTTTGAAATCATCGAGTGTGTATCCGTTGTCTGAAGGACTTTCCTTCAATCCACCTACCATACGTTCCTTTTCCACGCCTTTTTCGTAATAAACAAGCGTAGGTGTATACTCAATCTTGTACTTGTCCCAGCCAGCCTCATACTCACGCAGGTTAAATTCGTGCATCGTAATGTTCTCCTGCTTGCTCAAAGGCATGAGCTTAGGAGTGGTGGCACGGCAGTGAACACAGTCAGACGCGAAATGATAGACGAAAAAGCTTTCCTTTTTGTCAATTTTACTTTGTAGATCTTCTGGCTTAATAATTTGCTGATAGTTCGGATCGTTTAGCAGTTCCTGGGTAGTAGGACTTAACGAAGCTGTGGAAACGCCGTACAGCTTGTTTTTAGTGCCTGAGTTTAAAGCGAGCAGCACTCCAAGCAAAATGATAAGCACAACAAAAAAGCCAATGACAGGTATAAGCTTTTTTTTGTTGGATTTTTGTGCGTTCAATGGAATCTCTCCTATCAAAATCTAAAATATGTAACTATGAACCTCATTATTATACAACATTACAGCTTGTAGTGAAAGTTTGTAAATCACACAGATATTGCCGGCTAACAGGTTGATTATGGTACAATAAAATTTATTTTAACAGGACAGGATGATTACGATTATGGGTGTACAGCTCCCCACAGCATTTGTAAAGCGCATGGAGCAACTGCTCGGCGATGAATTTGAGGCTTTTATGGCTGCCTATGACCACACGCCCCATGCGGGGATTCGTGTCAACACATTAAAAATTCCAGTAGAGGACTTTAAGGAACGTTCTCCGTTCGAACTGCGGCCGATTCCGTGGTGCGCCACAGGTTTTTACATTCCGCACGGTACTAAGCCTGGACTTCACCCCTACTATCATGCTGGGTTGTACTATGTTCAGGAACCGAGTGCCATGTCTCCAGTTGAACTGCTCAATGTAGCTCAGGGTGAAGCTGTTTTGGACTTGTGCGCTGCACCGGGAGGGAAATCAACCCAAATCGCAGCCAAACTGCAAGGAAGCGGCATACTGGTGACCAATGATATTAGCGTCGATCGAACCAAGGCGTTGGCTAAAAATGTGGAATTGTACGGTGTGCGCAATGCCGTGGTATTGAATGAGAGCCCTGATCGTATCGCAGATGCTTTTCCTCATTTTTTTAACAAGATTTTAATTGACGCACCTTGTTCGGGAGAAGGCATGTTCCGTAAGGATGAGGATATGGCCAAACAATGGGAGACACACTCGGTGGAAAAATGTGTGGTCATGCAACGGGACATTTTGCGTGTAGCGGCCTCAATGCTGAGCGATGGGGGGAGAATTGTCTATTCGACCTGCACCTTTGCCCCGGAAGAGAATGAAGGAATGATTGCGGAATTTCTGGAGGCTCATCCCGATTTTAACGTAGTCCCTGTTCCTTCGGAAGCAGGCTTTGCACCAGGCCATCCGGAATGGATGAACGAAGAGATTGCATCGGCACATCCTGAACTGAGGGGTACAGCACGCCTCTGGCCGCATCTTGTAGAGGGGGAGGGCCATTTTATCGCTGTATTGCAGCATCAGGGTGGTGCTCGTCTCGGTTCGACAGCAGATCTTACTGAATCAGGGGATCTGGCTCCATTTACGAACAAGAATGACAGAACATTAAACATAGAAGCAGCGTATCCTCAGAAGATGCAACATTTGCCCGTCAAGGAAGCGCTACTCCCAAGTGGCCAAGGAAGGCGCACGACTGATGAACCTAAACGAACCGGAAAAGGAATGGGCGGAAAGTCAGCCAAAGGAAAGAACACGCGCGGCTTTGATGGCAGCAAGTCACGTATGGACAAAGAAAATGTGAAATCTGCTGCACGCTCCCCGCATGATGTGCTGGAGTCCTATCACCAATTTGTTCAGGAGCAGCTGGAGGTTTCATTTGCAGGCTACACGGTGGTCTACGGAGATCGCATTTATCAGTCGCAGCTGGCGTCACATCGTTTGGACGGCCTTAAGGTGGTACGTCCGGGCTGGTTTATGGGAACCGATAAGAATGGTCGTTTTGTACCTTCACATCCGCTGGCGGTGGCTTTACGCCCTTCTGAGGCGGTTAGGAGCATCAACCTCTCCAGCTCGGATGCTGAAGCCATCCGGTATTTAAAAGGTGAAACCTTGTCCATCCCTGTTGAGAGAATAGAGCTTCGAAATGAAGTCCAACCCAAAGGCTTTACTCTCGTGTGTATTGATGGTTATTCGGCCGGGTGGGGCAAATGGCAGGACGGCATGCTTAAAAATGAATATCCTACAGGCTGGAGGTGGACATCGGTATGAGTGGAAAAGGAAGACAAACTCAGCGTTTGGACAAAATTTTAACCCATATGGGATATGGTTCTCGTAGTGATATCAAGAAACAGGTAAAGCAAGGTATGATCACGGTAAACGGACGGACCATCAAAGATAGCGGCTTACAGGTTCATCCATACCAAGACCAAATTGAAGTGAACGGAGAACTGGTTGTATTTCGGGAGTTTATTTACATCATGCTGCACAAGCCTCCAGGTGTCATATCCGCAACCGAAGATACGAGGGAACGGACGGTGCTGGATTTGCTGAGTGCGGAGGAACGACATTTTGAGCCTTTTCCAGTAGGAAGGCTAGATAAAGATACAGAAGGCTTATTGCTGTTGACTAACGACGGCAAGCTGGCGCACGAACTACTGTCTCCACGGCGTCATGTCCCCAAAACGTATGAAGCTACGGTGTCGGGGCATGTCACGGAGGAGGATATTCTTCAATTTACAGCAGGAGTGGAACTGGACGATGGGTATGTCACCCTACCCGCGCAGTTGACGATTCTTCGGCATGAACAGCCGCATCAGGCAGATGGAGAAGTCACTTCCTATATTTCGCTCGTAATCCATGAGGGTAAGTTTCACCAAGTGAAGCGCATGTTCGAGGCGGTTGGTAAAAAGGTGACCTACTTGAAAAGAACAGCCATGGGGCCATTGAAGCTGGATGATCAGCTTCCACTGGGCAGCTATCGAGAGCTGACTAGCGAAGAACTGGCCTTGATCGGCCGTGATGTAGCATCCGCAACTTCAGAAGTTTAATGAAGAGATTAAATACAAATGACGCACAGGCTCGTATGAGATTCCTGTGCGTCATTTTATGATATAGACAACCAGACGGAGCAGTATTCATAGGCAGTCTTTGATAACGAATCGAATTTGCGAATTATTGTGCGCGTGCTGCCCGACTTTGCTTCACTTCCGCTGCCTTATAAGCTGTAACCTTGTTTTTGCCTGTCGTTTTGGATATGTACATGGCTTGATCGGCCTGTTTGACGAGTTCATCCGGGTTTATTTCCTTCTTTGCTGTACTGTGTCCGACACTGATAGTGACGATGCTTTCCTCAGCGACACGTTCGCGGATTCGTTCTGCGACCTGCGCCACCTTGGCCCGCCGATCCACAACCATTGCGACCAGTTCCTCGCCACCGTATCGTCCGGTCAGCCCGATTTCATCCAGTTCCTCCTCCATAATTTGTGCGACCTGCTTGAGAACCTCATCCGCACGAGCATGGCCTTGCGTATCATTCAGCTTTTTGAAATTGTCAATATCGCAAAAAATGACCGACACGCGGATTCCCTGGTCCATATATCGTCGTAGTCGCCCCGAAAAATATTTACGGTTATATAGCCCTGTCAGGCCATCGGTGATGGAAGAACGGTAAATCCTTTGGAGCAGCTCCACAATCCGTTCAAACAGGATGAGGAATAACGTAGTGTAGTACAGCAATGGTAAAAATGACATATATAGGACTGTGTTTGATCTTCCAGCTTCTTCAGGGATGTCATTTCGCAGCCACAAATAGCCGAGCCAGAGCAAATACATGGATAAGCCCGCTACATACTTCTTTGGCTGTCCGATTCGTGGGGTGATGAACACAAGGCTCAGTATAAGTACCAGTACTCGATAAAACAGAGTGAACCCAACTAGTTTCGCTGCGCTGATCCAAGCGGGCAACAAACCTGCAGTCCAGGCAATAACCGGCAATATCAATAACGCACCCAGCAGCAGCAAGGTCCATGTCTGCGCACGTTTCAGCTTCCGGTAGAGTTGAAATACGGCGGCATTGATGAGCACGAAGGCAGACGCCTCCAGCACATTTTTCCACACGATTCCTTGGAGTTGCATCTTGCCTCCACCTGCTGAATAGAGATTCATGGCTTCATATGTCATAATAATAATAGCGGCAACCGAAAAAAGGATATAGGCTTTTTTTCGTTGTCTGCTATATATGATCACGCACATTAGCGCCATCATGAGTATAATATACAAACCGCAGGCTGCACTTATAGCCCCGGCCAGAGATGGGGAGCCCAAGGTTCCCAATAAGGACAACAACGTCAACATCACCGACTCCATTTGTAAAATTAATCTATCTATTGAACAGACGATATCGTTCCGATACAATAGACAGGATTTATTGCAGTTAAAATGTTATAATTTTCTTTTGTGCCTAACATTTATTCTCAATATATCATCTTTCAGAAAATCCGGAAACCTATACATATATCCTGTGTTCCGGGCAGTTTAATGCTTGAAAGGGGAAGCACTCATGAAATTGCTACAGGCTCTCTTTTTCCCACCCGAGCAACCGGGAGGCGTTTCATCCATGATTCCATATCTGCAAGAGCGATTTACATCCCCCCGTTGGGAAATGGAGCTATTTTCAATCCCTAAACGGATTCGTAACAAGGGTAGGGACGAAGTAACTTTTGACACCTTTGACTGGACGAGATATGAACAATATCCAATCGTTCAAAAATATATTCAGACGTATCGTGACTATTTATGGTGGACACGGCTTCGTATTCAGAAGCCCTATGACCTCATTCATGCTCATCATCCGATTGCGGGAATCGCCATGAAAACTGTTTTTCCTGACATTCCGCTCGTACAGACGATTCACTCTTCCTATGAGAAGGAGTTAATTCTAAACGGGAAAATAGAGGAGAACGGGCCTGAACACCAATTCTTAGTGTCACTGTACCGAGAAATGGAGCATAAGGCGGATCGCCTGATAGCAGTATCGCAATCTTTTCAGCATTACTTAACACCTTATGTACAGCATCCGCAAGATGTTGTGGTTATTCCAAATGGATATGATGAGAAACGATTTAAGCCCATTCCTCACGAAAATGAAGTGACACAGCTCATAACCGTTTGCCGACTTGTTCCCGCCAAAGGGCTTGATATTCTATTACAGGCTTGCGCTGAGCTGAAAAAAAGAAATCAGGAATTTGTACTCCATATCATTGGAGATGGTCCGATTCGACCTGAGCTGGAAGAGATGGCGCGACAGCTGGATATATACCATGAGACGATTTTTTATGGATATACTCTTCATCCTGAAGAGTTTATGCCTTTCTTTGATGTATTCGTATTGCCTTCGCGGGCGGAGGCCTTTGGCTCCGTATTTGCAGAAGCGGCGTTGAGCTGTCTGGCATTGGTAGGTACAGAAGTAGGGGGAATACCGGAGCAGATTGAGGATGGGGTAAATGGTCTGCTCGTGCCACCCGATAATCCGAAGGCACTGGCAGACGCATTAGAAAAGGTCATCGCTGACCCTGCCTATCGTTATGAACTGGCTAGATCTGCCTGCGACAAGGCTAAATCAAGCTATTCTTTAAGTCGTGCTGTTAACGAGCTGAAGAAAATGTATTTGAAATTTCCACACTAACCATGACGGGTATCACCTGGTTTGGAATCAGAATGTCGAAAGCTGGAACGAGGACGTGAGGAGCGGAAAGGTCTTCCGCGTCCTGCTAAGATCAGTTTACTAACCCACATTAGACTGAGCATTCCGAAAATAGGATAAAGAACAGATAACAGTGAGCTGAAGCCGAACTGACTGATTAAAAAACAGGTGAGCATAATGAATAATGTAATGAGCTTGGGCGAAATTTGGACATGCTGACGAATTTGTAGACTGACTCCATAAATGTCGGCTACAAAGGTACTGAAGATCTCCATGAAAATGAGTAGAATGTATATGATTTCAACAAGGGCGCCTAGACGGTAAGCGATGCTTCCCATAGGGATTTCAAATTGCTGAATGCCTGGCATTTGCGCTGACATGACAAAATGTGCAGCCATCAGCATAAAGCCAACACCAATTCCGCCCAATACACCGCCCCAGCGGATGGTTTTGCGGGAGAAAGTTTGACTGCCTAGAGGGACAAGCACGGCCTGAGCCATAGCCAGATTGAAGGACGTGTACAGGAGTGGAGAGATCCATGTTCGTAGCGCACTGTGGTCTGTTGTATTTGTGATAAAGCTTTGTGGATTGGGCATAGAAAGGGTGCTGTGAACGAGCAAAAGAGATATGGTGATCATCAGCGGGACAACAATGGTGTTCATATGCAAAATCGCTTTAATACCTTTATTCAGCAGCAAGTAAGTTCCAATTAGTGTAATGAGCAGTCCTGTTTGGTAGTGCAGGTGAAGGTGCTCCACAAAAACAGAGCCAGCTCCTGCGAGCATGACGCTGTTCACGCCAATCAGCACAATAAGTGTGAATATGCTGATCCATTTTCCGGCATTGGCACCAAAAAGGTGCTTGTTCAGATCTTCGTAGGAGCGGGCTGAAATATCATGAGCAATCAGCATCATTTTCGTACCCAACCATACAAATACAAGTGTGGACAGCATAATGGTGATTGTAGCCCAACGTCCATATTGCGTAAAAAATTGCAATATTTCTTGTCCGGTAGCGAACCCGGCACCGACGATTGTACCAATGTATGTAAAAGCAATCTGAAAAACATGAATATTACGTTTCATTCCCAGTCCCCCCTTGCTTGCTTGAATAACGCTGCAGCGAGCATATAATACAAACTATGTTCAACTGAAATGGGACATGACTGGATGAGACTGAAAATAATTATACTGAATTTAATGAATAGCTTGACGGGAGAGTAATTTATGGGTCAAATCCTTGCATGGATACTGGAATACGGATATTTGGCGATGTTCGGCTTGCTTGCCCTTGGAGTAGCTGGTATGCCGATACCCGACGAAGTGCTAATGATCGCCTTTGGCGGGCTTGTGTCTCAAGGACACTACAACTTTATTGCCGCGCTGGCAGTCACATTTTTCGGTAGTATGACAGGCATGATGCTTAGCTACACATTGGGTCGCCTGCTGGGCAAGCCACTATTGCACCGATACGGTAAATGGGTGAGGCTTACGCCCTCTAGGATTGCCTCTTCCGAAAATTGGTTCGGGCGCTATGGTACCTGGGGAATTTTGTTCGGGTATTTTGTCCCCGGCTTGAGACATGTATCATCCTATCTGGCAGGCACAACCCGTCTGGGTGTTTTTCGATATATCGGCTATGCATCGGCAGGAGCTTTGCTGTGGTGCGGTACATTTTTGGGGATCGGACATGCGGTGGGCATGCACTGGGAACAGGTGGCTAAGCTGATGGAGAAGGTGACGCACCGGGTAGGTTTGATCGTTATTCTTTTAATCGTTTTGGGAGGAATCATCGCATGGTTCTGGAACAAACGTAAAAAAAATATCACATGAACGCATGGAAAGCAGGCTATAGCTTGAAAGCGGCAGGTGAAGTATGGTACTTTTACCGCATAGGAATGCCGTGGGAGGTCATGGAATGGAAGTATTAAAGAAACGAATTTTAAATGAAGGCGTGATTGCGTCAGATCAGGTGCTAAAGCTGGATGGATTGCTTAATCATCAGGTTGATCCAGAGCTGACAATGGAAATGGGACGAGAGTTCGCGGCCCGTTTTCGGGAAGACAAAATCACCAGAGTAGTGACCGTGGAATCCTCAGGCATTGCCATCGGGTTTGCGACAGCGTTGGAGTTGGGTGTACCGTTGGTATTTGCTCGTCGTAAAAAGACTTTATTAGCTGATCCGGATGCGCTGTGTGAGCGTGTACCTTCGTTTACAAAAGGTATTGTCACAGATATTATGCTGTCTCGTCAATTTATTCATGAGCATGATCGTGTGTTGTTCATTGATGATATTATCGCTAATGGCGATGCGGCTCGAGGCATGGTTAAAATTATTCAACGCTCTGGAGCAGAGTTGATTGGATTCGGAGTTGCGGTTGAAAAAATGTTTCAGGCTGGAGCGAGAACCATCCGTGAGCAGGGTATCCGTGTAGAATCATTGGTTAAAATTTCGTCGTTGGCTGACGGTAAGATAGAGTTTGCTGAATAGTAACAATTCGAAACTCCGGATCCTTATTTCTAATAATAACCTTTGCATGAGCATCAATTTCGCTTATAATATATATAAGGTTTGGGAGAGGAGGCAGCAACATGGGGAATGAACAATTGACCGAACAGTTTTTTCTGGAAAAACTGGCAGCGGCTAAAGTGCATTTTGAACGCGCCTTGGATTGTAAGCATACGGAATTCGACGATTTGTATCCCTATATGATTGAACATCCTCAGTTTTTTTGGTATAAACGCTATGTGGCCTGGTCTGAGTTGTTGACGTTGGTTAACCTATGCGAAGAATTGTCCTTCTCTTGGAAAGAAGAATTTACTGCTCACCAAGTGGAGTATGTAGATCAGCGAGTGTTGTCTGCACAAGTGCTGGACTTCTGGTATGAGAAGAACGATACAAAAGAACATGATCACAGTGTGAATCAGTCGGGATAATTTGTCGCTCTGTTGGCAATCCATATAAGTAGTAAGAGAGAAGAGACCTAAATGATTCGTTTAGGTCTCTTTTTAAACTTTTTTCATGTATATAAAATTATGGCCGTAGTGTTGAAAAAATGGACAAGGAGGGGACATGGATGATAATGGACGAAGAATTGGATGCTTATCGACTTTCTGGTGAAAAGGTACGCGTCGTACGCGATGGATTGGAGTCCAATGATGTGGTTGGCATTGTACTGGCATGGGATGATGAACAGGTGCTTATTCGCCGCCAGAATCGACGTGTGGTCAAGTTGGATCGCAGCTATACATACCAGCCGTTCAGCGAGCCGCGTTACAATCCGATAGAACTGGATTAAGAAACGAGTTCTAATGGGGATTGGATAAAAAAACTGGGTGCTTCATTAGGCATACAGAAACTCTAAACCGGACACAGTAATGAAGCAAAACTCAACAGAGAGGGCGTGCTGTGTTAATGACGGTTATGGACGAAAAAGTACATGCATACAAGGATCAAATCAGCCATTTGGAAGATAAGTTGCCCGAGGTAGTTCATGCCTATCATCGCTTTACCGGAGAATGCTTTCAAGCCGGCAGTTTAGATGAAAAAACCAAGCAACTGATTGCGCTAGGAATTGGCTTATTTGCCAACAATGAGGTGTGCACGTTTTATCATGTGATTGAGGCGCGTTCCAAAGGAGCCAGTGATCAGGAGATTATGGAAGCCGTTGCTGTAGCTGCTGCAGTTGGTGGAGGACATGCTCTAAGTCAAGGGGTTACACGTGTACAGAAGGCGCTACATTAAGACGAATCATCCATACAGATAACTCATACTCGAAATAGGGGAAATAGATTGATCTGAACAAATGATAGTGATGTTTATGGAAAGAAGCTTCCGAGCACAGTTAGTGCCTGCGGAAGCTTCTTTTTGCATGTAGTGCGGGGATTATGCTCTTTTGCTTGCAGCAAAAGCAGCAGGGCGAGGGGATTTATGCTTATAGGCAGAAGAGGATGCAATCCAACTTCGCCCAACAACGCGTAGGGGTTTGGGGGTTGAATTATTGGGTAATTCGGGGCGATATTTCTCTGGTAAAGGTAGAGACGCCGTATGAGGCATAGAGGTAGGGAGCCCCAAATAAGCTCGCATTCGTTCATACATTTCTTTGCGGAATGCGGACATAGGCATACTGAACTGCTCTTTAACGCCTTTATATATATAGGTGGCGTGAACGCCGGAGTGGTTTTGTTGTATGTCTAGAACACGAACGTGATACTTCTTAAATTCATGTTTAATTTCAGATAGCAGGATTCCGGTACGATCTATTCCTGCGTTAACCATTTCAACATAAAGATCAGGGGTTTTCAGAACGCCGCTTTCTTCAAGAATTAGGCTGTCACGCTCAAATACTTTTTGAATAAAGGTAAGGAGCAGATAACTTTTCACAAGAGAGCATGAATGCTGAGTAGTATCTGAAGAGATCATTACCATTCACCGCCTTAGGGAAATGTGATGATAATTCATAGTCATGGAAGTAAAGGAACTTTTGTTCCTAAGAACTTATGTTCTTATATTATCGTATTATTCCTTTTTTATCAAGAAGAAATAAAGAAAAACAAAAGATTTGACAACTTTATTTGAGCATGGTATGATCTATCTTGTCGCTAAGAAAGATTGATTCTTTCGAGATAGACGACAAATATATATGCGGTCGTGGCGGAATTGGCAGACGCGCACGGTTCAGGTCCGTGTGGGCTAACCCCCCGTGGAGGTTCGAGTCCTCTCGACCGCATCCATTAGAAAAGGTCTATAGAATTGCTCTCGTAGCAGTTTTAGAGACCTTTTTCTTATATTTCCGGGGATTTGCTCATAGTTTAAGCTGAACACGTTTCTTGTCTTCCCGCAAACTATGGATTTCCAGATATGATAGAAAATTTTAAGATGAAGTTATTGAAAGGTTGGATGTAAGATGGAGAAAGCGACTTTTGCAGGTGGATGCTTCTGGTGTATGGTGACTCCATTTGAAGAACAGCCGGGCATTCATGGCATTGTGTCAGGATACACTGGAGGAACGATTCCCGATCCGACCTACGAGCAGGTTAAAACAGGAACTACAGGTCACTACGAGGTGGTGCAGATTACTTTTGAACCTGAGCTGTTTCCTTATGAAAAGCTGCTCGAATTATATTGGCCGCAAACAGATCCTACCGACGGGGAAGGTCAATTTCAGGACCGGGGTACACAGTATAAACCCGCAATTTTTTATCATACAGAGCAGCAACGTGAGCTTGCACAACAGTCCAAGGAGCAGTTGGCACAAAGTGGACGCTTTGATAAGCCAATTGTAACGGAGATTCTTCCTGCTTCGATTTTTTATCCTGCAGAGGATTATCATCAGGATTACCACAAGAAAAACGTGAAGCACTATAAGGAAGATCGGGCCCAATCAGGTCGTGATGAATTTATTGATAAGAACTGGTAAGCGGCTTTAACATACGTTTCTACGCACGATAAGGCAGATCAGGGAGTATTCCATGGATCTGCCTTATACATATTTAGACGACGTTACTCACACAATGAAGGGACAGAGAAGGAGGCTGACCCGCAATGAGTACACGACGGAAGCTGCACATGAGAAATATAATAAAAAAGGCTTTAAAGGCATCACGCAACCGGAAGAATTCGTCTTATGCGCTTGTACACCATGCAAGATCTAGAATGCAAATCATCGTAGTGCTTTGTATTTCAGTCTGTATGTTATTTATGGTCTGTAAAACTGCTGTTGCCGAAGCAATAGATCAACAGAACCAGCAGCAAAAGAGGGTTGCTGTCATTATTGATGATCTAGGAAACAATATGAAAGGTACCAAGGAAATTTTAAATTTACCTGTCAAAATCACCGTTGCTGTAATGCCCTTCCTGCCAACAACCAAACAGGACGCTATGAAAGCGCATAAGCGTGGTCATGATGTTATCGTCCATCTTCCAATGGAGCCCAAGCAGGGCAAGCCTGAATGGCTTGGACCTGGAGCAATCAAGGCTAATATGACGGATGAAGAAGTACGCGCCAAGGTGACCGCAGCTATCAAGGATGTTCCTTATGCCATAGGAATGAACAACCATATGGGCTCCAAGGTCACCTCAGACAAGCGCATTATGTCCATCGTTCTTGATGTTTGTAAGGAACATGGACTATTTTTTGTTGATAGCCGAACTAATTATTGGTCAGTGGTGCCTGAACTTGCCGCTAGAAAGGGAATGCCACCGGTGCGAAATGATGTTTTTTTGGATGATGTTCATACACTCGCTCATGTGAATCGGCAACTTAGCAAAGTGGTTGAATGGTTGGCAGAGCACAACACCTGTGTAACGATTGGACATGTTGGCGTGTCCGGCATGTATACCTCCTCAGGGCTTCATTCATCGGTTCCTAAATTAAAGGAACATGCTCAGTTTGTAGGCATTAGCGATCTAGTGCGTGATGTATGGGGGTGGACAGGAGATCCAGCCACGAATACTACCACGCCGTCAGATGGGCAATAATGCCTTCGGCAATAGCTTCAGCAATCCTTTTTTGGCCGCGATCCCCAGAAAGTAGGGCTCTGTCCTGCTCGTTGCTGATAAATCCGGTTTCCACTATTACAGCGGGATGTTGAATTTTATTCAGAAGATAAAAGGGTTTTCCGTACATGGTTTGTCTATTCATGCAAAATAAGCGGTTTAATGAACGCTGGATCTGCTCAGCTAACATATAGCTGCTGCCTTCATCTTGATACAGTACAATGGGTCCACGTTTTTCGGCATGTTTGGCCCAATTGACATGCAGGCTTACAACCACAGCAGTGGGCAGTTGTTCTGTTAAGCTTTTACGTTGGGCGAGGTCTTTAAGATGCCGGGATTTGGACTGCAACCAACGGTTATCATCACTCAGTGCGTAGTCCTTGTCCCGATTCAAGACAGCAGGGTAACTCTGGGAACGTAAGATCAAGTACAGTTTTTGAGCAATGGCGAGATTGATATCTTTTTCCAGAAGTCCTTTGTGATTTGTTCCACCATCCACACCGCCATGACCTACATCTATCAGGACCACGGGCTTGGCAAAAGCGTGATAGGAGCGATTAAACGGGGTCTCTGTATGCTTGTTTGTGTCGGTGCTTTTCTCGCCAGGCTGAGTAGTTGCATAAGCAAATGGGGCAAATACAGCGCTACAAAGGATGCAAAAATTTAACCCCAGCCCGATCAGCCATATCTTGTTTAACTTTTTATTCAACACGTTCTATTCCTCCAATGGACGAATTGATTGTTTACCTGGAAACTATGCATAACAGACATCAAACCTTAAGCAGCGTAGCTGCCTTCAAATATAAAAATAAACCTTGGGGGAACTGTTATATTGAAGATAGTATGTTCCATTTAAGGGAAACCATGCATAGTTATTCCGCAGGGATTAGAGTAGCTGAAAACTGTGCAAGCTAGTGGTATCTGAACCTAACGTGTAATTTGATATTTCCAAGGCACGGTGATTGGAAATGATAGGTGCAGATGGAGGAGGTCATGGAGGATGGCGAAGAGTGACGAACTGGTGACGTATATTACACAGCGGATTGTACGTTATATGGAAACGCCGCGTGAGGTTCGACGTAGCCAAAAACAAGCCAAGGAGCCATGGGTGAGCAAATGGTTTGGCATGTTGCCTCTCGCTCTGAAAATGTGGATAAAATCCACACGCAGAGGGCGAAAAGAGCAACGTTAAACACGCCAAAGAGACCACAAGAGGCAGGGGTATGCCATTTGAGGTCTCTTTTTATGTTGTTATAGGGGATAATTTCGAATGATTTTTGTTGTTCCTGAAATTACTAGGATTCCAAACGGTAAAATTGACCATGAGGCAACAGCTGTTTTAGTGGCACAAATCGGGAAAGTCCATCGTGGTAGGTTAATGCATATAAAATGGGTTCGGACGGATGATCTGGAGATATCCAAGCTTGAAACCCGCTAATGGATAAGGGTCCCCCAAAGGCAAAATTGATACTTGTGGCAGAAAAAATCATACGTGGTGAATTACTTAGCGCGTCCATAAATTGACCTGTGTCATGAATGGAAAGTTTTTGCTTAGGTTGAAGCCAACCCAGATCATCATAGGGATTGAAAGGATCGGACGAGATAGTAACTGTTTGTGCCTGCGTTTTCGAAAAGGGTGTAGGTGAAGAGATCGCGTTGTTCTGAAGCTTATGTTTCCAGCCCCCATCTGCTACTTCTACAGGTAGCGGATCGCCAGTAACAGCATCAATACATATTTGGCTACCCGTAGAGGAACGCACCAGCCAATAGGCTAACAGAGGTTCCTCATACATAGGTGTAATTTGCAGCTTGTCGATAGAAGAAAATTCGGTTTCTGTGAGCGACTTGAGGGATTGGCGAAGTATATCCATACTATAAGGTCCGCCTGGACCATTCCCGTATTCATTGAGTTGATAAGCGCCGTTTGGGTCAGATCCGATAATCAGGTAGCCAATGAATTCTCCTGCATGGTTCACTTGAACAAGCCAGCTATGGGTACCAGGTCCGAGCGGATGGTAGCTGAGCTCGGCGTCTTTCCACGAAGCAAAAGGGGGCTGCGACGATAGGGATTGTACGGTGTCGGCTGCTGTCCGTTTCACGTCCTTAGGCACCCCTTGTTGCTGAGCAGGAAGCTTTGATGAAACGTCAACCGGGGAGGCAGAAGGAGTAGCAGGACTCATGGATTCCATTAGAGGAACCCACGAGCTTTCGTTGTAGTTGGGTGCTGAGTTTAAATTGCTTTCTTGAACGGCTGAGGGAGCCGCATGAATGGAAGCGAACGGACAGACTGCGGACAGGCCGATCAGTACAGCTGCGATCATACCTACGCTATAATGCCCGGAATGAATTTTCTTCAATGGAATCCACCTTTCTGTCGGATGACTTGCCGACGGAGGCATTTCTTTTTTTAACTAGCATACAGCCTGTCCGATGAAAAGACTGCTGCACCCTGTCGGCGCAAATGTCGTATCCAGGTTCGTTTTTTGCTGTCGATACATAGGAGACAGGCTAGACTACGCTTGTGTTTGCAGCAGCGGAAACTGATGTAGGCTGAAGCAAGATGTTACAACTTGACGACATGTCTGCAACCAACCTGCGAAGGAGCGTGAGATATCAGTTACCGCAGATGAAATATGCCGCAGTTAATGGCGGATACGAGTACCTTTGGCTCATATTGCCATACCATTTCTT